>Ga0208243_1000408_pt1 | contig 24994 bp, 29 predicted proteins | sample Subbio2Aug_QV12A_FD_184826 | JGI IMG/M metagenome (GOLD analysis project Ga0208243, IMG submission 184826) | Serpentinite rock and fluid subsurface biosphere microbial communities from McLaughlin Reserve, California, USA - CR12Aug_QV12A (SPAdes) | ecosystem: Environmental > Terrestrial > Deep... | reverse complement strand
GAGCCGGTCCACGGTTCGGCCCCCGACATCGCCGGTCAGGGCAAGGCCAACCCGATCGCCTGCATCCTGTCGTTTGCGATGGCGCTGCGCTATTCGTTCGACATGGGCGACGAGGCCGCCCGCGTCGAGAAGGCGGTCGAGAAGGTCCTGGCCGATGGCGTCCGCACTGCCGACCTGATGGGGCCGGAGGGCGGCACGCCGGTTTCGACCAGCCAGATGGGCGATGCCATCGTCGCTGCCCTGGACGCCAGCCTTTAACTCACCCGCCGGGGCAGTCTGCCCCGTCCATCCCCCGGAGCCCGCCTATGTCATCTCCCCTGAAAGGCGTGCTTCTCGGGCTGGCGGGGTTCGGGCTGTTCTCGATCGCGGACGGCACGATCAAGTTCCTGGGCGGGACCTACCACCCGGTACAGATCGTCGCCTTTGCAAGCCTCTTCACCTTGCCGCTGGTGGGTCTTCTGTGGCTGAAGAACCGGGTTCGGCTGCGACCGGTGCATCCCTGGCTGATGGCGGTGCGGACGCTGGCGCTGATCGCCAATGCGCTTCTGGTGACCTATGCCTTCACGGCCATGCCGCTGGCCCAGGCCTATGCGATCTTCTTCACAATGCCGCTGGTGCTGACACTTCTGGCCTGGCCGATCCTGGGCGACCGGGTGGATGCCCTGGGCGGTGTGGCCGTGCTGGTCGGCTTTGTCGGCGTGATCGTGGCGCTGAATCCGGGGCGGATCGACTTTGGCGTCGGTCACCTGGCCGCCGTCCTTGGAATGCTGATGGCGGCCGTCCATTACCTGATCATCCGCAAGACCGGAGGCGTGGAATCCTCGGTCGCGTTGCTGCTTTACCCGGTTCTGGGCCAGACCATTGTCGCCTTCCTGCTTCTGCCCTCCCGTTACCTGCCGATGCCTCTGGCGGACCTTGCCACGGTTGCCAGCATCTCGGTCTTCGGCATGGCGGGGACACTGCTGATGTTCGCCGCCTACCGCGTGGCGCCGCCGGTGGTGGTGGCCCCGACGCAGTATTCGCAGATCGCCTGGGCGGCGGCCTTCGGGGCGCTGTTTTTCAACGAGCCGATGACCGCGAGCACCGCGATCGGCATGGTCATCATCGCGGCGGCGGGCGTCCTGGTGGTGTGGCGGCAAGAGCGGCAAAAGACTCCCGTCCCGGCCCCGGGTGGCCTTGCATCCGGCCCGTGAACAGGCGACAGTGTTGCCGCTAACGTGGCGCCCATCCGCGTCCCAGCCCCGGACCTTATTGCATGTCTCCTTCGCTTCGCGGTGCGCTTCTGTCGCTGGCCGCCTTTGCTGCATATGCCACCCATGATGTCGTGGTGAAGTATCTGGGCGGCACCTATTCTGCCTTCCAGACGATGTTCTTCGCCGGGCTGATGGGCTTTCCGCTGGTCACGGTGCTGCTGCTGTCGGACCGCAAGGACGGCACGCTGATCCCGCGACACCCGTGGTGGACGGCGATCCGGACCGTAAGCGCGGTGGTGACAGGGGTGATGGGCTTCTATGCCTTCTCGGTCCTGCCGATGGCCACCTGCTATGCGATCTTCTTCGCCATGCCGCTTTTCATCACGCTGATGGCCATCCCCATGCTGGGCGAGAAGGTGGGCATCCGGCGGGGCATCGCGGTCATCGTGGGGCTTCTGGGCGTCCTCATCGTGCTGCGGCCGGGCAGCGGCGACGGCTTCTCGCTGGGCCACCTGGCCGCGCTGGGGGCGGCGACGACCGGGTCGCTGAGCTCGATCATCGTGCGGAAGATCGGGCGGGACGAACGATCCGTGGTGCTGATGCTTTACCCGATGGTCCTGACCTTCATCGCCACGGGCGCCACCATGCCCTTCGTCTACCAGCCCATGCCGGTCGAGGACCTGGCGCTGACCGCGGTGATGGCCTTCCTGGGCATGATCGGTGCGCTGGCGAGCATCGCCGCCTACCGCATCGCGGCGGCCGTGGTGGTCGCGCCGATGCAGTATTCCCAGATCATCTGGGCGGCGCTGTACGGCTGGCTTTTCTTCAACGAAACCGTGGACTTCTATACCGCCGTCGGGTCGACGGTCATCATCGCCTCGGGCATCTACATCGTGTTGCGCGAAAGCACGCCGTCGATCAGCCAGAACCGCCCGGTGCTGGAGAACCGCAGCCGCTGGGAGATCGGCACGCTTCCGCGGATTTCCAGCTGGCTGAAGCGCTTCGATAGGGGCGGCGATCAGGCGTGACTCCTCTTGCCAAAGGCAGCGGGACCGGGTAACCCCCCGCCCACGGTCGGAGCGTAGCGCAGTCTGGTAGCGCACCTGCTTCGGGAGCAGGGGGTCGGAGGTTCGAATCCTCTCGCTCCGACCAGTTTGAATTTTCCCGCACTCATCGCCTTCCACGATCTATCCGTCGTCGGTCCGGAACGGTATCCGGGACGCGGACGCCGCACACGATGCGCATTCCCGTCCGGAAATGTGGTCCGCCGATTCGGTCTGACTACCGTGATTGTCCGCATGATCCCGGCGGGGTGAGCTTCCCTTGGCCGCCGTTCCCCCCGGATGTCCGGGGAACGTCCATCGGAATGGAAAGCGCGCTGGCATCTGTTGCAATGCTGTGATGCAGGCGTCGCTTCTGTGTCATCCCGTGATGCTACCGCCTGTTCAGTCTTTCCATGAACAGGACCCCTTGCAAAATGAAGCACCTGCTTGCCTCCGGCCTTGTGGCTCTCGGTCTTGCCACCGCCACCCCGCTCGCTGCCCAGGACACCATCCGCTTCGCCGTCACCGACATCGACGGGATGGAAGCGCTTCAGCGCGAGATGGGGCCGTTCAAGGACGCCTTCGAGGCCGCCTCCGGCCTGAAGGTCGAATTCTTCCCGGTCTCCGGCCGCACCGTCGCGGTCGAGGCGATGGCGGCAGAGCAGGTCGACTTCGTGCTGACCGGTCCGGCAGAGTATGTGGTGTTCAACGCCCGTCTGGACGCCCAGCCGGTCGTGACCTGGGTGCGCCCGGACTACTACTCGACCGTCGTGGTTCTGGAAGACAGCGCGGTGAAGTCGCCGTCTGACCTGAAGGGCCAGAAGATCTCGTTCGGCGAGATCGGCTCGACCTCGCAGCATCTTGGACCGGTCGACCTTCTGGCCAAGGCCGGCCTGACCTATGCCGTCGACTACGAGCCCGTGTTCCTGAACCGCAACGTCGCCGTCGAGGCGCTGATCAAGGGCGAGATCGCCGGGATCGGCCTGAACCGCACCCATATCGACAGCATCACCGAGAAGTTCCCCGACCAGAAGTTCCGTGTCCTGGTGAAAGGCGAGCAGCTGCCGGACGACATCCTGCTCGCCTCGTCCAAGGTCGCGCCGGAGGTGGTGGAGACCGTCCGCAAGACCTTCGCCGACCAGGGAGCGGAAATCCTGGCCGCGCTGACCAGCACGGAGGAAAACGCCAAGTACATCGGCGGCAAGTTCAACCCGACCGTGACGAATTCCGACTACGACGTGGTGCGCGAGATGTTCAAGAACATCGGCATCACCGAGTTTACCGAGTTCGTGGGCGAGTGATCCCGCGATGAACGCGCCTCTCTCCCCGCAGGCGCTGGCCGGTTCTGCCCTGGCAGAGCCGGTCCTTTCCGTGGTCGGCCTGATCAAGGACTTCCCCGGCCGCCGCGTGCTGCAGGGCCTGGACTTTGCGCTCGCCCGCGGCCAGGCCACCGCACTGATCGGTGCCAACGGATCCGGAAAATCCACCCTCCTGCGCTGTCTCGTCCGCCTGATCGAGCCGACCGCGGGAAAGGTCCGGCTCCTTGGCCGCGACATGACCGCGCTGCCGCCCCGCGGTTTGCGCCAGGTGCGGGCCGAGGTGGGAATCGTCTGGCAGCGCCACAACCTTGTCCCGCGTCTTTCTGCGCTGTCGAACGTGATCCATGGCGTCCAGGCCCGGATGTCCGGCCCCCGTGTCTGGGCCCAGCCCCTGGCGCCCGCCGCGGTTCGCGATGAGGCGATGGCCTGCCTGGACCGCGTGGGACTTGCCGACCGCGCGCTGGTCAGGGTCGACAGCCTGTCAGGCGGTCAGCAGCAGCGCGTCGCCATCGCCCGGATGCTGATGCAACGCCCCGCCTTCATCCTGGCCGACGAACCCGACGCCAGCCTGGACCCCCAGACCGGCGAGGAGGTGATGGCATTGCTTCTCAACCTCGTGCGCGACGACGGCCTCTCGCTTCTCGTCATCTCGCACCGGATGGAGCACACGCTGCGCTATTCCGACCGCATCCTCGGGCTCGCGAACGGCCGCATCGCGATGGACACTGCCACGGACCGCGCCAATCCCACCAGTCTTCGGCAGTTCTTCGACGAGGCGAAAGCCGCATGACCACCGTCGTCCCAGCCCGCTTCCAGCACAGAAGCCTTGTGGAATATGCCGCGCTGCTTGCGGTCCTGGCCCTGGTTGTCACCTCGCTGGCCGCGACAGCGCCCGCCCCCGACAAGCTGGGCAGCGGGATCGCCCGGCTGTTTGCGCCCTCGGGGATGCTGACACAGATGTTCCCGCCGGACTTCACCCGGATCGTGCCGATCGGCTGGAAGCTTCTGGAAACCCTGCAGATGGCCGTCGCGGGCTGTTTCCTAGGCCTGATCCTTGCGCTCCCGTTCGCGATCCTTGCCACCGACCGGCTTTCGCCGCACCCGCTGGTCCGCCACGCTGCCCGCGCCGTGATCGCCCTTTTCCGTACCGTGCCGGACCTCGTCTGGGCGATCATCTTCATCATCATCGTCGGTCTCGGCCCCGCCGCCGGGGTCATGGCGATCATGGTCGACAAGATCGGCTTCGCCGGCCGCTTCTTCGCCGAGGCGATGGAGGAGACGGATCCCGGCCCGCAGGACGCACTCCGCGCGATCGGGGCCTCGCGCCTCGGGATCATCGGGTCGGCCGTCATCCCCGCCTGCCTGCCCTCGTTCACCGCCACCTCGCTTTTCGCGCTGGAGAAATCGGTGCGTGGCTCCGCCGCCCTGGGCCTTGTCGGCGCGGGCGGCATCGGGGTCGACCTCAAGGTCGCCTTCGACCTTTTCAACTACGACGAGGCGCTTGCGATCATCCTGATGATGCTCGTCCTCGTCATCGCCGTCGAGCAGGGCTCGGGCTGGATCAGAAGGAAACTGATATGAACCGGATGGTCACGGATACCGCCCATCTCTACTGGAACGCCGAGTGGCAGAAGGCCGATGGAAGCAGCCCCTGGGCGATGCCCGAGCCCTGGGCCGTCGACCATGCCACCACGCTGGCCCCGGGGTCGCGGATCCTGGACCTTGGCGCAGGGATCGGTCGCCACGCACTGGCCTTCGCGGAAGCTGGGCACGAGGTCACGGCGCTTGATGCTTCCGAAGCGGCAAGCGCCGCCGTTGCCGCAGCGGCCTTCGCCAAGGGGCTGACGGTCGAGACGGTGCAGGCCCCGATGACCGACCTGCCCTTCGCCAGCGCCAGCTTCGACCATGTGCTCGCCTGGAACGTCATCTACCACGGCGACGAAAGCGTCGTCCGTCGCACCCTGTCCGAGGTGGCGCGCGTGCTGCGCCCCGGCGGCAGCTTCATGGCGACGATGCTGTCGGCCCGCCGCCTGCCGGTGGAGCAGGCCAAGGCCAAGGGTCGCGAGATCAGCCGGAACACCTGGATCTTCGAAGGCGCCGGCGACAAGGTCCACCCGCATTACTTCTGCACCGCGACCGACCTTCTGTCGCTGATGTGGGGCTTCGAGGTGTTCACCCTGTTCGATCGCCCGCACGAAAAGCCGGGCTCGTGGCACTGGCACCTTCTTGCGGAGCGCCTGGGATGATCGCGGAGTTCATCGAAGGCGCGCGGGTCATCCTGGAGGACCGGGTGGAGGTCGCCTCGGTCCGCATCGAAGGCGGACGGGTCACGGGGATCGACGTGGCGCGTGACGGCGCGACCGTGATCCCGGCGCGGGGCCGTGTGCTGGCCCCGGCCTTCGTCGATGTCCACGGCGACGCCTTCGAACGCCAGATCATGCCACGTCCGGGCGTCATGGTCCCGGTGGACGGCGCGCTTCTGGAAACCGACCGCCAGCTGGCGGCGAACGGCATCGCCACGGCCTACCACGCCCTGACCCTGTCCTGGGAGCCGGGCCTGCGCAGCGTCGAGACCGGCTGGCAGGTCGTCCGCGCGCTGGAACGGATCCGCCCGCGCCTGACCGCGGAGAACCGCCTGCAACTGCGGTGGGAGACCTTCTGCCATGAGGCGGAACCCCTGATCGCCCATGCACTTGCCGGACCCGACCGCCCGGCGCTGGCCTTCAACGACCATACCACCGCGATGCTCCTGCATCCCGATCTTGCCCTGCAAGACCGGCCCTTCGACCAGGTGCCCGATTACCCGGTTACCCCCTTCGACGCCCCGCGCTTCGTGAAGAAGATGGCTGACCACGCCCGCCGCGCGAGTGTCACGCCCGAGGGCTATGTCGCCCTGCTCTCCTCGGTCTGGGAACGCAGGCCCAAGGTTCCCGGCGACATCGCCCGGATGGCCGCGCTGGCGCGGTCGCGCAATGCCCCCATGCTGTCCCACGACGACAGCCAGGCCGAGACCCGCGCCTACTATCGCGGCCTTGGTGCCACGGTGGCCGAGTTCCCGATGCACGAGCGCGTTTTCCTGGCCGCACGGGACGCTGGCGACGCCATCGTTCTTGGCGCACCGAACGCGATGCGCGGCGGCAGCCACCTGGGCAGCCCCGGCGCAGCCGAGATGGTGGCGCGCGGACTTTGCGACATCCTGGCCTCGGACTACTACTACCCGGCGATGCTGGGCGCGATGGTCCGGCTTCATGCCGACCGCGTGGCACCGCTGCCCGGGCTGTGGAAGCTCGTCTCGCTGAGCCCCGCCCGCGCGATGGGGTTGGCTGACCGGGGACGCATCGCCCCCGGCCAGCGCGCCGACCTGTTGCTGCTGGACTGGCCCGACGGCGAGGTTCCGGCACCCCTGCGCACATGGGTCTCCGGTCGTCCCGGCTACTCTGCCCTGCCCCCGGTCCCGCAACCCGAGCCTGCCCTGTGAGGAGAGCCCGATGTTCGACGCGCTTGCCAACTTCGACACGCTGCCCGCCGCGCCGCAGGTGGACTTCACCTATGCCCATCCCGGCCAGAGCCGCTTTCGCCGCAGCCTGATCCGCGCGGTCGAGGCGCTGACCGGCCAGCCGAAGCTGCGTCGGCTCTACCTCGACTGGGCCTGGGGCGAAAGCCTGCCGGGGGTGCCCGCCTTTTCTGCCGCGCTGAGGCAGCTGCGTATCGCACCCCACATCGCCGCCGGGGCGGAGCATCTGCACTCGGTCCCCGCGACGGGGGGCCTGCTTCTGGTGGCGAACCACCCGTTCGGCGTGGTGGACGGGCTCACCATTGGCCATCTGGGCATGCAGTTGCGGGGCAATGTCCGCATCCTGACGAACAGCCTGCTCTGCCGAGTCCCCGAGGTCGATCCCTGTCTCCTTCCCGTCGATTTTTCGGGCACGCCGGAGGCGCGCCGCCTGACCGCCGAGACCCGCCGCCGCGCGGCCGGGCTGCTGGCGGCGGGCAAAGTCGTCGCCGTCTTCCCGGCCGGGGGCGTGGCCACGGCGAACAGGCCGCTGACCGGACGCGCGGTGGACGCGCCCTGGCATCCCTTCGTCGGTCGCCTTGCCACGATCCCCGGCGTCACCACGCTGCCAGTGCATTTCGCGGGCCAGAATTCGCGCCTTTTCCAGATCGCGAGCCACACGTCTTACCCCCTTCGCGTTGCGCTGATCTTTCATGAAACACGCCGCCGGATGGGGCGTGGGGTCGAGCTGCGGATCGGAGCGCCGATTGCGGCATCGGAGCTTTCCCACCTGGATCGCGACCGGATCGCCACCGACCTTCGTCGCCGCTGCATGTCCCTTGCCGCCCCGGCGCTGAGGGATGTCGACGAGACCTACGTCTGGCCGCGCCACGTCAAGTGGTAGCGTCACACAAGCTTCACCCAGCCTTCTGACACCTGTCACATCCCGTCGCTAGGAGGGTCCCAGACCAAAGCGAAGGGGCGCGGGATGCTGGATGTGCAGGGCGTGACGCGGATGTTCGGCCAGAAGGCCGCTGTCGACAACATCAGTTTCCGCGTGGATGGCCCGGCCTTCGTCGGCATCATCGGGCGCTCGGGGGCCGGCAAGTCCACCTTCCTGCGAATGATGAACCGGCTTCTGGATGCCACCTCGGGCGAGATCCGGGTCGATGACCGCAATGTGCTGGCGCTGAAGGGTGCAGAGGCTCGCGCCTGGCAGTCGCATTGCGCGATGATCTTCCAGCAGTTCAACCTCGTGCCCCGGCTGGACGTCGCCTCGAACGTCCTCCACGGCATTCTGAACCGCCGCTCGACCTTTCAGACCATGTTCAACCTGTGGCCCCGCGCGGACATCCTGCGGGCGCTCGAAATCCTCGACCGCCTCGGCATCGCCGAACAGGCTTCGAAGCGCGCCGAAGCACTTTCGGGCGGCCAGCAGCAGCGCGTCGCCATTGCACGCGCGCTGATGCAGGACCCGAAGATCATCCTCGCGGACGAACCCATCGCCAGCCTCGACCCGATGAACGCGCAGGTCGTCATGGACACCCTGAAGCGCATCAATGTCGAGGACGGACGCATGGTGATCGCGAACCTCCACACGCTGGACACCGCGCGCCGCTACTGCGACCGCGTCATCGGGATGCGCGACGGCCGCATCGTATTCGACGGCACGCCCGAGCAGCTGTCCACCGGGGTGGCCCGCGACATCTACGGTGCCGACGCCAGCTTCAACGAGGCCGCCACCTCGACCTCGATCCCCGCCGCCACCAGCCCGGACCGCACTTACGCGGACCTGATGCTGTCGTGACCCGCCCACAAGTTTTCCCGGCCATCCGGCCCCAACCTCATGGAGACCCCATGCAAAAGCTGCTGACTGCAACTGCCCTTGTTGCCCTGACGGCCACCTCGGCCTTCGCCCAGGAGATCAAGGAATTCAACATCGGCATCCTCGGCGGCGAGAACGCCCAGGACCGGCTGACCTCGAACGAATGCTTCCGCGCCAAGATCGAGGCCGAGCTGGGCGTCCCGGTCAAGGTGTTCACCCCCGCCGACTATGACGGCGTGATCCAGGGCCTTCTCGGCGGCACGCTGGACTATGCCTGGCTCGGTGCCAGCGCCTATGCCAAGGTCTACCTGACCGACCCGGAAGCGGTCGAAGTGAAGCTCACCAAGCAGAACGTCGACGGCTCGACCGGCTATTACGCCATCGGCTTTACCCGCAAGGACACCGGCATCACCTCGATGGACGAGGCGAAGGGCAAGGTCTTCGCATTCGCCGACCCGAACTCCACTTCGGGCTACCTGGTCCCCGGCGCGGAACTGGCGGCCAAGTATGGCGACCTGAAGTCCTACTTCAGCGAAGTGAAGATGTCGGGCGGGCATGAGCAGACCATCGTCGGTGTCGCCAACGGCGATTTCGACGCGGGTGTCTCGTGGGCCGACGGTCTGGGCAACTGGGAAGACGGCTACAACTCGGGCGCCTTCCGCAAGGCCGCCGACGCCGGGTTGGTCGACATGTCGAACCTGGTGGAAATCTGGCGTTCGACGCTGATCCCGGAAGGCCCGATGGTCGTCCGCAAGGCCCTTCCGCAGGACGTGAAGGACAAGGTTACCGAGCTGACCGCAAACATCTGGGAAACCGACCCGGAATGCGCCTATGCCGTCGCCGCGGGCGAAGCCAAGGACTTCGTGCCGGTCGAGCACAAGGCCTATGACGGCATTCTCGCCGCGCGCAAGATGCAGGAAGGCACCTGAGCCATCCCACCGGCCGGACCCCGACGTCTACGGGGTCCGGCCCTTTTCTTTGCTGGAACGCTTCATGGTAGACGTCGCCTTCGGACCCGAACGGGGCCAACGCCCCGACCTTGCCAACCCCCGCGAGGCCTACCTGGAGATGGTGCGCCGCAAGCGGATGTATGGCGGCATTCTCCTTGTCATATTCGTCGCGCTGATGGCCTCGGGCTGGTCCCTGGCCGAGGACCGCAACGCAGGCGGCTTCCTGAACGGCCTGCACCAGATCTTCGCCTTCCCGTCCGAGGTCCTGTCCGAAGCCTGGGAAAAGCGCGCTCTCCTGCCCGGTATTTTCTGGGACCACATCCCCGCGCTGATCGAGACGCTGAATATCGCCGCCGTCGCCACGCTGGTGGGCGCGCTGATGGCGATGTCGCTGTCGCTTTTGGCCACGCGCGGCCTTGCCCGCTGGCCACGCCTGATCCCCCTTTTCCGCCGCACGATGGACGGCCTGCGTGCCATCCCGGAAATCGTCATCGCGCTGGTTCTGATCTACATCCTCGGCGGTGGCCCGGTCCCTGCCGTCATCGCGATCGCGCTGCACACCGGTGGCGCGCTCGGCAAGCTCTTTTCGGAAGTTGCGGAGAACGCGGACCTCAAACCCATCGAAGGCCTGCAGTCCGTCGGCGCCAACTGGTCGCAGCGGATGTGGCTGGGCGTCATTCCGCAAGTGGCGCCGAACTGGCTGTCCTATGCGCTGCTCCGGTTCGAGATCAACGTGCGCGCCTCGGCCATCCTGGGCTTCGTCGGCGAAGGCGGCATCGGCCATGACCTGAAGCTTGCGATGCAATGGGGCCAGGGTCGCTATGACGAGGTGGTGGCGATCTTCGCGCTTCTCTTCGTGACCATCGTGGTGATCGACCAGGTCTCCGACCGCTATCGCCAGAAGCTTGTGACGGGGGTCTGACATGACTGCAACCACGTTCTCGCCTGGCCTCACCGAAACTGTTGCCGCCGGTTTCACCCGCAAGCGCCGCCTCGCCTTTGCGATCCCCGCCGCGATCCTCGCCTACCTGGTCTACGCCGCGATCAGCTTCGATCTTGCCGGTCTCGCCCAACGCGCCCGTTTTGACAACGCCGCAATCCTTCTGGGCGATTTCTGGTCCCACAAGACCCATGTAACCCGCGACAACCGCACCGACCGGGTCACTGTGGCCATCGAGGGCGAGAACAAGGGGACCTACCCCGAAGGCATGCTGCCCGACTGGGTCACCATTGCCGGACCGGTCACCATCATCGACCTCGGAGGCGGCCATGTCGTCACCTATGATGACGAGGGCGCACGGTATGTCGTCCCTGGCTATGGCACCATCGACATTCGCCCCGAAGGCGGCAAGCCGGTGGTCACGGCCCCCGAACCCATCCCCGACTGGATTTCCGTGGCCGAGAACAAGGTCTCCGTGACCACAGATGCCGGGCGCTTCAGCTATTCCCGCTCCAAGGTCGAGACATTCAAGTACGAAGCCGGCTGGGAGCTTTGGTTCTTCACCCTCGACAGCCCGTTCTACGGCAAGGGGTTCGGAGAGTTGGTCGTCCTGGCCACCACTGGCGACCGGATCGATCCGGACCGCACGAACCTCGGGTACATGGTCTCCGAATTCTGGACCAACAAGATGTGGCGGCACGGCGATGTGGCCTGGGCGATCTTCGAAACGATCCTGATGGCCTTCCTTGGCACGATGACCGCCGCGCTGGTCGCCCTGCCCTTGGGCTTCCTTGCGGCGCGGAACTTCATGTCGCTTGGCCCCCTGCGTTTCGCCGTGCGCCGGTTCTTCGACTTCATCCGCGGGGTGGACGGCCTGATCTGGACCATCATCCTGAGCCGTGCCTTCGGCCCCGGCCCGATGACCGGCGCCATCGCCATCGCCATCACCGACGCGGGCACCTTCGGCAAGACATTCTCGGAGGCCTTGGAGAACATCGACGAGAAACAGGTCGAAGGCATCCAGTCGACGGGCGCGAACAGCCTGCAACGCGCCCGCTTCGGTGTCATCCCGCAGATCACCCCGGTTCTCCTGTCGCAGATCCTCTACTACCTTGAGTCGAACACCCGCAGCGCCACCGTCATCGGCGCCATCGTCGGCGGCGGGATCGGCCTCCTCCTGACCCAGGCGATCATCACCCAGAAGGACTGGGAGGAAGTGGCTTACTACATGGTCCTGATCGTCCTGATGGTCATGCTGATGGACAGCCTCTCCGGCTGGCTGCGGCGCAAGCTGATCAAGGGGGCGTGAGGTGCCGAGACTGTCCGCGACCGAGCCCTTCGTCCACCCCGGCTGCATGATCGTCAACTCTACCTTCGGTGCCTGGTGCGAGGTGGGTGAAGGGTCGCGCGTCCTGAACTCGACCTTCGAGGACTACGCCTATTGCGACCGGCTGTCGGACATCGCGAACACAACGGTCGGCAAGTTCGCCAACATCGCCGCGATGACCCGGATTGGTCCCACGGACCACCCGATGGGCAACGCGAGCCTGCATCACTTCCTTTACCGCTCGACCAGCTACTGGGACGACATACCCGACGACGCCGAATTCATGGCCCACCGCGCCAGCCGCCGGACAGTGATCGGCCCCGACACCTGGCTGGGCCACGGCGTCATCGTGAAGCCCGAGGTCACCATCGGAGCCGGGGCCGTCATCGCCTCGGGTGCCGTCGTCACCAGGGATGTGCCGCCCTACATGATTGTGGCCGGACTTCCCGCCCAGCCCCTGCGCCCACGCTTCGCCCCAGGCATCGCCGACCGGCTGATGGCGCTGGCCTGGTGGGACTGGAGCCATGACCGTCTCCGCACCGCGCTGATGGATTTCCGCGCGCTGAAGGCCGAGGCGTTCCTGGAAAAGTATCAGGGCTGATCGGCGACGGTCAGCGTCACACGTTCGCCTGCAAACCAGGTGGTCCCAAGTTCCACTGGAGCACCCGTCGGGTCGATGTTCATCCCCACCGTTCGCATGACGGGCGCCCCGGGTCTGATTGCCAGCGCCAGCGCCAACACGGGGTCGGCCAATTGCGCGGTCAGCCGCGTTTCGGCCCGGGTATAGTCGGTCAGGCCCGATGCTGCCAGGGCTTGGGTAATCGACCCCGTTTCCTGCACGCCTGCGAGCAGATCGGGAAACCGCGCTGCCGGGAAAACTGACCGGAATGTCGCGATGGGCTGGCCATCAGCCAGGGAAATCCCCTCGACTACATGCACCGCCGCGCCGGTCTTTACCCGGAGCGACTGCGCTTCCCCGGCATCGCTGGGCCGGGTCTCGGTGCGGCTGATCGTCCGCGACGGCGTCTGGCCGGCCGCCATCACGTTCTGGTGGAAGCGCACCCGGCGTCCAATCGGATAGACCGTCGGGCGCTGCGCCACGAAGACGCCAGCCCCGCGCCGGGAATGGACAAGACCCGCTTCGGCCAGACTTGCCAGCGAATGGCGCACAGTGTGCCGGTTTACGCCGAACCGCGCGGCAAGCACCGCTTCCGTGGGGAGCCTGTCACCCGGGCGGTAATGTCCCGCCCGGATCTCTTCGGTGAGAGTGCGTGCGATTGCCGACCACAGGGCGTCTTTTTCCAAGGCATTCTCCTGTCATGAAAAATTCACAACTCTCCGGTTGGCCATACGCTTCCGGTCAGGTAATATTTGTATAGTTGTCTAGTCAAGTAGACAACCCCCTCAACCTGTCGAGATGCCGATGACCGACGCCTCTCCGCTTTCCCGCAAGACCTGGATGGCGACGCTTGCCAAAGCCGCCCCGGACCGTCTGGTTGCGCTGTTTCCGGACCTTCCGCCGCACGCCGTTCTGCGCCAGCCCGAGATCGGGGCGGTCATGGTGCGTGGTCGCGTTGGAGGCACTGGAGCGGCCTTCAATCTGGGCGAGATGACGGTGACACGTGCCTCGGTCCGGCTCGGGTCCGGAGAGGTCGGCCACGCTTGGGTCCAGGGCCGCGACAAAGATCACGCGGTTCGGGCGGCCGCGGTCGACGCGCTGATGCAGACCGACCGGGCTGACGACCTGGCTGCGCAGGTGCTGAGGCCCCTGGAGGAAGATGCCCGGACGCGCCGCCGAGTGCGCGCCGCCAAGTCCGCCGGCACAAAGGTCGATTTCTTCACCATGGTCCGGGGAGAGGACAAATGAACGCTCCGCTTCCGAGCGACGCCCTCGAAGGCGGCTTCACGGAAGGACCCGTCCAGTCCGCCCGCGCTTTCCGCGAAATCCTGGAGGCGATGGCGCGCCCCGGCACGATCCGCCGCGTTCAGGGCGCCCGCCCGCCAGAACCTCTGTCCATCGCCGCAGGCACCGCACTTCTGGTGCTGACTGACCCGACGACGCGCCTGCACCTCGCGGGTCGCGCCGACTGCGCCGCCGTCCGCGCCTGGGTCGCCTTCCACATCGGCGCGCCGCTGGTTTCCGCCGAGGAGGCGGACTTTGCCGTCGGCACCTGGGACGCGTTGCAACCCGTAACCCGCTTCAAGATCGGCCAGCCCGACTACCCCGACCGCTCGGCCACGCTGATCGTCGAATGCGACCGGCTGGTGAATCACGGCCCTGCCCTGACCGGTCCGGGGATCGAGACGGCAACCTGGCTGAACCTGCCCGAAACCGCAGCTTTCCGCGCCAACCGCGCGCTGTTCCCCTTGGGTTTCGACACGCTTTTCACCGCCGGCGACCGCATCGCCGGTCTGCCCCGGTCCACCCGCGTGGAGGCAATCTGATGTATGTGGCCGTCAAGGGTGGCGAGCGTGCCATCGACAACGCGCACCAGTGGCTCGCCGAGGAACGCCGGGGTGACCCCACGGTGCCCGAGCTGACCATCCCGCAAATCCGCGAGCAGATGAAGCTGGCGGTGAACCGGGTCATGGCCGAGGGCTCGCTTTACGATCCGGACCTTGCGGCCTTGGCGATCAAGCAGGCGCGCGGTGACCTGATCGAGGCGGTCTTCCTGATCCGAGCCTACCGCACCACCCTGCCGCGTCTCGCCGGGTCGCGTCCCATCGACACCGGCGCGATGGCGGTGGACCGTCGCATCTCGGCGACGTTCAAGGATCTCCCCGGCGGCCAGGTGCTTGGGCCGACCTTCGACTACACGCACCGGCTTCTGGACTTCACGCTGATGGCCGAGGGCGCGGCACCCGTTACGACAGCGGCAAAGGCGACGGATGAGGTGGCTGCGCGCGTGCCCCATGTCACCAGCTTCCTCAACCGCGACGGGCTGATCGAAACGGCCGAGGCCTCGGACGCCACGCCTCCTGACCTCACCCGCGAGCCGATGGAACTGCCGGCTGACCGGACGCTCCGCCTGCAGGCCCTGACCCGGGGGGACGAGGGCTTTGTCCTCTCGATGGCCTATTCCACCCAGCGCGGCTATGGCCGGACCCATGCCTTCGTGGGCGAGCTTCGCATCGGCACCGTCGCGGTCGAAGTCGACATCCCGGAACTGGGCTTCGCGGTCGAGATCGGCGAGATCGAGCTGACCGAATGCGAGACGGTGAACCAGTTCAAGGGCTCGAAGACCGAACCCCCGCAGTTCACCCGGGGCTACGGCCTCGTCCTGGGCCAGTCCGAACGCAAGGCCATCGCCATGTCCCTCGTCGACCGGAGCCTACGCTGGCAGGAGCTGGGCGAGGATTTCACCGGTGCCCCCGCGCAGGACGAGGAATTTGTCCTTATGCACTGCGACAACATCCAGGCCACCGGGTTCCTCGAACACATCAAGCTGCCGCACTACGTCGACTTCCAGGCCGAACTGGAGCTGGTCCGCAATCTGCGCGCCGAGGCGATGGCCATGCAGGAGGCGGCTGAATGACTGCCCCGTCGCAAGGGTCCCGACGGATCGTCTTCGTCACGCATGCGCAGGTCGAGATCGACCCCCTGCGTACGGTGCCGGACTGGCCGCTGAACCAGCTGGGGCGGTCCCGGCATGAAACCTTTTCGCATAGCCCCGTCCTTGCTGGGGTCACCTCGGTGTATTGCAGCGACGAGCGCAAGGCGCGTGACGGGGCGGCCATCCATGCGGCCCACCTTGAGCTGAAGCCGAAGATCGTAAGCTCGCTTGGCGAGAACGACCGTTCGGCGACCGGCTACCTTCCCCCGGCCGAGTTCGAAGCGATGGCCGATGCCTTCTTCGCCAACCCGGATCAGAGGGTCCGGGGGTGGGAAAGCGCCCGTGCGGCGCAGGCGCGCATCGTGGCGACCGTCCGTACCCTGGCCGAACTGGACACGGGCGCCGGGGACATCCTGATCGTGTCGCACGGCGCCGTGGGCACTCTGCTGCGCTGTGCCTGCCTGAGCCGGCCGATCAACCGGTCCGAAGACCAGCCGGCGGGCGGCGGCAGTTACTTCGTCATCCAGCTGCCGGACTGGACGACCGACCCGGACTGGAGGACGATCTGATGACCGATCAAGCCTACAACTTCGCCTACCTGGACGAACAGACCAAGCGGATGATCCGCCGCGCGATCCTGAAGGGCATCGCCGTGCCCGGATACCAGGTCCCCTTCGCCAGCCGCGAGATGCCGATGCCCTATGGCTGGGGCACGGGCGGGGTGCAGGTGACGGCGGCCTGCCTTGTCCCCGAGGACCGACTGAAGGTCATCGACCAGGGCGCGGACGACACCACCAACGCGGTCAGCATCCGCCGCTTCTTCCAGCGCACCGCCGGTGTCGCGGTGACCGAGGCTACCAGTGAGGCGACCGTCATCCAGACCCGCCACCGCATCCCGGAGACGCCGCTGACCGAAGGCCAGATCCTCGTCTACCAGGTTCCGATCCCTGAACCGCTGCGCTTCCTCGAACCGCGCGAGACCGAGACGCGGAAGATGCATGAGCTGGAGGAATACGGCCTCATGCATGTGAAACTGTATGAGGACATCGCGCGCCACGGCCAGATCGCGACCTCTTACGCCTATCCCGTGAAAGTCGAGGGGCGCTATGTGATGGACCCTTCGCCGATCCCGAAGTTCGACAACCCGAAACTGTCCGGCAACCCTGCGATCCAGCTCTTCGGCGCGGGGCGCGAGCAGCGGATCTATGCCCTGCCGCCCTGGACCGAGGCAGTGAGCCTCGATTTCGACGACCACCCGTTCGAGACCTCGAAAGCCCCGCATGACTGCGACCTTTGTGGCGCCAAGGACAGCTATCTGGACGAGGTGATCACCGACGACGCGGGCGGGCGGATGTTCGTCTGCTCAGACACCGACTTCTGCGCCGGACGGCGGGCACGGGGCATGAAGGGGCGGCTCTGGGCGCCCGAACCGGAGGGTGCGGCATGACGGTGATGGAAAGGCTTGTGGCCACCGACCAGCCGCTGCTGAAGGTCGAGGCACTGACCAAGCGCTACGGCCCCCGCATCGGCTGCCTTGACGTCAGCTTCGACCTTTACCCCGGCGAGGTCCTGGGGATCGTCGGCGAAAGCGGCTCGGGCAAGTCGACGCTGCTGTCCTGCCTTGCAGGCCACCAGCGTCCCGATCTGGGCCGGATCGCCTATGATGGGCGCGACGTGCTGGCGATGTCCGAGACCGAACGCCGCCGACTGTCGCGAACCGACTGGGCCTATGTTCACCAGAACCCGCGCGACGGGTTGCGGATGGGGGTTTCGGCCGGCGGCAACGTCGGCGAACGGCTGATGGCCGTCGGCGCACGGCACTATGGTCAGATCCGCGGCAAGGCGGTGGACTGGCTCGGGCGCGTGGAGATCGCGGCGGACCGGGTGGACGACCGTCCCTCGGCCTTTTCGGGGGGCATGCAGCAGCGCCTGCAGATCGCGCGGAACCTCGTCACCTCTCCGCGACTTGTGTTCATGGACGAACCCACGGGCGGCCTCGACGTCAGCGTTCAGGCGCGGCTTCTGGACCTTTTGCGTGGCCTTGTCCGGGACCTTGGACTGTCGGTCATCATAGTCACCCATGACCTCGCGGTGGTCAGGCTGCTGGCCCACCGGCTGATGGTGATGAAGTCGGGTCGGGTCGTGGAACAGGGCCTGACCGACCAGGTGCTGGACGACCCGCAGCACGCCTATACCCAGCTTCTCGTCTCGTCCGTCCTGCAGGTGTAACCCCATGATCCGCATCGAGAACCTGTCGAAATCCTTCACGCTCCACAATCAGGGCGGTGCGGTGATCCCGGTGATGGCTGGAGCCGGGCTGACCGTCGGCCCGGGCGAATGCGTGGGCCTGACCGGCCAGTCGGGCGCGGGCAAGTCCACGCTGATGCGCATGGTCTATGGCAACTACCTGACCGCCGGCGGCCGTCTGATGGTGGGCGAAATAGACGTCGCCACGGCCGAGCCGCGCGAGATCATCGCGCTGCGGCGGCATACACTTGGCTACGTCAGCCAGTTCCTTCGCGTCGTCCCGCGCGTGCCGACGCTGGAGGTGGTGGCCGAGCCGCTTCTGGCTGTCGGGACCCCCGCCGATCATTCCCGCGAGCGCGCCGCGAGCCTTCTCCGCCGTCTCAACATCCCCGAACGCCTTTGGGCCCTGTCGCCCACCACCTTCTCGGGCGGCGAGCAGCAGCGGGTCAACATCGCCCGCGGCTTCGCCCATGCCTATCCGGCGCTCCTTCTGGACGAACCCACAGCCAGCCTGGATGCCGCCAACCGCGAGGTCGTGCTGACCCTGATCGAGGAAGCCAAGGCGCGCGGGGCGGCGATCCTGGGCATCTTCCACGACGAGGGCGCGCGGGCGCGGGTCTGCGACCGTCTGGTCGACGTCACCGGCTTCACGCCGAGGGCAGCGGCATGATTTTCGCCGTTGTCGGCCCCTCGGGTGCCGGGAAGGACACGCTGATCCGCGGCGCATTGGCGGCGCGTCCCGATCTCCACCTTGTCCGCCGGGTGATCACCCGCCCGACCGAGGCCGGGGGTGAGGACTTCGAGGGCGTCACGCCGGAGGACTTCGCCCACCGCCGGGCGCGCGGCGACTTCGCCCTGACCTGGGAGGCGCACGGCCTGTCCTACGGCATCCCCACCGACCAGATCACCCGGCCGGGCGGCGTGATCTTCAACGGCAGCCGCGCGGCCTTGCCTGCGGCAGTGCGGGTGTTTCCCGGCCTTCGGGTAATCCTGGTGACCGCCCCCGACATCATCCTTGCCGCGCGTCTGGCCGCCCGGGGACGCGAGACCGCGCGGGACATCCGCGAACGCCTGTCCCGCGCGGCTTTCGAAATGCCCGACGGGATAAGCTTCCAGACGGTCGTGAACGACGCCAGTCCCGCAATCGGCACCGCGCGCCTTCTGGCGGCGCTTCAGCTGGAAAGGGCGTAGCGATGTCGAAGGTGGAAACGGCCCGAGGCATCTTCGCCGAAGAGGCACAGGTCCTCGATCACGAAGGGTCTTGGCAGGACGGGGGTGAAGTAGTCCTCCAGCGCCGAGCGGACCGGTTCGGGATCGTCCAGCCGGTCGGTCAGCGTGAGGTGAAAGCGAAACTCCTCCATCACGTGCGGATAGCCCCAGCGGTCCAGGAGGTCGCGCTGGCGGGGCGACAGCCGGTCAGGGCGGCGGCGGGCGATCTCGCCTGCCGTCAGCGGTGCGCGGAGGGCATTCGTCCCCTCGACCACCGCAGCACCGAGGTCAAGCAGCGCCGCCTCGCAGCCCACCGGCGTAAGGGCGACGAACCCCTGCAGCACCTCGACCGCCAACGCGTCGCAAGTGACCGGAGCAAGGCGTGCCGCCAGATCGGAGACCGTGGCGCGGATCAGGTCTTCGTCCACCCCCTCCGCGGGGCGGAACGGCGCGCGGATCGTGCCGTGAAACCCGTAGCGGCGGGGCGCGGCGGTGATCTCGCGCGGGTCGCCGATGCCGGGAAGCACCGGCTGCGGCAGGTCGCGGAGATTGCCGGGCTCTCGACCCAGCCACTCGTTGGCACGGAAGGCAAAGGCCCCGTCGCGGGGCGCGTAGTAGACGGCGTAGCGCTGCATCTGGTCCATGCGCGGCGAGTTAGCCCGGTTTTGTCACACGCACGTGACGGTCGGATGTCACCAGAGGCCAGCACAGACCGGACCGCAAGACCCGAGAGGACGACATGACCCGCGACACCATCCTTGCCAACGCCACCCTGGTCCTGCCCGACGAAACCCTGCGCGGGCAGGTGCGCGTCGTCGACGGACGCATTGCGGACATTGCCGAAGGAAGCGCCGTGCCCGCAGGAGCCGAGGATTGTGGTGGCGACATGGTGATGCCGGGTCTGATCGAACTGCACACGGACAATCTGGAACGCCACATCGAGCCGCGCCCCAAGGTTGACTGGCCCCACGCTGCCGCGATCATCGCCCATGACGCCGAGCTGGCCAGCGTCGGCATAACCACCGTATTCGACGCCCTGCGCGTCGGCTCGGTCGTCTCGAACGCCAAGGCCAACTACGGTGAATATGCGCGCGTTCTGGCGGATGAAATCCTGGGCCTCCGCGCAGAAAATGCGCTGAAGATCAGCCACTTCCTGCACCTGAGGGCCGAGGTTTGCAGCGAAACCCTGATCGAGGAACTGGACAAGTTCGGCCCTGCGGACCGCATCGGCATCGTCAGCCTTATGGACCACACCCCCGGCGCGCGGCAGTTCCGCGACCTTTCCAAGCTGAAGGACTACTACGTCGGCAAGCACGGAATTTCGGACGCAGACTGGGATGCGCATGTCGCCAACCAGCGGGCCCTGAAGGATCGCAACGGCAAGGCGCATGAGGCTGCCGCCGTCGCCGCTGCCCGACGCTACGGGGCGGTGCTGGCCAGCCACGACGACACGGAACCCGACCATGTCGTCCGCTCGGCCGAACACGGCGCGCAGTTCGCCGAGTTCCCGACCACGGTCGAGGCGGCGCAGGCCTGCAAGGACCACGGGATCAAGGTGATGATGGGCGCGCCCAACCTGATCCGGGGAGGAAGCCATTCCGGCAACGTCGCTGCGCGCGAATTGGCCGAGGCGGACCTTCTCGACATCGTTTCGTCGGACTACGTGCCCTCATCGCTCCTCTCGGCCTCACTGATGCTGGGGGATCTCTGGGGCGACCTTCCTCGCGGGATTGCATCGGTCACCGCAGCACCAGCGAAGGCCGTGGGACTGGTGGACAGGGGGGAAATCCGGCCTGGGGCGCGGGCGGATCTTCTTCGAGTGGCGAGGGTCGGAGCTGCTGGAGCGGTGCGTGGGGTGTGGGTGCAGGGCCGTCGGGCTGCCTAGACTTCAACGCAGCAAATCGGACATCCTCCCGCTTCAGACCTTATTCCCGGCAAGAACGGTTGCATCCCTTCGCGCCGTCGCCGTTCACCGGTCCGTCCCGGTGTCCCTCGATCGCCTTTGCACCTGTCCCAGCCAGACCGATGCAAGCACCAGCACCGCGCCGACGAGTTGAGGGATCGCCAGATACTGGTCAAGCCAGATCCACCCCAGCATGACCGCGGAGACCGGGCTGAGCATCCCCAGCATCGCCGCCCCGCCGGGACCAAGCCTCACGATGCCGCGCAGCCAGAACCAGTAGGTTGCAGCCGCTCCCACCAGACCGAGCCAGGTGAGACCCACAAGGTTGGTCGCGGTCAGCGGCGGGAGTGAGGGCTCGACCAAAAGCGCGACCGGGGCCAGCAGCAGTCCCCCCGCCGTCAGTTGCCAGGCGGTGAAGGTCAGGATCGGGACGGGCGGCTGCCACTTGCGGCTGAGCACCGTGCCCGCCGCCATCGAGAGCGTGCCTGCCAGTGCCGCCAGGATGCCCAGCGGATCATAGCTTGACGCCGGGCCGAGAAGGAGAAGGGCCACGCCTCCGACACCAAGCACTGCCGCGACGACCGCAAGGGCGGCGATGGGTGTGCCAAGGAGCCAGCGCGAAAAGCCGATGACCATCAGCGCCTGGAGCGCTCCCAGCGTCGCGGCCGCCCCGCCGGGGAGCCGGTAGGCCGCGATGAAGAGGAAGGCCCAGAAGATGGCGAAGTTCAACGCGCCAAGGACAAGCACCCGCCCCAGCCATTCCCGCGGCGGAAAGACCCGCGTGATCGCCAGCAGAAGAAGCCCTGCGGGCAGTGCGCGCAGGGCCGCGATGGTCAGCGGATACCCCTGCGGCAGCGCCTCGGTGGTGACGATGTAGGTGCTGCCCCAGACGATCGGGGCAACTGCGGTCAGGGCAAGGTCGAGTGCGCGGGACATGGGAGACTGCGGTCAGAAGGTGCGCAGGGAGGGCAGAACACGCGGCGCCATGGCCCCTTCAATCCCGACGTCGCGGGCAAGGTGGGGGCCAAGCCGGTTGGCCAGTCTGGTCATGTCGGCCTGATGGGCGCGGTGCCGCCAGGCATGGAGGAAGGATCGCAGCATGATGGCCTCCCCTCTCAGGCGGCGAGGCGCGCGAGCGCACCGGCGGTCAGGCGGGCCGCGATGTCGGCAACATGCGCGCCGAGGAACCGCGCGCCCGCAATCTCGGTCGCATTCGGACTGAACCCGCCATCCGAGCCCGCGATGGTCCCCGCCCCGTAGGGCGCGCCACCGATGATGCCGTCGCCCGAGGTCTGCCCGGCAAAGCTGTAGGGGAGGCCTGCGATCAACAGGCCGAAATGCTGCAGCGCGATCTGGGTGGACAGCATCGTCGCCTCGTGCCCGCCGTGCTGCGAGCCGGTCGAGACGAAGACCCCGGCCACCTTGCCGACCAGCGCGTTCCGCATCCAGAGTCCGCCGGCCTGGTCGATGAACTGCTTCATCTGCCCGGCCATCAGGCCGAAGCGGGTCGGCGTGCCGAAGAGGATGCCGTCATAATCGGACAGATCGGCAGGCGTGGCGACTTGGGTGTCGTCGTCTGCGAAGCCAGCACTCTTGCGGACCTCCTCCGGCATCGTTTCGGGGATGCGGCGGATGTCGACCGTGGTTCCGGGGACAGTCCGGGCGCCTTCGGCGACGGCATCGGCCAGCGTCCGGACATGTCCGTAGCTGGAATAGTAAAGCACGAGTATGCGGGTCATCTGATCCTCATGGGCAGGGGTTTCTCTGCCGGGAAGATCGGTCAAGGCTGCGCCGGGAAACATCGCTCGCAGCGCAAGACAGTCTTTACGACGAGGGGGGGAGTTCCCCCGCCAGAACGCTTTCCAGATGATCCAGGAATGCGGAGATGCGGACGTCCTTGGAAGGGCCTGCCGCAGAGATCGCCCAGATCTCGCGCGGGGTAAGCTCGAAGCCTGGCAGGACGCGAGTGAGCGCACCGGATGCCTCGGGCGCGCGTGAGATGAAGTCGGGGAGCGTGCCAAGTCCGCAGCCAGCGATCAGGAGGTCCCGCAGGATGAAGCTGCTGCTGACCCGCGCCCAGGGGTCGACGGCGACGGTGCAGGCCCCGTCCGGTCCCCTCAGGTCCCAACTCGTCAGGTGTTCCGACAAAAGGTAGCCCACGACGTCATGCCCGGCGATGTCCTCTGGTGTCGTGGGCGCACCGCGTTCGGCCAGATAGGCGGGTGCCGCGAAGATGCCGACCTGGACCGCGCCGATCCTGCGGGCCCGAAGCGTGGAGTCCTTCAGGCTGGACCGAATGCGCAGGGTCAGGTCGAAGCCGCCTTCGACCATGTCGACCACCCGGTCGTCCAGCGTCAGGCTGACGCGCAGGTCGGGGTAGCGCCGGAAGAAGGCCGGGAGCATGGGACCGATGACCAACTGCCCGAAGGACGAGGGCGCATTGATCCGCAAATGGCCGACGACGGCTCGAGCGCTTTCGCGGATCCTGTCCTCGACCCGGTGGACGGCGTCAAGGATACCCTTCGCCTCGTCATAGTAGACCCGCCCCGCCTGGGTCAGCGACATGCTGCGGGTGGTGCGGGTGATCAGCGTGGTGCCGAGGCTGTCTTCCAGAAGCCGCAGCTCGCGGCTGAGGAGGGCGGAGGAGACGCCCAGATCCTCGGCCGCACGGGCGAAGCTGCCGCGATCTACGATGCGGCAGAAGGCCTGCATGACCGAGAGCTTGTCCATCTTCCCGTTCCGACCCAGTCAAACTGCAGGACGGAGAATGATGGGTGGCTGTTCTGCGGGCAAGGTGGATGATCGATCATGAGCTTTATCGGGGATGTGCGGGCTGTCGATGCCGATGTCGCGGGCGAGGTGCGGGCCGAGCCGAAGGGCGAGCGCGGCCCTGGCTTTTTCATAGGAATAGAAGCGCCGGGCGCGGGCGAGATGGGTGAGCATTTCAGGGTCCTTTCGATCGGATGGGGTGTCTGTTGGGAGGCTCCGCGCCCCGGTTGGCAGGGGCGCGGAGGTGCTTTTTCAGCCGACCGGAACGTCGGCGGCAGCGGCCCCACCGCGCACGAAGATCAGCGAGGCGAGGGCAGCCAGTCCGGCGACCACGGCGGCACCGATGAAGGCGGTCTGGTAGCCCGCGAGCATCGCGTCCGGTTCGCCCTGCATCGAGGCGGCGAGCGAGACCATCACGGCAAGACCCAGGGCCGAACCGACCTGGTAGGTCGTGTTGATGAGGCCCGAGGCCAGGCCCGTGTCCTGCGGGGCCGCGCCGCCCATGCCGGTCATGGTGACCGGGATATAGGCTAGCGACATGCCCACCGCGGCCAGCAGCGACAGGGGCAGCACGTTCGCCGCGAAGGTCCCGTCGGCGGGCAGGCCCGCGAACAGGGCTAGCGACAGGGCCAGGGCCAGAAGGCCCGTCACCAGCACCGGCTTGACGCCGAAGCGGCCGATCAGCGGCCCGGTCAGGCGGACCATCATCACCATGATGACCAGCGTCATCGGAAGGAGTGCGAGGCCCGATCCGAAGGCCGACAGGTTCAGCACGGTCTGCAGGTAGAGGTTCAGGAAGAACCACAGCGGGATCCAGGCGGCACCCAGAAGGGCCATCACCAGGTTGCCCGCGGCAAGGCCGGGCGCGCGGAAGATGCGCAGCGGCAGAAGCGGGCTTTTCGAAGCAGCCTGAAGCCAGAGGAAGGCCACCAGCAGCACCGCCGCCAGGGCGAGAAGGCCCAGCGTCTGCGGGACGAACCAACCCACATGCTCACCCGTCACGATGGCGTAGACCGCCGCGACGATGGCCCCGGTTACCAGGGCGGAGTCGATCAGCCCGATCTTGCCGCGGGTGCCGGGAATGGCACGGAGGACAGAGGGACCGGCTGCAAGGACGGCAAGGCCGAGCGGCAGGTTGATGAGGAAGGTCCAGGACCAGCTCATCCATTCGGTGATGACGCCGCCCAGGAAGACGCCCGCGGTTCCGCCAGCGGCGGCCGAC
>Ga0208243_1000407_pt1 | contig 25038 bp, 24 predicted proteins | sample Subbio2Aug_QV12A_FD_184826 | JGI IMG/M metagenome (GOLD analysis project Ga0208243, IMG submission 184826) | Serpentinite rock and fluid subsurface biosphere microbial communities from McLaughlin Reserve, California, USA - CR12Aug_QV12A (SPAdes) | ecosystem: Environmental > Terrestrial > Deep... | reverse complement strand
CCCTGGGCCGCCAGAACTGGACCTTCCTGGGCTCCGACTCTGGCGGTGACCGCGCCGCGGTCTTCTACACGATCATCCAGACCTGCCGGCTCAACGACATCAATCCCGAGGCCAATCTCGCCGACATCATCGGCCGTATCGGCGATCATCCCGCCAGCCGGATCGATGAGCTCCTGCCGTGGAACTGGCAGCCCACCAACGCCGACCTAGCGGCCGCATAGCCGAAGCCGAGATCCATCATAGCGCGAAGGACGGGCCATGACCGGACGCGTACGGAGGTATACAAACAAGCACCGGTTTAGAGATCGGTAAAGGTCCCGCACAGGATCGGATCCGTAGACACCAGAGTAATGAGATGTAACGACGAACCGGCCGCAGCCAGGGACTGGCGAAACCCAGGGGGTCAGAGCGCTTCAAGCGCGTTGACGTGATTAGAGAGCCGGTCCGCGGACTTCATCTAGGCCAGCAGCTTCGACCGCTACAGCAACGGGCCGAACACATGACTGGACTAGACCGAGCGCCAAACGTCGACTGCACCCTTGCACCCCGGAGATAGTCCACACATGGGGTCCCTATCGACGACACATCAGGGAACCCGGGTGGGTGGAGGTCGTCCCCACCATCACGTCATCGAGATCATCCGCCGCTCCGACCCGGAGAGGGGCTTTGAGGGCCTGTCCGCCGTTGGGTGGTCGAGCGGACCTTCGGCTGGACGACTAGATGGCGCCGACTGGTCCGCGAATACAAGGTCCGGAGCGACGTCTCGCAGGTCATGACCGTCGTCTGTGTGGGTGGAAACCGGCTACGCCGGACCAGCCACCCGTGAGTTTCCAAACGGACTCTCACAACCTTCGTAGTGCAGAGTGGAGCAACACCACACATCTCCATCCCGCGCGGCCCGCCCTTTAACGCTAATTTCCCATCAAGGAACGGTTTCCTTCACGGGTCAGGCAGTCGGCGAAGCGCTTTCCCCGTTCATCTCGATGGTGCTCGCCGGTCTCGCGCACGTCGTCGATGCGGTCCACCCGCAGATGCCGAAAGTCGTGCGCCCTCTCGCACCAGATCGTCAGAAGCCAGACCGTGTCGAATACGGTGAGGCCGAGCGGGCGGGCGCGGCGGGTGGACGGCTTCTCCGCGAGGCTCATGTAGCTGATCTCAAGCACCATTCGCCGCCGGATGGCCGTGCGCAGTGTCTCCAGGTGGGGCGCTTTCGCCGCATCGCTCGGCCCCGCCTCAAACGAACTGTCCAAGAAGGCCCGGCGCGTCTCGTCGCTTACGGCGGACGCGATCTTGGCCGCCGCCCGTCGGGCGGCCTCGGACATGCGCGCGTCGGTGCGCACGGCGACGAGTCGCAAGCCGAGAGCAACCGCCGACAGTTCGTCTTCGTCGAACCGCAATGACGGCATAAAATAGCCAGGCTCCATGACATAGCCGACGCCACCCTCGCCGCGGATGGGGGCGCCCATGGCCTGCAGATCGGCGATGTCCCGATAAAGTGTGCGCAGTGACACGCCCATCTCTCGCGCCAATTCACACGCCGTCACCGGAGTGCGGCGCAGACGCAACTCGTCGAGAAGCTGGAAGAGACGAAATAGTCGCATGGAACGCCACTGCCGTTTTCTGACACTGACGGGATTTAGCATGAGCCCGTCCAACGCAGAAGGAACAAACATGCGGATTGTGAAATCAGCGGCGCTCGCTGCCGCATTGCTCGCGACTGCCGGCGCCGTCCAAGCACAGGAGACCGCGATGCCCGACGAGACCAGAGTTTTAGCCACAATTGAGAGCATGACATCGGCCTTCGCCGCTGGCGACATCGACCGGATCATGTCCACCTACGCGCCGGGAGCAGTCCTTGTTGGCGAGCCGGGCCAGCCAACGAGGGGCGACGCCGCACTGCGGGCGATGTTCGCTGCCTTCATCGAATCCGGCGTCTCCTTCAATTACGGCGAGCATGAGGTTGTCATTGCCGGCGACACCGCCCTGCACTTGATGAAGTGGACCGCGCCAGGCCCAGACGGTACGGAGGCGAGCGCCCTTTCGGTGGCCGTGCTGCGCCGCCAGCCTGATGGTGCCTGGAAGATGGTGATAGACCATCCCTCCGGCGACCGAGTCATGCGGGATGGGCTCTAGGTGTGGATGCTCAATAGGTTGTCCTCGTTGAGGCGTTCAGTCTTCACGATGCGCGCCGTCGCCGCGTGATTCAGATGAAGGCGGCTGGCGAGGTTCGGAATTGGTGCGGCTCACCTGTTCGTCTCATCCGGCGCCTTCCCGTTCGCTCGCAAGGTTGGGGTGACGGCCGAGATCTCGAAGAAGCCATTAGGGCTCTTCGAGGCTGTTAGAGGAGGCGTGAGCGGCGTTCCGCTTCATCGTGGGCTGTGATTCAAGCTCGGGATGTGGGCAGAGCCGTGGCCGGATGGCCAAGATTGCGAAGAAGACCAAACGATATCCGTCTGATCTGACGGCCGAAAAGTGGGCGGTTATCGCACCCTTGATGCCCAACCCGGGGCATCGAGGCCGGCCGCGGGAGGTGGAGTTCCGCGAGGTGATCAGCGCGGTGCTCTACCTTGTCCGCTCGGGCTGCGACTGGCCCATGCCGCCCGTCCACTTCGGCCACTGGCGGACGGTCTACGGCTGGTTCCGCGAGCTGGCGCGGCGCTTCGCTTGCCCGAACCCGCATCGACTTCTCCTCAAGGCCTCTGTGAAAGAGTGAATCATTTCGAGGCCGGCACCGCCGGCAAGAAGGTGGTCGGGGTAATCGGCGCATCGCTGTGGACCCCGACGAGCGGCTCCTGATGGTCCATCTGACATCGGCCGACATCAGCGACAACGCCGGCGCGCAGATCATCCTGGACGGTGTGCGCAAGCGCTGGCCCTGGGTCAAGCACCTGTTCGCCGACGCGCTACGGACTGTGTAGACACCTGCTAGAGGTTCGCTGCGTGGTCCCGGGGGGGGCATTGCGCCACGCGTCAATGGCGTTATGGTAACGAGCATTACCGTCAGCATAGAGGCAACAATGCCTAGCGGACTGAGGGGGGAAACATGAAAAATTGCACGAATCTACGATTCGCCTTCGCGAGCGGCGCATCCGCGCTCGCTCTGGCTGCGGCCTCGCCTGGTTGGGCGCAAGACACCGGCTTCACCATTGAAGAGCTGGTGGTGACGGCTGAAAGGCGCGATCAGCGCCTTCAGGATGTGCCCGTGGCCGTGACGGCCTATACAAGTGAGCGGCGCGACGTGCTTGGGGTAGCCAACGTCGAGGATTTGGCGCGTGTATCGCCGAGCGTCACTTATACCAACAACGACCGCCTCTCGATCCGAGGCTTTGGTCGCCTGACCAATGCTATCGGAACCGATCCTTCCGTAGCGCTGTACTCGGACGGCATTTTCTCAAACAGCATGGCCGATGCATCCACGCCGTCGCTGTTTATCGAACGCACGGAGATTCTGCGTGGACCCCAGGGCACGCTGTACGGGCGCAATTCCATCGGCGGGGCGCTGAACATCATCGCCAAGCGTCCGACAGAGGATTTCAATGGTGAACTCCGCGCCGTCCTTGGGAACTACGGCACCTGGCGAACCGACGCCTTGGTTCGTGGACCGATCACGGATGGCCTACGCTTCCTTCTCGGGGGCTCTCTGGAGCGCCGAGAGGAAGGCTTCTTCGAGAACCTCGGGCCTGCCGGCGATTCCAGCGCTGTTAAACGGTACATAGTCGAGGCCCAGCTGGAAGCCGATCTTGGCGAGAACATCACGGCCCGCCTGCGCTATACGAAATTCGACTGGGATGACAGCTTCGGCGTTGGCAACGTCCACGAGTCGATCACGAGCCGCTACGACACCACGTCTCCGACCGGTCTCGGCAATGCTGGCCTCTACTACAATCCGACCTTCGGCTTCGCAGGAACTAATCCGGCGATGACCGACCCCTACAAGATCAGCACCAACCAGACGAGTGAAGGTAAGCTCAGTAATCATGAGCGATTGCACTTAGACCTTACCTGGGATCTTGACGGCATGACCCTCAAGTATCTGGCCGGCTACCAATCCTATCTCTACGACACGGCTGGGGACGAGGATCGTTCATCGCGCACCGGCCTATTCAGCGTGCCGACCGCGACGCCTTTCGGCGCCTACACCGCTACGGGCGTGTCGCCAGACCAGAGGTTCTTCTACCGCGAGGACCAAAAATGGTACTCCAACGAGATCAACCTGTCATCGAACACGGGCGGGCCACTGCGCTGGATCGCCGGTCTGTACCAGTATCATCAAACCTACGCGCAACCCCAGGGCCAGCGGGTCCTTAACGATCCGGCCGTTCAGAACCCGATCAATCTGGCGACCAGTGGCCCGGCGGCACCGAACCCGATGGGGAACTATCTCTTCGTAGACGGTACGCTTGAGGTGGATTCTTACGCGGCCTTTCTTCAGGTCGACTATGATATCACCGATACCATCACGTTTACGGGTGGTATCCGGTACACGGTCGATGAGAAGTCGGGTACAGACTCGGCTCGCTACGTGTCGCGCACCAACACCACGACCACCATCCTGGCCGCCGCGGGGATACCGGCCGCCGTCGGCCAAGGGATCGCGGTGGATTTGACAACCTTTGCCATATGCGGCGGCCCAACCATCGCGTCCTGCCTGGCCAACCCGTTGTACGCCAATGTACGTGAGCTCTCAGGCGGTGGTCTGACGCGTGACCTGTCGGGCGACTACGACGCCTGGACCGGGACCTTGGGTCTGCAATGGCAGCCGGACAGCGGCACCAACGCCTACGCCCGTTACAGCCGCGGTTATAAGTCGGGTGGTTGGCAGGCCTCGAGCGGCCTCGCTCCGATCCCCTATGCTGATCCCGAATATGTTGACAACTTCGAGCTCGGGCTGAAGAAAAATGTGGGGCGGCGCTTCCAACTGAATTCTGCGCTGTTCTACGCGGACTATCAGGGTTTTCAGGCGCCGCTGACCGTGGTTCTTAACCCCGCGGCGGGCTTAACGGGCAGTCAGTTCGTGAATCTGGACGCTGTGAGTTGGGGCCTTGAGATGGAGGCCCAGTGGGCTCCGATCGATCATCTGCAGATTTTCGCGAGCTATTCGTACCTCAATACCGAGATTAAGAGCGGCTGCTGCTTCGTCGATACAGCCGACCCGAAGGCTCTGCAGGCGGGCGCGCGACCTACGGGCGTCGTGTTGCCGAACGGAAGCAGGCTCCAGACCCTCGTTGGGAACAGGCTTCCCATAACTCCGGAGAACAAACTCAACCTAGGACTGAATTACACAGTCGAGTTGGCTGAGGGCAATCTCGTACTTGGGGCCACCTACACCTTCACCGACGAGCAACAGGCCGTCGTTTTTGCTCAGCCGGGCTTCCGCTCGCCATCGAACGAAGTCGTCGACTTCCGGGCGCTTTGGAAGGACGTCGACGATCGCTACACGGTGATCGGTTACGTCAAGAACGCCTTTGATGAGTTGGCCTATCAGGACTTCCGAACCGGAGCCCCCTCGGCCAGCGGAATCCAGCGCACCACATTGAAGCCGAACTTTCCTCGGACCTATGGGATAGAATTCCAGTACCGGTTCTAAGCCAACAGTGGGCCGTTTCCGAGCGATAGCAGGGAGACGGTCCACCCCTTCCGTTGGTGGCAAGTTGCCTGGTCAGGTGACCTGCCCCCTCCGGTCCCTCGATCGTTGTGGGACCCAGGGGTTTGATAGTTGATCTGCAGCGCTGGCGGTGGCGGCCGGGCGCCATAACCTTTGAGGTTGCGCAGCCGACCGGCCGCGGGGTTCAGCCGCACTGCTTCCGGCATTAGGCCGCTATGCGCTGAGTGGGGCCGCAGATTTGTTGTAGTCGCGCCGCCAGCGCTCGATTACGGCCCGGGCGTTCGCTGGGTGGGCGAAGACCTTCTCGTTCAGGCCCTCGTCGTGCAGCTTGCCGTTGAAGCTCTCCACGAAGCCATTCTGCTGTGGTTTGCTCGGCGCGATGTAGTGCCAGCCGGTCCCGGTGCGGTTGGTCCATTCCAACATCGCACGGCTTGTCATTTCCGTGCCGTTGTTGCTGACGATGGTGGGTGGCATTCCATGCCGGGCGATCAGGCCGCGTGCCATGCGATGGCCGCCGATCGAGGTGTCCACGATCAGCGCCAGGGCCTCGCGGGTGAAGTTGTCGACGGCGCACACCAGCTCTTCGACGGGCGTAAGATACGCATCCTGGCGATCATCGACACCTTCAGTCGGTGTTCGCCTGCGCTGGATCCCGGCTTCGCCTACAAGGCCTGCGACGTCGTCCAGACGCTCGAACTGGCCGGCAAAGCGGTGGGCTATCCACGGGTCATCCGCGTCGACAATGGCCCCGAATTCGTTTCCCGCGACCTGGATCTCTGGGCCTATCAGCGGGGCGTCACCCTGGACTTCAGCCGCCCAGGCAAGCCGACGGACAATGCGTTTGCAGAGTCCTCCAACGGCAAGGTCCGGGCTGAATGCCTGAACACCGCCTGGTTCATGTCCCTCGACGACGCCCGATCAAAATGCGAGGCTTGGCGTAGGGACTACAACGAACATCGTCCCCACAGCGCGATCGGCGACAAGTGCCCGATCGAGCTCATGAACGGCGCCGGGACACATGGCCCACCCGACGCCTGACCGGCGAGAAATCCCGGCCCGACCTGGTCCAAGGTTGGGGGGCAGGTCCGGCGCAAGACCAACCCCCGGCCATCCCTCGCTGCTCTCCCGCGAGCCTAACAACCCGTTCCGACGTTAATCGCCTTGAATTCGCCGCCATCAGGCGCCCAACTCTTCAGTCGGAGAATATTCCGCAGGAGTTTCGAATGATCGGCAGCATCTCGGTCAAGTTGGGGCGGAAAGTATATTCCGCCACCCTTGAATACGACAGCCTTATCGGCCGCGGGTTGAGGGGTGTCCGGCGCCGGCTTGAGACCCAGCTCGGCTCTCCTTTGGGAGATGTTCCGGCTTTTGCAATCGCCCAGACGATCGAGGACGTGACCGTTGAGGTCGATGCCCCTGGGTATGCCATAGGCGACATGGTCCTGGAGGCCACTCCCACGCGTTTGCGTCTGCGAGCGGCCGGCCGTCTAGGGCGGTCCGGGAACATTGGGCGTCCGTTCGACCTGAGCGTCGATCTCCCGGAGCCGGTCGATCCCGACGAGGTGACGGCGACCCTCGAAGACGGCGTTCTGACCGTGAGAATGATCAAGGCCGCGTGGGTGCGCGGGGAAGCAAGACGTGTTCCCGTGCGCGAAACCTCAATCCCGCCGGAACAGGCGACTCACGAAGGCGGCCAGGCCCACGCCTGACAGGATGACGATGGCGATCCGAGCGACCGCGGCGGCCTGATCGTCCTTCGCGACGATGACGACGGCGGCAGCGACGATAAGGGCCGCGACCACGATCCCGAGCGACAGGGTATCGGCGGCCCGTCTGACCGCTCGCGGCAACTCGGCCAGGTCTGAACTTGAGACCTGGATGACAATGCCCTCACGGCTGATGCGCCCGATACCGCGCCGGATCGCTTCTGGCCCGATGGCGAGGATCTGATCTAGTTCCTTGAACGTCCGGAAGGCGCGGGTGGCGAGCGCTTTCGGCGCAAACCGAGATGCGAAAGCCCGGAGAACCACTGGCGCGATAGCGGCGACGACATCGAGGTCGGGATCGAGCGTCCTCGCCAAGCCTTCGGCGATGCCCAGAGCGCGCATGAGCAGCAGCAGGTCCGGCGGCAACGTCAGTGCGTTTTCTCGGGCGATGGAGATGAATTCGGTGATCGCCTCCGCAAGCCGGATCGGTCGCCCGGAATCCGCGGCGTAACGCAGGAAGAATCGCTCGACACCTTGTTCAAGGCCGGGCGGCGGGGGTCCCGAGCGGCCAGCCCATTCCATCAGCACATCAGAGACCGCCGCTACGTCGGCATCCACGAGGGAGCCGAGGACCACGAGGACCTGCTCTCGCCTTTTCGCCGAGAGCCGCCCGACGGAGCCGAAGTCCAACAGCGCCAGACGACCATCCGGAGTCACCAGAATATTTCCTGGATGAGGGTCCGCGTGGAACACCCCGTCCAGCAGGATCATCCCCAGCAGCCCCCTCGCCGCATCGGGCGCCAAGGCGCGCGCCAGGGCAGGCTCTTCGTTGCGGAACGCGGCGTTAGGACTGCGGCCACGGACGCGTGCGCTGACCATGGTCCTTTCCGTGGTAAATCGCTCATGAACGAGCGGCACATGGAAGACGGTTGCGCGTCTGCGGACCTCCGCTTGATTGCGAGCCTCGATCCGAAAATCGATCTCCTCGAGAAGGGCTTCGCTGAGCTCCGTCACGACACGCACAGGCTGATGTCGACGCAGTGCCGGGGCGCGACGCTCGATGACGCGGGCAGCGGCCAACAGTAGCCGCAGATCAGCGCGCATGACCGCCTCAATCCCCGGCCTGCGAACCTTGAGAACGACATCTTCACCGGTCATGAGCCGCGCGGCGTAGACCTGGGCAATGGACGCAGCCGCAATTGGCGTCGTCGAAAATTCGGCGAAAAGCTCTTCCGGCGGCGCGCCCAGATCGATCGTCAGCTGTTCGCGCAAATGGTCGAAGGGCACTGGAGCCACGTCGTCGTGAAGCCGGCCGAGCCGCTCGGTCAGCTCTGGCGGAAGCAGGTCGGACCGTGTCGCCATGATCTGGCCTAGCTTCACGAATGTAGGGCCTAGGGCCTCAAGTGCCGCAACGAAGGCCTCATATGCCGAGCCCTCGTTCGCCTCGTCGGAAGCCGCGCCCCGGAGCAGACCCAGCCGCACCAAGACCGGCCGCGCGGCTGTAGGGGCTAAGGTGTGGATCACCTTAGCGAGACGACGATAGTCGTTGGGCGAAAGGGTCAAGGGTGACATAGAGCCTCGATGCTTGGTCGGCCCTGGGGGCGCAAGACCCTGGGCTCGAACCGGTGGGCCCCTCACGGGTTATCTCTGGCGGCCCATGTGGAGGATCAGTTTTTGACTAGCTACATGATCGGCGGGCTGAGCGCTCTCATGATTGTGGCGGGCGTTGCGGGCCTGACTTTCGCCATCAGACGCCTTCGAGATTAGAAGGCAGAGGATTATGCATTTGAGTTCACTCGCGATGATGGTGATCAAGCGAACGGTGAGGTGATCCTCCCCCGTTTTGGTGGACTGATCTTCCGCCGAAGTAGTGGACGGGGTTAGGCGGCTCTGCGCTCGGCGGCGGCTGGGGCTGATGTAGCCCAGGGCTGAGTGCAGGCGACGGGGATTGTTAGAAGCCCTCGATGTAGTGGAACAGATCCCGGCGGGGCTGGTTGCGCGTGGCATAGACCCGATGATGGACCCGTTCGGTCTTGAGGGTGGGGAAGAAGCTCTCCATTGGGGCGTTGTCCCAGCAGTCGCCCTTGCGGCTCATCGACGGCGTAATCCCTTGTCGTGACCTGCTCCCGGAAAACTGGTCCAGTTTTCCGGGAGCAGGTCACACGCGCAGGCCACCTTGAATATCAGCAATCAGCCTACGTTTTCAGCATTGACGGTGTTTTGAAATGAAACCCCGTATGCGCAACTCGGTGCAAGGGATTACGTTTTCCGTCCGATTGGAGACGATACATCTCGAAAGATCCATTCTAGGAACAACGCCTAATTATTATACGAATCTCAGAAGCATAACTTTTTGCTGGCTGGCGTGACGGTATTTTCGCATGAGAAGATTTTTTGTCCTGCAGAATCAAAGGGGTTGTGCATACCCGAACAATCGAGTGGGAATAGGGCCGGGCGGCTCAGGCGCAGACGCGCAGGAGCAGGAGCGGCAGGCCCAGCCAGGCGGTCGAGGCGGCGCCGACCACCGCAATCGCTACGGTGGTGAGGCGGAGAAACCGCTCGGCGCCGTCGTCTGATCGTCTCCGCCAGCTCCACCAGGCATAGGCGATGGACAGCGCTGTCATCGCGAGCCAGAGACCCACAAGGATAACCCGCAGCGGCCAGGGCTCGTCGGGGCTGGCCCAGCCACGGGCGCAGGCCACGCCATGGGCGCCGTAGAGGAGCACGAAGGCGAGGCTCCACAGCAGGAAGGCGCCAACCAGGGCCAGGAGGTCGCCGAAGGGGCGGAAGTGCGGGGTCATGACATCCACGCCGGGCCGTGCAGGAGGGCGAGGCTGATCAGGCCTGTGGCGCCGAGATAGAGCCACCAGAGGCGCAGGGCTGAGAACTCCACCGCCCGCTGGGGGGAGATCCAGCCGTGGCGGGAGCGCGCCCACGCATAGGCGCTGAGGATGGCGGCGATCAGCCCGTGGAAGGCCAGATAGCCGCTGATGAAGGTCACCGCCGCGGCGTAGGCGTGGCTGTTCGGGGCCGGGGCTGTGAAGAGTGGAACAGCCAGGGCGCCGCCCGCGATCACGGCGCCTGCAGCCGCTGAGACCAGCAGCCAGGTCCGGCTATCGGCTAAGCGCCCCAGCCCGTTGGCCGTCGTGGCCCGCCAGACGGCGGTCAGGCCAAGGCCAAGCCCGGCCAGGACGAGCAGCGGCGTTACGGGCTCGCGCGCCAGCAAGGCCGGGGGCGGCCAGTTGGGGGCCACCACCCAGAGGAACAGGTAGCCGAACACCAGGGCGCCGAAGAAGACCCCGTTGGCCATGAGGGTGAAGACCATGCCCCACAGGGTGGGGGGATCGGCGGTCATGGCGTGCAGGGGCGCGGTCTGGCCCCGGCCGATGTCCACCGGGGCGGCGTCCTCCTGCAGTCCGGACGCCCACATCCACCGCCAGCCGCAGATCACGATCAGGACGAAGGCGATGGCCGAGAGGGGATAAAGCTTGAACAGGAAACTGACGAAGAACAGGCCTGTGGCCAGGGCCGTCCAGAGGGGCATGAGGGTCGGCCCCGGCAACAGCACCACCTGATCGGGCTCGCCGCTCAGCATGTGGACGCTCAGGGTCTCGCGCCAGCCATTGCGGGGCTGGCCGAGGTAACCCTCGCCCCGGGCCAGGGCGGCGGGCAGGCCTGGGTCATCCTCCAGCGGGTCGCGGCTCGTCACATGGGGCTGGGAGCCCATATTGTAGGCGGGCGGCGGCGTGGGCATGCCCCATTCCAGGGTGCTGGCGCCCCAGGGGTTTCGCCTGGAGCGCCGGCCGAACCGGGCCACCTGCACGACATCGACGACCACCAGCGCAAACCCGATGGCGAGGATGAAGCCCGCCACCGAGCTGATCAGGTTCAACAGGTCCCAGCCCATCTCTCCGCCATAGGTGAAGACCCGCCGGGGCATGCCCCAGAGGCCCGTCAGATGCATGGGCAGGAAGGCGGCGTTGAAGCCGATCATGATGAGGGCGAAGGCTGTGCGGCCCAGGCCCTCCAGGTGCTTGCGCCCGGTGAAGTGGGGCAGCCAGTAGTAGATCCCGGCCAGCACAGGAAAGACGAAGCCCCCCATCAGGACATAGTGCAGGTGGGCGACGATGAAGTGGGTGTCGTGGGCCTGCCAGTCGAAGGGCACCACGGCGACCATGACGCCGGTCAGGCCGCCGATGACGAAGGTCGACAGGAAGCCGTAGAAGTACAGCATCGAAAGCGTGATGCGCGGCCGCCCGCTGAGCAGGGTGGCCAGCCAGGCGAAGATCTGCACCGCCGTTGGGATCACCACCAGGGTGCTGGCCGCCGAGAAGAAGGCGAGCGACAGGTGCGGGATGCCTGTGGCGAACATGTGGTGGGCCCAGATGCCGAAGCTGATGAAGCCCAGCGCAATCAGGGCGACGATGATCCAGGCGTGACCCACCAGCTTCTGACCGGTGAAGACCGGCAGGATGGTGGAGATGATCCCGGCGCCTGGCAGGAAGATGATGTAGACCTCAGGGTGGCCGAATAGCCAGAAGAGGTGCTGCCACAGGAGCGGGCTGCCCCCCCGGGTCGGGTCGAAGAAGGGCCAGTCGAAGGCGCGCTCCAGCTCCAGAAGCACGCTGCCCAGGATCAGGGGCGGGAAGCCGAACAGCATCATGGCGGCGGTGACCCACAGGTACCAGACCATGATCGGCATGCGATGCAGGGCCATGCCGCCAGTGCGGATCTTCAGCACGGTGGTCATGAACTCCACCGCCGCGCAGACGGCCGAAACCTCCACGAAGGTCACGCCGATCAGCCAGACGTCGGAATTGATCCCCGGCGAATAGGGCTTGGACGACAGGGGCGTGTACATGAACCAGCCGCTGTCTGGCGCCACCCCGCCCAGCATGGCCAGGATCAGGATCGAGCCGCCGAACAGGTAGCACCAGTAGCCAAAGGCGCTGAGCCGCGGAAAGGCCAGGTCCCGGGCGCCCAGCAGCTTGGGCAGCATGTAGAGGGCCAGACCCTCGATGGCCGGAATGGCGAACAGGAACATCATCACCGTGCCATGCATGGTGAAGACCTGGGCGTAGGCCGCCGCGTCCAGGAAGTCGGTCTCAGGCCCCGCCAGCTGCGCCCGGATCAGCATGGCCAGCACGCCGCCGATCAGGAAGAAGACGAACGATGTGATGATGAAGCGCAGGCCCACTGTGGAGTGGTTCACCGCCGACAGGGCGCCCCAGCCAGGCGGCGTTCCCCAAAGGCGCTCCAGAGCCTTGTGGCGGCCAATGGCGGAGAGCGGCGCCGGCGCGCCGGGTGTCTGATCGCTCATTCCGCGGCCCCCTGTGCGGCCTGCCAGGCGGCGTAGTCGGCCGGGCTGTGGGCCTCGACGACGAAGTCCATCATGGCGTGCGCGTTTCCACAGAACTCGGCGCACTGGCCGCGATAGATCCCAGGCGCGTCGGCCTGCAACCGGATGACGTTCGTGTGACCCGGAATGGCGTCAATCTTGCCGCCCAGCCTGGGCGCCCAGAAGCTGTGAATGACGTCACGGCTGGTCACCTGCACCTCAAAGGGCCGGCCCACCGGGACGTGCAGCACCCCCTCGATGCTCGGCTGGCCGGGCAGGTCGGGATAGCGGAAAGTCCAGGCCCATTGCTGCGCCTGGGCTTCGACCCGCAGGACGCCGGGCTCACCCCGCGGGCTCAGACGGTCGCCGACCAGGAGGGCCGCCACCAGCAAGGCCAGGAGCACGACGCCTGGAAAGACCAGTCCGCCGCCGATCAGCATGGCGCGCGCCGAGGGGACGCCCCACCGGCGAAGGACCAGCGGCAGCAGCGACGCGCCGACAACCCCTAGAAAAATGACCACAGAGCCGGCCAGCATCACCCACCAGAGGGTCGCAATGGCCTGGGCGGCCTCGCCGGCTGGCGCCAGGGTCGACAGCGGTCCTCCGCAGCCGGCCAACGCCAGCGTCACCATGACCGCGGACCCATTACGGCCCAGCCGCGTTGGGCTCCCATGTCGCAGCATCAGGAGGCCCCCGTGTCGCAGGATCGATCCGAAGACCCGTTCGTCGGAAATGTCGCTTCGAGCATCCAGGTGGCCGGCCACCCCATTCACGTGATGCTGGTGACCTTCCCCATCGCTCTGGTCTGCGCGACCCTGGGCGCGGATCTGTTCTACTGGTGGAGCGCCGATCCCTTCTTCGCCCGCGTGGGCCTGTGGACCAGCGGTTGGGGCTTTGCGATGGGGACGGCCGCGGCCCTGAGCGGCACGGCGGAGCTGTTGCTGGTGCGCGGTATTCGGCGCAGCGCCGAGCCCTGGAGCCATGCGGTGGCGGCCATGATGCTGCTGAGCGTCATCGGCGCCAACTGGGGGCTGAGGCTCTTCGACCAGGAGGCCGCGATCCTGCCCTGGGGGCTGTTTCTGTCGGTCCTGGGCCTGATCTTTGTCGGCCTGGCTGGCTGGCACGGGGGAAAGCTGGTGTTCGAGCATCAGATCGGCGTCGAGGTCAGCAAGGACTGAAGTCCGCCCGGCTCCAGCAGCCACGACGGCAGGCGGCTCGATCCCAGGAAGGGCTTCTCCAGCACCAGCCAGAGGATGGCGGTCATCACGCCGAAGACCAGCGCCCATACCGCCAGCAGCCGCAGGCGGGGCGGCTGGGATCCCGCTTCCGACAGGGCCGAAAGGACAAAGCCGTACTGGACGTGGGCCATCACCAGCAGGCCGACCAGCGCCAGCTTCACGAACATCCAGCCTTGCAGAACTCCAGGCGCCAGCAACAGCAGGGCCGTGCCCGCGCCGATCGCCACGAAGGCGGCGGGCGAGGTGATCGCGTTGTAGCTGAACCGGCTGGCGTTCCTGATCCGGATGAAGTCCTCGCGATTGGTCATCGTCCGGTGGGCCAGCAGCAGGCCAGGCAGGTAGATGAGACCGGCGCACCAGATTAGCAGGCCGGAGATGTGCAGGAATTTCAGCCACGCCACGCCATCGCCTCATCGTTTTCCAGGCCCTTCAGCCAGCGCGCGGCCAGCCAGACCACCGCGGCGAAATAGGGCAGGGCGCCGGGCGCCCACATGATCAGGCCGGCCAGCTGCTGATCCTCAAGCGGGGTCAGCCCGAAGGCCTGGGTGGTGGCCAGGTGAGGGCCATACAGCGGCTCCTGGGCGAAGGTGATCAGCGCCGCCAGCAGGCCCATCTGGGCCATGGTCAGGATCAGGGCGAGGACTACCGACGGGGCCTCCGCCCTGCGGGCGAGCGCCGCGCTCCAGAAGGCCACGGCGCTGGCCAGCAGGGTGACCTCCATCAGCCAGTAGCTGGCGACCCCCTCCACCGCCCAGCCATAGGCCAGAGGCGCATGCCACAGCCACAGCAGCACCATGTGGCCGAGGGCGGCCGCCGTCAGCCAGCGGCCTGGCAGGGTGCGCGGCAGGGCGTAGGCCAGAAGGGGCCCCGCCACCGCGACCATGAGCATGTGGTGGGCGATCCGGGCTGAAAACAACGCCACGCTGAGCGCGCAGAGCGGGCTGACAAAGGCGATGATCAGGACCGCCTGGGCGCTGAGGAAGGCGGTTCGCTGGCCGCCCGTCCCCTGGCTGCGCCACAGGTAGAGCGCCGTCGCGGCGCCGAGGACCCCCAGCAGAACAGGATCCAGATTCCAGCTGGTCACGAGCTGGCCGGGCGCTGGCGGCGGGCCGCAATAGGCGAGGTCGAGGGCTTCCGGGCCGGCCATGCGGGACACACCCCTCCTGCTGTCAGAACTCAGGCTTGAGTATTGAGAACAAGCTTGGGCGCGGAGCGTTCCGAAAATTCCTGAGGATCGTTGTCGATTGCCCCGCGCAGCCTGGCTCGGCCGTCGACAACCCGCAGCGTCTTGGCTAGGCCGAGGAGAGCGGTAACCAGCGAGGCGCGGGCGTCATGAAACAGTGGACCATTGGCGTCATCGGCGGCTCCGGCCTCTACGACCTCGACGGCCTGCGCAATCGGCAGACCCTGTCGATCAACTCACCCTGGGGCGCGCCTTCCGATGAGCTGGTCACCGGCGAGCTGGATGATGTGCGTCTGGTCTTCCTGCCCCGGCATGGTCGCGGCCACCGCATCCCCCCCGGCGCTCTGAACGCGCGCGCCAATATCGATGTGCTCAAGCGGGCCGGATGCACCGATATCCTCTCGGTCTCGGCCGTCGGATCGCTGCGGGAGGAGTTGCCGCCGGGGACCTTTGTCCTTGTGGACCAGTACATCGATCGCACGGTGTCGCGGCCGGCTTCGTTTTTCGGCGAAGGGCTGGTGGCCCATGTCTCGATGGCCGAGCCGGTCTGTCCGCGCCTGTCGGCCGCCGCCGCGGCCGCGGCGCGGAAGGCCGGGGCGCCCACCGTCGAAGGGGGAACCTATCTGGCCATGGAGGGGCCGCAGTTCTCCACCAAGGCCGAGAGCCATCTCTACCGCTCCTGGGGCTGTTCGGTGATCGGCATGACCGCCATGCCCGAGGCGCGTCTCGCGCGGGAGGCGGAGCTGCCCTACGCCAATGTCTGCATGGTCACCGATTATGACTGCTGGCGCGAGGCCACCGCCCATGTGGAGGTGTCCAACGTGCTGGAGGTGCTGCAGAGCAATGCCGACACCGCCCGACAGATGATCGCCGCCCTGGCCCGCAGCCTGCCGGAAATCCGTGAAGCATCCCCCATCGACACGGGACTGGACTATGCGGTGATCACCGATCCAGGCCTGTGGGATCCTGCGCTGGCCGCCAAGCTGGTGGGAATCTGCCCGCGCAAGTTCAGCGCAGTCGCCGCGGGGTGAGCGCCCGCTGCAGGGCCGCGCCGTCGTCCACGTCCTCGCGCATCTGCAGCAGGGCGTAGGGCGTGTCGCCCAGGGCGTCGATCGTGTCCTGCAGCGTCTGGTCGCTCGACCATCGAATTCCGTCGAAGGGCTGGGGCTCCCGCGGGCGTCGGCGCAGCCCGATCAGCCAGTAGCCCCCGTCGGCGGCCGGCCCCAGGACCGCAGCCTTGGGGCCAAGGGCGGCGAAGGCGCGGGCGACGTCCGTGCGCGTCACGCCGGGCGTGTCGGCGCCGATGATCACGACAGGGCCGGCGGGCAGGGCTTGTGTCACCCGCCGGAGCTTCGCCCCCAGATCGCCCGGGCCCTGGGGCAGGGGATGACCGCGGCGGACCCACCGGGTCGGGCGATCGGGCGAGGTTGCGACCCACAGGGTCCAGCGGGGATCTGCGCCCAGCTCGCGCCAAAGCCGCTCCAGGGCGTAGCGGCCAAACCGCAAGGCTGCGAGGTCGCCCACCTCGGCGGCCAGCCGACGCTTACCGACCCCAAGCCGGGGCTGGCGCGCGAAGATGACCAGATGTCGGCGGGTCCGGTCAGCGGCCATAGAGCTGGGCGATCTTGGCCGGCGGCGTTCCGGTCAGATAGAGGGCGAGGCATCGCAGATTGAGCAGGCTCTGCCGCGTCCAGCCCCGCTTCCGCCATCTGGCGGCCGAGGTGAGGGCGTGGCCCTGCAGCAGATGCAGTCGCCGGCGTCCCAGCCTGCGGACCAGATCGACATCCTCCATTAGCGGCAAGGCGCTGTAGCCGCCGATCGCCTGATAGAGGTCGCGGTGGATCAGCAGTCCCTGGTCGCCATAGGGCAGGGCCAGAAGCGCGACCCGAAGGCGGACGCCCCACTCCAGCAGCCGCGCCTGCCAGGCGCGATCGTCCAGCCGAAAGCCGAACACGGCGGCGAACTGGGCTCCGCCGGGATTTGACAGGTGCGCCTCCAGGGCGGCCCAGGCCCTGGGGTCAAGCCGGGTGTCGGCGTGCAGGAACAGAAGCCACCGCGCCTTCGCCGCCGCCGCTCCGGCGGCCAGCTGAACGCCGCGTCCGGGCGGGCTTTGCAGCACCTGGGCGCCGGCCGCTCGGGCGACCTCGATCGTGCCGTCCGTCGAACCACCATCGACCACGATCCTCTGGGCGACGGGGGGCAGGGCGGCCAGGGTCGCCGCGAGGCCCGCCTCCGCGTTCAGGGTCGGAATGATGACCGCCAGGTCGGACCGGGCGTCGCTCATGCGCTGCAGCTGGCGCCGCCCAGGACGCAGAACTGCGCGCAGAAGGGATGGTTCAGACTGACCGGGACAGCCGCGCCGGCGAGGGTCGTCGAAAGCTCGAACTGCGGGTCGTAGGGCGTCAGGGTGCAGGCGACGACCGCCGGGCCAGGGGCGCCGCGGCGGCGGATAACCATGCGGCTGGTGGCGCACATCATCTCGCCGGGCGACCGGTTGAGAATTCCCCAGCAGGCCTCGGTGATTTCTGGAACCTCCGCGCCGGGCTCCATCTCAGGGAACAGGACCAGCTCGCCGGGATGGGCGGCGTTCACCTTGAGACCCCTGCCCTGGAAGAGCCTGGCGAAGGCCGCCCTGGCGTCGTCCTCGGTCTCGTCAGCGATGCGTCGCCCGGCGATGGCGATCCTCGCCCCCTGTTCGTTCAGCCAGGCCAAACCCGCCCAGGCCTTGTCCCAGGCCCCGGCGCCGCGCTCGGCGTCATGCGCCGCCTGGCTGTGATGGTCGAGGCTGACCCGGAAGGTGAGCTGCGGCCCGCCCGTGGCGATCAGCGCGGCCAGGCGCTCGCCCCATCGCATCATCGGGCGCATGGCGTTGGTCAGGACCAGCACCTGACGGCCGCTGGCCAGGGCCTGATCGAGCATGACCAGAATGTCCGGATTCATGAAGGGTTCGCCGCCGGTGAACCCGATCTCCCGGGTGGGCAGGTCGAGCCGCTCGATCTCGGCCAGGTAGGCCGAAACGTCGCCGGCGGTCAGATAGACCAGGGCGTCATTGGTCGGCGAGCTTTCGATGTAGCAGTTGAGGCAGGCGATGTTGCAGAGGCTGCCCGTGTTGAACCACAGGGTCTCCAAGGCTCTGAGGCCGACATGGGCGCGGGGCGATCCGTCGGCGGTCACGCGAGGATCGACAAACCGACCGGCGGTGGCTGGCCCGCGATGGGTGGCGAAGGGGGACAGGGCCGTCTGGGTCATCTGGTCCTTGCGTGATGAGCAGGCGGGCTGCTGCGGGCGTATTGGGGCGTCCCTAGTCCTATTCGGCCACCGGCGCCGATTGGTTTCAAGCCTGGCCCTCTATCCTGAGGCCCAGGATCGTGAAACGGTCACGCTTGCTGATTTCTGAGGAAGGTTCACCCCATGCGGCTGCTGATCGCCCGTATCGCACTTGTACTGTCCCTGCTTCTGCCGGTCTGGTTCATGGTCGCCGCGCTTGGGGTCAAGTTTGATGTCTGGTCCTGGCGGCTGGGCCTCGGCGTGCTCATCATCCAGTGGGGACCGCGCCTGTTGATCGGCGCCCTGGTCATCGCGTTGGTCGCTCTGGTGGCCACCCTGGCCAAGTCGCCTCGCACGGGTTGGCGCGCCGCCCTGATCGCCCTGCTGATCCCGGCCCTTGGGTTTGGCTACCTCGCCTATGTGCGCGGGCAGTCGGCCGACATTCCGCCGATCCACGATGTGACCACCAATATTGAGGATCCGCCGGTCTATTCCGAGACTTTGATGGCCGTCCGGACCGCGGAAGACGCCAATCCGGTGGCGGCGTTCTCGGCCCAACTCACCAGCCTTCCGGCCTATCAGGGGCCACGCTTCGCCCCGCTGGCCGGTAAGAGCCTGGGCCAGGTCGGGCAAGAGGCCTATCCCGAACTTGAGACCCTGGTGACAGCCGCGACGCCGGCCGACGCCTTCACGGCGGCCGAGGCCGAGGCCCGGGCGCAGGGCTGGACGATTGTCTCCGCCGACGCCGGGACCGGGATGATCGAGGCCACGGCCGAGACCTTCTGGTTCGGATTCAAGGATGACGTGGCCATCCGGGTCCGCCCCGGCGAGGCCGGCGCGGCGATCGACATGCGCTCGACTTCGCGGGTGGGGCTGTCCGATCTGGGGGCCAACGCCGCGCGGATCGAAGCCTATATGACGGCGCTGTCGGCTCGCCTCACCGACTGAGCGCGGCGAGTTCCAGGCGCATGAGACTGGTCCTGGTGGGCGCGGGCCACGCCCACCTGCACCTGCTGGCGCGGGCGAAGCGCCTGCGGGCGGCCGGCCTGGAGGTGACCCTTATCGCACCTCCGGAGTTTCACTATTCCGGCCTGGCGACCGGGGTCCTGTCGGGCGCGTTCCCAGCGGCGGCCGCCCGGATCGATGTGGCCGCCCTGGCGACAATCCATGGGGTGGACTACCTGCCGACGGTGGTCGAGGGCGTCGATCTGAACAGGCGAACCCTGGCGCTTGAGGGCGGTGGCGACCGCGGTTTCGATCTCGTCTCGTTCAATATCGGCTCAAGGGTCAGCGACCCCGCGGGGCTCGCCAGGGTGGCGGACGTCTGGCCGGTCAAACCCCTTTCGCGGTTGTTCGAGCTGAAAGCCCGCCTTGAGGCCATGCTGATCGCCGAGGGCCGGGCGCCGGCCATTGTGGTCGCCGGCGGCGGCCAGACGGGGTTCGAGATCGCCGCCGCCATCGCCGGTCTCTGCGCCCGCCATGCTCAGCCGGCCGACATCACGGTAGTCAGCCGCGGGCCGCCGGGCTGGGCGCCTCCCGCAGCGTTGAGCGGTCTGACACGCCAACTGGCCGCGCGAGGCGTCTGTGTGATCGAAGGCGAGGTGACGGCGCGTGAGCCGGGGCTCTGCCGCCTGGCCGACGGGCGCAGCCTGGCCTGCGAGATGCTGGTCCTGGCCGGCGGGCTGGTCGCGCCGCCCTTGATCGCGGGCCTGGGCCTTGCGACCGATGCCGCGGGCAGGCTTCGGGTGACGCCGCAACTCCATGCCAGGGACGATAGCGCCGTCTTCGCGACAGGAGACTGCGCGGTGATCGAGGGCGCCCCCAGGCCGCCGGCGGGGGTCTTTGGCGTCCGCGCCGGCCCCATCCTGCTGGCGAACCTGATCGCCAGGGCTGGGGGCGCGCGGCTGATCGGCTACCAGCCCCAGCGCCGTTGGTTGTCGATCATGGACCTCGGCGACGGGACCGGGCTCGCGCTTCGCGGGCGGTTGTGGTGGCGCGGGCGCGCCGCGTTGTGGCTCAAGCGCCGCCTGGATTTCGGCTTCGTCGCCGCCGCCCGGGGGATCAGGCCAGGCGCTTGAGGATCGAGACCACCTTGCGGGTGCGCGCGGAGAACAGCTCCGGGGTGTACCACTGTCCCGCCAGCCGCTTGCTGATCTCGCCCCGGGTCGGGTAGGGGGCGATCATGCCGGTGATCTGGCTGAGCTTCAGTCCGGCTGACAGCACCAGGGCCCAGAGCGCGATGTGGTCGCCGGCGTGCCGCCCCACCAAGGTGACCCCCAGGATCTTCCCCTTGGCCGTGGTGATCAGCTTGCCCATGCCCCGGGTGTCGCCCTCGGCGATGGCCCGGTCGTTGCCGGCGAAGTCGAAGACCTCGAGGCGAATATCGTCCCCATGGGCCTTGCGCGCCTCAGCCTCGCTGAGGCCCACCGCGGCGAGTTCGGGGTCGGCATAGGTCACCCGGGGCGTGGCCAGGTTGTCGGCGTTGACCGGCAGGCCAAAGATGGCGCGGCGCACCACCAGGCCGGCATGGGCGCCAGCCAAGTGCGTGAACTGTCCGCGGCCTGCGGCGTCGCCCACGGCATAGACGCGGCGGTTGCTGCTGCGCAGGGACTTGTCGGTGATGACGCCGTCGCGGTTGCGCTCGATCCCGGCAGCCGCCAGGTCGAGGTCGTCCAGGGCCGGCTTGCGACCCACCGCCACCAGCAGGTGGGAGCCCGAGATGCGGGTCTCGCCGGCCTCGTCCTCGACCACCAGGGTGGGGCCGGCCTCCACGCGGATGGCCTTGCGGCCGGCCATCAACTCCACCCCATCAGCGCGAAGCTGGTCGATCACGATGGCGGCGGCGGCGGGGTCCTCGCGGCCCAGGATCTTGTCAGCCTCGACGATCACCACCTCGCTGCCCAGCCGGCGGAAGGCCTGGCCGAGCTCCACGCCGATGGGACCGCCCCCCAGGACGATCAGCCGGCGCGGCGCCTCGGTCAGCTCAAAGACCGACTCGTTGGTGAGATACGGGACGGTGTCCAACCCCGGGATCGGCGGAACCGCCGCGCTGGAGCCGGTGGCGATGACGATCTTGCGCGCCCGGACGCTGACGCTGGCGCTGCCGACGGTGCGGGCGTCGAGAAAGCGGGCCGGTTCGCGGACCACGGTCACGCCCAGCCCCTCGAACCGCTCTTGGCTGTCATGGGGGGCGATTGTCGCGATGGCGGCGTGCACGTGAGCCATGACCTTGGCAAAGTCGACGGCGATATCGCCGGCATGGACCCCCAGGGCCTTGGCATGGCGCGCCTCATGGGCTGCGCTGGCGGCGGCGATCAGGGCCTTGGAGGGGACGCAGCCATAGTTGAGGCAGTCGCCGCCCATCTCGCCCTTTTCGAAGAGCACGACCTTCAGCCCCAGCTGGGCGGCGCCAGCGGCCACCGAAAGTCCGCCGGAGCCTGCGCCGATGACGGCGAGATCCGCCTTGATTACTTTGCCGGTCACAGGGCGTCTCCGGTCTTGGCGCGGCGGCGCTGATAGAGGGTGACCCCCAGGGACAGCAGGCCAAGCGCCACCAGCGGACCGAGGATGTTGGGCTGGAAGATGACCCCGAGGTCCGGCGCCTCGCCCCGGGCCAGCAGGTCGCCGATGCCGGCGCCGATGCCGCTATAGATGAAAGTGGCCGGCATGATGCCGATGAAGGTGGCGAGCGCGTAGGGCGCCAGGGGCGCATGGGCCAGGGCCGCGGCCACATTGACCAGCCAGAAGGGCGCCAGGGGGATGAGTCGAAGGGTCAGGATGTAGCCGAAGGCGCCGGCGGCCACCCCGTCGATGATCGCCTTGAGCCGCCCATTGGAGGCCTCTGCGCGCGCGCGCAAGGTGGCGCCAAGGGACGTGCGGACGGCGTAGAAGACCGCGATGGCGCCGATCGTGGCGCCCACCACGGTGGCCGCGCCGCCGACCCAGATCCCAAAGAGGTAGCCGCCCGCCAGGGTGAGGATGACGGCGCCCGGCACGCTGAGCGCCGTCGACAGCGCATAGAGTCCGATGAAGGCCAGCAGCGCCAGCGGCAGGTTATCGGCCACCAGGGTGCGCAGGGCCGCCTCATGGGTCTGCAGGGCCTGGAGGTTCAGAAACCGGCCCAGGTCGCTGGTGAAGACCAGGATCAGCCCGATCGCCAGGATCAGCAGGGGCAGGTAGCGTTTCAGGTGAGTCATGGGTCCCCCAGGAACGGCCGCTGTCTTCGCCCGCGTTGCGGACAGCCGCCCGTCTGGACTTCGTCGCCGGGCTGACCCTGGTTACAGCCCCGCCTGGGCGCCCGTCGCGAAAAAAGGAACGGCGCGCCAGTCTTTCGACTGACGCGCCGCGCTTGTCCCGACGGCCGGGTGGTCTGGCTCCTAGAAGGCCAGGCGCAGACCGATCCGGAAGGTCCGGCCCAGCACGTCGTAGAGGCTGCGGTTGGTCTGCAGATAACCGACCGTATTCTCGGCGCCCAGGACGTTCGGGTTCGCCGTCAGGGGCGGGTCGTTGTTGAAGAGGTTCTTGATCGAGATATAGGCCTCGCCGCTCGCCCCGCTCTGGCCGAGGTCGAAGGCGTAGGTGGCCGAGGCGTCGAAGTAGAGGGCCCCGTCAATGTGGTTGTCGTTGATCGTGTAGTAGGGCGGCGCCAGGGTCGGGCAGGCGCTGGTGCATTCGGTATAGGCGTTGCTGATCACCCCGTCGCTCACCCCACGGGCGGTGAAGTTCAGGCTGATCGGATCGAGCTCATAGGCGGCGGTCACCCGGTAGGACCAGTCGGGCGTCGCGCCAATGTTCGAGCCGGCCAGATCGATGGCGGTGACGCCGTTGTCGGTGACGTTTTCCATATAGTGCGTGGCCATGGCCCGCAGGGTCAGGTCGCCGGCGGCGCTGGGAATGAAGGCGTCGAGCGACGTCCGGTAGGACGCCTCGATGTCCAGGCCCTTGGCGCTCAGGCTGTTCAGGTTTTCGTAGAACAGGTCGATGAAGGCCAGCTGTCCGTTCTGGTAGCGCAGATTGCTGCAATACCGCTGGACGTTGTTCAGCAGACAGAAGTCCGCCGTCTGCTGGGCGGTGACGAAGTCGATCACCCCTTCGACCTTGATCTCGTAGTAGTCGAGCGAGGCGGCGAAGCCGGGCAGGAAGCTCGGCTGGAAGACGACGCCCAGACCAAGCCCGTCGGCCACCTCCGGCTCGACATTGATATTGCCCTGCAGGTTCTGGACGAAGGCGGTGGCGACCCCGTTGATCGAGACGGAGTTGCTGCGCGCGGTGCCGGCGTCGAACAGCTCGCTCATATTCGCCGCCCGGATGTCCCGCGATGCGGTCGCGCGCAGGGTGATGTCCGGGATCGGCGAATAGGTCAGGCCAGCCTTCCAGGTGGTGACGCCGCCCGAGGTGCTGTAGCGCGTGTAGCGGGCCGCGCCGTTGAAATCGAGGCCCTCCATGATCGGGACCAGGGTCTCGATATAGCCCTCGACAACGTCGTACTCGCCGGTGGTGACCTTGTAGTTGCCGTACTTCCAGCCGGCCTGGGACTCGGCGTCGACCTCACCATCGAGGGTCTCATTCCGCCATTCGGCGCCGAACGCGATGTCGATCGGGCCGGCCCAGCCGGTGAAGTCGGTGGTGAAGTTCACCGCCGCCACGTCCTGCACGAACTCCTGTGTGCGCAGCGGCTGCCCCAGCACGTAGTCGATGGCCGCCTGGCTGGCGACGCCGATGCCGAAGCGGTTCAACGGGACGCACCCGTTGGTCGGAGCGGTGATGGTGGAGCGGCAAACGATCTGGCCCGTGGTGGGATGCACAACGGCGTCCGTGGCGAGCGTCAGGCGCGTATTGTTCCAGGTCGGGGTCAGCTCTTCGCGGGTCTTGGTCACGCCGTGCTGGTAGTAGGCGTCCCAGCCGAAGTCGCGACCGAACAGGCTGAAGTCGCCGTCGGCGCCGACCACATAGCGGGAGGTCTCGCGGATGTTGTTGCTGCCCGACCACGGGAAGTCGGCGGTGCCTGAGCCCATGACGAAGGAGGTCAGGCCCAGGGTCGTCATCTGGTTGCGGACAGATGCGGGCAGGAAGGCGTTGTCCGACCGGATCGTGATCCCGGTGCTGGTGGGCTGGATATAGTAGCTTAAGCCCTCGTACCGGGCGTAGGAAGCCTGGGCGAAGACATTGATATTGGGGGCGACCTCATAGCTGACGCGACCAAAGAAGCTGTCGCGGTCTTCGTCCGGCAGAAGGGAGTTGGTGCCATTCAGGCTGGAGGTGTACTCCCAGTCGCCGCCGATCATCCACTGGCCGGAGACCTGGCCATAGGCCAGCTGATTGACCGACCCGTTGACGCCGAAATAGGTGCCCCGCAGGGGGCCAGCGGTGATCAGGCCGCCCGGGGTGTAGGACGATATGCCCACATTGTCGGCCACCACATAGAAGGGCTGACCCGCGGCCGTGTTCGGGTTGCGGATCGCGAAGTGGCCGGACTTGTTCCAGTCCCGGCTGACGCCATGAATCCCCTCCTGGCTGACTGTCTCGGCGCTCAGGAGAATGTGGCCCTTGCCATCGGCGAAGGGTGATCCGGCGGTGAAGTTGTACTTCCAGTTCTCGCCGTCACCATAGGTGGTCTCGCCGTACTCGGCGGTCATCTTCAGGCCGGTATAGGCCTTGTCGAGGATGAAGTTCACCACGCCGCCGACGGCGTCGGAGCCATA
>Ga0208243_1000406_pt1 | contig 25046 bp, 23 predicted proteins | sample Subbio2Aug_QV12A_FD_184826 | JGI IMG/M metagenome (GOLD analysis project Ga0208243, IMG submission 184826) | Serpentinite rock and fluid subsurface biosphere microbial communities from McLaughlin Reserve, California, USA - CR12Aug_QV12A (SPAdes) | ecosystem: Environmental > Terrestrial > Deep... | reverse complement strand
AAACGATGACCATACCCCGATCGCACAAATAAGCCCTCGGGAACGGACGCGGGGTGGAGCAGCCCGGTAGCTCGTCAGGCTCATAACCTGAAGGCCGCAGGTTCAAATCCTGCCCCCGCAACCAGAAAATCTAAGGACGTATCAAAGTCTTAGGTGGAAACAGAGCGCCTCACGGGGCGCTTTTTTGCGTTATGGCACGCCACAACACATTCCACAAAGGTTCCAAGCCGTTACGCTCAATGCCGATTCCTGCGTGCATATGCGACACGGGAATCGCCAGAAGACGCTCTTCGGTGATCCGGGTTGCCAGCAAGCCTTCCGGTCTGAGACAGTGACGGGGATGTTACCCAGGTTGTGCCCGTCATGCCGATTTACGGATTTGCGCCTGATCGCATCCAGCCGCTGACCAAGACCACCTTCGTCTCATGCAGTTTTACGAGTGCCGCGAACTGCAGCGGCTGCTCCGCGAGAATATTCCCGTCATCGCGCCCGACACGTTGATGATCGCCGAGGAATACGGCGAATGGCGTGTTTCCCGTTGCCGCATCGACCTGCTCGGGACCGAACGCGATGCCAAAATCTCGGCGCTATCGAATTGAAGCGCACCGAGGACGGCGGCCACCTGGAATTGCAGGCCATCCGATATGCTGCCATGGTCTCCACCATGACCTTCGATCAGGCGGTGTCTGCCTGCGACAGATCGCATTAAGGATTCATCGTGTGAATCCAGCGTGGTAGTCGGTCGGAATGTTCAGGCCGACACCCCGACCTGCGGTCTGAATTGATCAGTCGAAATCCTTGGAATCAAGCCTATACCCATAATTCCTGATCGTCGCGATCATGCCAGCCTTGTCCAGAAGCTTGCGCCGAATTCGACTGATCGTCACATCCACGACGTTGGTCAGCGGGTCGGCCTCCATCCCCCAGACGGAATTCAACAAGCGTTCCCGAGCGAGTACGCGACCGTGGTTCCGCATCAGGACCACAAGCACTTCGCGCTCTTTCGTCGAAAGATCAAGTTCGACACCGTCGCGGTAGACCCGCATTGACCCAGTGTCGTACCTAAGCGGCCCGACAGTCACCGCACTTTCCTGCGACACAATTCCCTTGGCCCTACGGCGGTGCAGGGCGTCGATCCTTGCCACCAGCTCGTCAAACTCGAACGGTTTAGGCAGATAGTCGTCGGCCCCGGTGCGCAACCCCTTCACACGGTCGTCGGTTGACCCCAGTGCGCTAAGCATCAGGATTGGCACATCGTTGCGGATGCTGCGCAAGTGGCGGCACATCTCGTCCCCGGGCATACCGGGCAACATCACGTCCAGAAGCACGACGTCGTAGCTTTCCATCTTCAGCCGCTCCAGCCCGTCTTCGGCGCTGGCCACGATGTCGACCATCCAGCCTTCTGGCCGCAGGCCGCGGCGCACGAAATCTGCGACGCGCGGCTCATCCTCGATCATCAGGATCTGCATGGTACCTGGCCCCTGGTTCTGTCTGCAGGCCTCGGCTGTCGATCATCAAGCGATGAACGACGGACCGGGCCTGTCGGAGTGTCATCTGCTGAGCTAAACGGCTGGCGGGCCGGACTATTCCGCCCGGCGGGCAGAAATTTCTTCGGTCGGCGACTGCACGCTGCGCAGGGTCGTGGAAAAACGCAGGCGGACAACCAGCCCGCCGCCTTCACGATCCGACAGATCGACGCTGCCGCCATGCGCCGCCATGATTGACCGGACGATGGGCAGGCCCAGCCCGGTGCCTTCGACTCCGCTGCTTTGCGCGCCCGATCCTCGGAAGAAGCGGACGAAGGCCTGGTCCTTCTCCGCGTCGCTCATCCCCGGCCCATCGTCCTCGACCAGGATGTCGAAGCCGTCCGGACCGCGTTCCACCCAGGCCCTGACCGTTCGCCCGCCATAGCGCAGCGCATTGTTCATCACGGCCAGCAGGCATTGCCGCAACCGGACCGGATCGACCCGGGCCGGGGTCGGTCGACCCAGCCGCAAGACCTCGACCTTCGCCAGGGCCAGTCCGGCCGCATCGGCCAGTGCCGCGTCAAGATCGACATTGCGCAGGTCAAGGCGGAGCTGCCCCGCCTCTTCCCGAGCGACCAGGAGCAAGTCATCGACGATCCGGTTGGAATGGCGCGCGGCATCGCGGATACGCGAAAAGGATTCAGACACCGAGAGCGGATCGACCTGCCCGCCCCGCAAGGCAATGTCGGCCTCGCCCTGAATGATGGTCAGGGGGGTGCGCAGTTCGTGGCTGACATCAGCCATCATCTGACGGCGGCTGGCCTCGACCTGTTCGAACCGGGTCAGGATCGTCTGCAACTCGGCCGTCCTCTCACCCACCCGGCTTTCCAATTGCCGCGCCTCGCCGCGCAGGTCGCGTTCGCGCGCCGCGATCTCGGCCGCCATGTCGTTCAGCGTCGTGGCCAGATGCCTAAACTCGGTTGCCCCGGCGGCAGGGATCGGCGTGTCATAAGACCCCCGCCGATAGGCCCCGGCGCCCGTGACCAGATCGGCCAGAGGCCGGGCCACGGTCCGTCGGTAGAGCAGCACGACCGACAACGTGGTCACCATCATCGCCCCCAGGACACCTGCCGCCAGCACGGCCACCAGCTGCCGGAAACTGGCCGCGCCTTCCAGCGCCTCGCTTACCTCTTCGCGCTCGCCCGCAAGGGCGACGTCGATCATGTCGGACAGCGTCCGGTCGATATCGCGGTCCAGGAGTTCGGCCAGGTTCTCCCGTCCCGAGGCGTTGGGGCGGGCAAGGTCCTGCAGAACCGTTTCGTAGCGTTGCACGACATCCTTGATGCCACGGTCCAGCGTCGACAGAAGCTGCAGCTCTTCCAGTTCTTCTTCGCCGTCGATCTCGATCTCGCGGGCGATGATGCGCTGGATTTCCACCAGGTTCGCTTCGATCTTGCCCTTCACCTCGGTTTCCAGCGCCGACCGGTCACGATCTCCGATCAAAAGCGCGTCGGCCTTTTCCTTGAAGAGCTGGTAAAGGTTCGACTGCAGCGCCTGATGTTCGGCGTAGGACGCATGGGCCAGCGCGATCCGGTCCTCGATCGCCGAACTTCGCAGGACGACCCAGAATGTGAGCCCGGCGCAGGCGACAGCCCCGGCCACAAGCACGGCAGATACCAGCGACAAGAGCAGGGACAGGCGCATCTTCGACGGACCCAAGTCCTCTTGAAGCGAGGACAGAGAAAGAGCCACTTCAAACCTCATGCGTAAAGCTGAACCGTGACAGCAGGGTGACAGGCTGACGACACGGCGTCCGGAATACAACAATGTTGACCGGCGGCGATCCCGTGCGCCACCGGCCAACACCCTTTGCCATGGGACCCTCTCCCCGGTCAGGGCCCCGGCGCAGGATCGACAACCCTCAGGCCGCGGCGAGGTGCAGGGCTTCGGCCCGGGTCGGTGCCAGAGCCACCGCTTCACCCAGCCGCAGCTGGCGCATGGCCGGAAGAAAACGGTTGTGCCGGTCAACGAGGCCAAGGGCCGCCATGCCGACACAGTATTTCGAGCAGTTCTTGGTCGGGTGCAGATGTTCGGACCGCAGGATCTTGTCAGCGATGCCGTTGCCCTTGGCCGACTTGGTCTCAAGGATGAACATGTCCGGCCCGGCCTCCCGTTCAAGATTGGCCGCGCGGAAGGCAAGCCGGGTGTCGATGGTCATCCGCTCTCCGCCTTCGCGTGCGACCAGGGTGATGCGTTCGTACTCCATGCCGATCACCGGCATCAGTGGCCGACCAAGCGGGGTACCGTAGAGCTCGGAATGGCAGGCGTCGATGAAGGCCAGGCTTTCCGTGCAAAGGTTGTGCGAGGGCCGCGCCAGTTTCAGCCGCTTCTTCACGGTGGCGTCGCGAACATCCTTCAGCTTCACCTCAAGATAGCTGAAGCCCGCATCGACGTAGTTCCGGATGCGCACCTTGCAGCGCTTGCGGCGGCCTTGATGGTGGTCGTAGTAGCCCTGCGCCTGCGGGTCGTCGAAGTAATCTGTGGCGTAGGTGAAGGCGCGCTTGCCACCGATCTCCAGCACATCGAAAAGGTCGGCGAAGGCCGCAAAGGCGGGCAACAGGCGTTTGGCCGGGACGATATACTTGTTGTCCAGCCGCTCCAGCATGGCGGCCTTGCTGTTCAGACCGTCCAGCGAAATCGTGCTGAAGCGGGACAGGCTTTCTGCGATGCGATCATCCATGGTCTTTCCTTTCGGGGCCAATGTGAGGGGAGGGGGGCTATTCAAGGCGCAACAGGGCAAAGACCGACCGGACGCGCCCGTCGATCTTGTCGTCACTGACGATCAGAAGATGACTGTCGGGCAGAACCGCCAACCCTTCGAAGTCGGCGTCGCTGATGCCGGGCACCGGAATGGGGATGGCGGTCCCGGTGCAGGCGGCTGCAGCCAGGCAGGCCGCAAGATCTGCGCGGCGCAGGTAGGGGTAAAGCGCGTCGGAGGCATCGCCGCGCGTCCGCTCCAGGATCAAGAGCGTGTGGCCTACGATCTCCATGCCCTTGATGCTGATGGATTCCGTACCCGGCAGGTCCATGGCGATGACACCCGCCCGGATGCTGTGAAGCCGGTGGTCGTTGCGCGGCTCGCCCATCGCGGGTTCCTCCAGCATGGCCAGGAAACCGGTCGCCTCGGTCCAGGCCAGGGCCTCGATGCCGTCCTTGGGACTGGACTGGCGCGTGGCGTCCTGCAGGCCGGTGGGAAGCTTCTCGTGCCGCAGCCACGCCCCGGACTGGTCGAATACGGCCAAGGTGGGGCCGGACTCGCTGACAATCGCGATCGTCCCGTCCGCCAGCAGCGCCGCGCCCTCGGGGTTGAAATCCGCATCGCGAACCGGGTTGCCCTCGGGGCCGGTCAGAACCTGAAGTGTCTCCGGAAGGGTCAGGGAAAGACGGCCGCCGTCGGTGGCAACGCCGATCCTGGCCAGGTAGCCCCGGTCGGACACGGCGATGACGCCGCCTCCGGTAGGATCGGCGACAAGGGCCGAGAACTCGCCGAACTTCTCGCCATCGACACGCAGATCCTCGACCACGGCGACATCGACAAGGCGCAGGTCCTGCCCAAGGGCCGCGTGGCCCGTCATGGTGGGGGCCGCCAGGGCAAGGCTGGCCAGGGCGATGCGGCTGTGCCGCGCCGGTCGGCAATGAGGGGACATGGGCGCGCTCATTTGCGGTAGAACACGTTGATCTGCGCCATGTCGGTGATGTAGTTCAGCGCGACGATCTGATAGCTCATCACCTTGACCCCCAGCCGCGACGAGAGGGCGTTGCGCATCTTGTCGGGGTCGGACAGCGCGTCGGGGTCGATCTTGTCCAGCGTGACCTTGATCCCGTCGACCGATTTCAGGATGCGCGGGTGGTCGAAGACATAGGCGCCCAGAAGCACCAGCCCGATCACGAAGCCCACGAAGGGTAGCGTGGTGCCCTGGATCGAACAGATGACGGCGATGGAGATCGAACCGAAGAAATAGGTGATCTCGATCTTGGAGATCTGTTCTGACCGCAGGGTGAACAGCGCAAGGATCGCAAAGAGGCCAAAGCCTGCGGCCAAGGAGAATTCGACCATTCCCAGGATCGACAGGACCCCGAAGGCAAAGATGTTGAACAGCGACGCCGCGGTGACCAGTTCCTTGTCGCGATAGCGCGGGTAGAACAGGCCGAAGACAAGCAGCGTCATCGCAGCGATGTTGATCGCAAATCGCAGGATCAGGTCAGGGTTCAGTAGGTCGGTCAGCATGATGGTCCTCGCATGAACGGCCCGAGTTTGGACCGGGCATGCAAGAAACCTAGGCAGCCAGAATGGGGGCGGGCTTGCCGGTTCATTACAGTTTCATGACGGAACGATGAAGTTTTCCCATCAACGGGCGCTGCCGAATTGCCCAGACGGCAGAGCCCCTGCAGGAATGCTTCCGCGCCAGCCGCGGTATCGACGCAGTCAGTCAGGAGACACCAGGTAAGCCTTTTCCGAAAGCCAGCGTTGCCGCAAGCTGCCCGCCGCCCACGACAACAAACTGTCGCAGACCGGCACCGCGCTGACTGTCAAGCGCTGCATGCCCTTTCTGGATGCGATGACCACCGGCTGGATCATTCCGCTCGCGGCCACCTGCAGTTCGATTTCCTTGTCCAAAACGAAAACCCCCGCACATGGCGGGGGCTTGCGGGGGTTTCGGGAAAGCGCAGGCTTAGCGAAGAGCGGCCAGCGCGGCGGCTTCCTCGTCCTCGGACATCGGTGCGCCAGCCTCGGTGGCCGACAGCCAGGCGTCCAGAGTGTCCAGCGATGAAGCAGGGGCATAGCCGGTATCGTCTGATGCCGCCGATGCGACCGCGAAGCGAACCGACCAGGTCTCTTCGGTGCGGCAGGCGACGGCAACCACTGTATCGCCCCCGGCACGATCATGTTCGAACTCGCGGCAGAACTGGCCATCGCCATCGCGAAAGCTGGCAATGGCAGTGAAGGTGGCACCGTTGCCGATCTCTGTCTGCTCGCCCGATTTCACCGCGGCCAAAGCCTCGACCAAGGCCCCCTCTTCGATGGCCGCGACGGCAATCCTGTCAGAGTCCCCAGTCGCAGGTTTTCCAACCCAGGCACCGAACACACCGACGGCCAACGCCACCGATGCAGCAATCGGCAGCTGCCAGAACGGCACTGTCCGACGACGTGGCGCCAGATCGATGACCTGCGCCGATCCTGCGGGTCCCTGACGCCGCGTGGCATCGGCTTCGGCCATCGCGCGGATCGTTGCGGCCAACTTGTCGGAAACCGGCGGAGCCGCACCCAGCGCCCGCTTGACCATTGTCCGGCTGTCGGCGAATGCGGCGACCTTTGTGGCAAGAGCCTCGTCTTCGGCAACTGCGCGCTCTACCTCGGCCGCTTCGTCCGCCGACAATGCGCCGTCCGCATAGGCCATCAGCCGTTCGTCATCGATTGCCATCGGGGTCACCCTTTTCCTCGTATGCAGGGTCTAACGCACGGCGCATCACTTTATTCCCATCCTGGCTGCGACCGCGAGACGCGCCCGGGCCAGGCGGCTCATCACCGTGCCGATCGGAACTCCAATCACCTCGGCGGCCTCTCGGTAACTCAGCTCGTCCACGCAGACCAGCATCATCACCTCGCGCTGGTCCTCCGGCAGGTCCGCAATCGTGGCCTCCGCCTTGCGCAGGGTCAGGACGGCCTCGATGTCGCGGACACCGTCGACGATGGCCGCATCCGGGGCATCGGAAATCTCGATCGTCACGCCTTGTGTGGTGGTGCGCCGCGCATGGTCGATCCAGGCATTGCGCAGGATGCGGAACAGCCAGGCGTCCAGCCGTGTCGTCGGGTCGAACCGGTCACGCGCCGCAAAGGCCCGTTCCGCCGTCATCTGCACAAGGTCGTCGGCCAGATCCCCCCGCCGGCACAGCGAAAGCGCGAACCGCCTGAGATTGGGCAGAAGCGCAATCAGCTCGTCACTGAACCTGTCGGGCATGACTTCTTTCTGCTCAGGATTATGTTGACCGCAAAGGAATAGCGCCCGGGGGTCATCCGTAAAACGAAAGAACGGAAATCGCTACCCCGATCACCAGTCAGGAACCTGGACGCCCCCATGCCAGACAAACTCCTTCTCCGCCTTGTAGCCCTGATGCTCAGTGTCGGCATGGTCACACTCGCTCCGGCCATTTCGCATCAGGATGCGTCCTTCGCGCAGGACGGCGATGATGACGATGGCGGTGACGACGACAACGACGACGACGACGGCGATGATAGCGGTGGCAGTGGTTCCGGAACCGGCGGTTCCGGCGGGGGAACAGGCGGCAGTGTTGGTGATGACACGACCGGCGATGACGATGACAGCGGAGGCGGTCGCGCCGATGACGAAGATCCGCTGTCGCGGACGACAAGCAAGCCACCCCGGCGCGCCCCAGCCTCTCAGGCCACGCGCGAGCTTTCTCGGTTCGCCCCCGGGGAAATCGTAACGCTGGCTTTGACCGATGCTGACCTGGCCATCCTTCTTGGTCAGGGGTACCGAGTGCTGGAAGAACGCCCGGTGCCCGAGATCGGCATTGTCGCCCGGCGGTTGGCCATCCCGGAAGGCCTGACGCTGGAAGCTGCCCGCGATCAGGTCCGCGCGCTGGCCTCGGGCGGGGATGCGGATTTCAACCACTTTTACCGGACAGAAGAATCGTCAGCACCCGAGGTCGAACCGGCTGTCTGCAAGGGCGAACACTGCGCTACCCTGGAACAGATAGGCTGGCAGGCACAGGTCCCGTCCGCAGCCTGCACGACCAGTGTGGTAATCGGCGTGATCGACACTGGCATCAACCCCGACCATGCCGCCTTTGCCGCAGCCCGGCTGGACGTTCACCGGCTTGCGCCCGACAGCCTTGACCCCTCGCGCGCCATCCACGGCACCGCGGTTCTGTCGTTGCTGATCGGCAGCCCGGACAGCCGCTCTCCAGGGCTCTTGCCGGATGCCCAGGTGGTTGCCGTCGATGCCTTCCACAGCAAGGATGGCGATGAACGCGCCGATGTCTTCACCCTTGCCGCCGGGATGGATTTTCTGGCCGACCGTGGCGTTCGCGTGATCAACATGAGCCTGGCCGGACCGCCGAACAGTGTGCTGGAGGCTGCCACTGCGGTTTTGGTGGAACGCGGGGTCATCGTTGTCGCTGCTGTGGGCAATGGGGGCCCCAAGGCTGCCCCCAGCTATCCCGCGGCCTATGCGGGGGTGATTGCGGTCACTGCCGTCGATGCCGCGGACACCGTCTATCGGCGGGCGGGGCAGGGGCCGCATGTCGATCTTGCGGCACCTGGAGTGGAGGTCTGGACGGCGGCGTCGGTCAGTGGGGCCAAACCCAAGACCGGAACGTCCTTTGCCACGCCTTTCGTGACCGCCGCAGCCGCCGCCGCGCTGGAGTTGAAGCCCGATCTTGATGCAGCAACACTGACTGCCGAGCTTGCCTCCGCCGCGCGTGATCTGGGCGACCCTGGCCGAGACGATGTCTATGGGTTCGGTCTTGTGCAGGCACAACGGCCCTGTGGCGTGCAGGGATCCTTGCCCTGACCCTTTCGCTGGCTTGGTGGCCTTCGCAGCCTGCGGCGATAACGGCGCGGCAAGTATACTTGGCGCGAGGTCAGGCGCCCTTTTCGCTGCGAAACAGGTTTGCGACAGATTTCACGCGCATTCTTGCGGCGGTCGGGAATGAAGCTTCATCATCCTTCGTTGTCGCTCCATCGGGTGTTGTCTGAAGAACTTCGCTTGAGAACTGGCCGGCGCCCGGCAAGCGTTCTGCGTGACCAAGCTTACTTGCGAAAGATCGCGACCAGGTCGCTGGCGCCTTCGGCACGGCCGCTCAGTTCCAGATGGGCCTCGATGTGGCGCAGATGGTCTACCATCAGGCGCGATGCCTGTTCACCGTCACGGTTGCGGAAGGCCGCAAAGATCTCGTCATGGTCTTCGTCGCGGCAATTGGAAACGCCTGGGCTGCCGAAGATGCCGATGATGAGAGAGGTTCGGGTCACCAGTTCCTTGACCATGCGCAAGGTCACCGAGTTGCCCGAGATTTCGGCCAGAAGCACGTGGAACTGGCCGGAAAGGCGAATGGCATCGCGGCGCTTGTTGCTGGTGTGCGCCTCATGCTCCAGCCGGAGGTGACGTTCCAGCATCAACAGATCATCATCCATGGCGCGTTCAGCGGCAAGGCGTGCCACATTCGGTTCGATCATCAGGCGGGCCTCGAAAACCTCGCGCGCCTGTTCGGCAGAGGGCGATGCGACGAAGGCCCCGCGATTGGGCAGAAGCTCCACCACCTCGCGGCTGGCAAGCAGAAGAAGGCTTTGGCGAATGCGCATCCGGCCGACGCCGAAGGCTTCGCACAGGGCGGCTTCCGAAAGCTTGGTGCCGGGCGCCAGCCGCTGGTCGATGATCGCCTCGAAGATTCGGTCGACGATCTCTTCTTCGTCCAGTTCCTCGTCCCGCACGTCCAGTTCGGTGGTATTGGCGACGTTATCCATGCCCGATGCCACTCCAAGGCTTACCGACGGGGAGGCTACCTTCGAACAATATCAACCATCAAGCGGAAGATCGGCAACAGGCGGTAAATTTTTTGTTGACAATTTTGTCAGCACGTCCGTCAATTCCCTTGTCGCGGACCCGAGTACCGCAGACCACCAACAGGGAGTCACCAGAATGAAGAGACGCAGTTTCCTTGCGACGACCGGCCTCGCGCTTGCACTTGCCGTTACGTCAACCGGCACGGCCTGGGCCGAGAACGCCACGCTGAAGATCGGCTTCGTCGGCGTTACCTCTGGCCCTGCGGCGGCCTGGGGCATTTCCAACCAGCGCTCGATGGAAACCCGTGCGGCCTGGCTGAACGAACTCGGCGGGGTCAAGATCGGCGACACCACCTACAACATCGAGATCGTCCCCTTCGACGACCAGAAAGACCCCAAGCGCGCGATCGCCGGCATGGAAAAGATGGCGCAGGACGGCATCCACTATGTCGTGGGCCCCAACGTCGATGACGGCGCCGCGGCGGTCCGCCCTGTGGCCGAGCAGAACGGGATCATGTACTTCCCCTATGCCTTCCCGAAAGAGCTGTACACCGCGCCCGCGTCGAACGCGATCCTCGGCATGGTGGCGAACTACCAGTCCGGCCCTGCCATCTACAAATATCTGATGGAAAACAAGGGCGTGAAAAAGGTCGCATTTATCGCCGGCAACGAATCCGATCCGCTGAGCCAGCGTGACTCGGGCGCCGCCGCGGCCCGCGATCTGGGGCTCGAGGTCGTGTCCGACACCGTGACCTACCAGATGGACACCACCGACTTCACCCCGGTCCTGCTGCCGGTGATCCAGACCGCGCCGGACCTCCTGGTCCTGTCGGGCGTCTCACCCGCCAACGCACCGCAGCTGATCCGCTCGGCCCGGGAACTGGGCTACACGGGCCTGATCTCCACTGAGACCGCGCAGGATGCGGCTGTGCTGGCGGAAGGCGCGGGCGAGCTTGCGAACGGCTTCATCTCGGTCGGTGGCGCGTCCACGCCCGAGCTGGCTTCGGACGCGATGAAGGAATTCGTCCAGCGCTACACGGACATGTTCGGCGAATACAACGACGAGTCCAACACCAAGGTCTACGCGCTGGAATACATCATCGAGACCCTGAAGGCGAACCCGGCGGCGATCGACAACGTCGAAGAGTTCAAGAAGACGATGGACACGTTCGAGGCCCCGAACCCCTTCATGGTGGGTGACGCCAAGCTGACCTACGTCGGCACGACCTCCTTCGGCCAGAAGCGCCAGGTCTCGGTCCCGCTCGTCGTGAACGAGTTCAAGGACGGCAAGTTCGAGACGTTGTTCGTCGCCCAGGTCGACTGACGCCCTCTTCCCGGCGTAAACTGGGGCCGCCGTCGCGGCGGCCCACCTTTCCTGACAACCGGAGGGCCAAGCATGGAGCAGATCCTTGCAAACGGGCTGTACCTAGGCGCGCAGTACGCTCTGATCGCGCTAGGTTTGACCCTGATCTTCTCGCTGATGAACGTACTGAATTTCGCCCACGGGCAGATGTATGTCTTCGGCGGGTTCGTGACCTATACCGTCGTCGCCCAGTTGGGCCTTCCGTTCATCGTGGGGCTTTTCGCCTCGGCTGTGGTCCTGGCGGTGATGGGGGCGCTGATCGAGAAATTCCTGTTCCGGCCAGTCATCCGAAAATCGAAGCGTGATGAATCCACCATGCTTCTGGCAGCAGGGATCGCCTTTTTCCTGGATGCGGTGATCCTGCTTCTGTTCGGCGAGAAGCAGCGCGGCGTGCCCAAGATCGTGGACGGAGTGTTCAACTGGGACATGCGGCTGATCATGCCGTATGACCGCATCCTGATTGCGGCACTGGCTGTGGCGCTGATCGTCGGCTTCATCCTCTTCATGCAGTATTCCCGCACCGGTCGCGCGATGCGGGCCCTGGCGCAGGACCGTGTCGCTGCACAGCTGATGGGCGTCGACGTCGACCGGTATTCCATGATCGGCTTCGCTCTTGGCGCCATGCTGGCCGGTCTGGTCGGCGGGCTTCTGGTCACCATCACCGGCATCAACCTCGGGATGGGCGGTCCGACCTCGGTCAAGGCCTTCCTGATGATCATGATCGGCGGGGCCGGCGTCATCTCCGGTGCAATCGCCGGTGGGTTCATCCTTGGGATGATGGAGTCGGTCGGACTGACCCTTCTCGCTGCCTATGGCGACGTCACCTACCTGGTGATCTTCGTGACGCTGATGATCTTCCTCGCCATCCGGCCGCAGGGCCTGATGGGCAAGCCGTGGGGTTGAGACCATGACCGATCAAACGCAATCCGTTCCGCAAACCCGGTCGATCTCTACCAGCCGTGTGGCCGGAATCGGAGGCTTCCTTGTTGCCGTCTTCGTGCTGGTGCCGCTGTTCATCGGCATGACCGGACGGTGGGACTTCTACTACACCCTCACCTCCGTGGCCCTTTTGTCGGTGGCCGCGGCCGGCGTGTGGCTGACCTTCTACATCGGCCGGATCAACATCGGCCAGGGCGCCTATGCCCTGACTGGGGGCTATGTATCGGCCGTCCTGATGACGCAGTACGGGGTCAGCTTCTGGCTGACGCTGCCGCTGGCGGGCATCTTCTGCGCGCTCGTCTCGGTGCTGATCGGCCTGCCGATCCTGCGGCTGCGGGGCGTCTACTTCGCGATGGTCACGCTGGTCCTGACCGAGGTCGCCCGCCTGACCGCCCTTGCGCTCCCAATCACCAACGGCGCGAAGGGGATCACCTCGATCCCCCTGCCGGGTGAGCTGTCGATCTTTGGCCTGACGATCATCCCCGACTTCGCCACGCTCCAGAACCCCAAGCTCGCCTTCTACCTGATGGCCGCGCTTCTGATGACGCTGACCTACCTCGTCCTCTGGCGCATCGTGAATTCGCGGCTCGGGCACCTTTGCCGGTCCTTGCAGCAGAACGAGGAACTGTCTGCCTCCATCGGCGTGAACACGGCGATGCTGCGGGTCTTGGCCTATGCCATCTCCTCCTTCTTCGGGGGGCTGGCAGGCGCGATCTTCGTCGCCATCTCGCAGTCGATCTACCCGTCCTCCTTCGTGGTGCAGGACAGCGTGAACTTCATGCTCTACTGCTTCCTTGGCGGCCTCGGCTACGTGTTCGGCCCGATGCTCGGCACCCTCCTTCTTTACTTCGGCTGGGACCTCCTCTCCATCGCCAGGGAATACCAGCTCCTCATCTACTCCGGCGCACTTATCGCCCTGATGCTGGTGCTCCCGAACGGGGTCCTAAGCCTTCTCGACAAGAAAGGCGGTCGCAAATGAACGCGATCCTGCAAGTGAAGGGCGTCACCAAGCGCTACGGCGGGCTGACGGCCAACAACGACATCACCTTCGACGTGGCCCCGCAGGAGATCCTGTCGGTGATCGGGCCGAACGGGGCGGGGAAATCCACGCTGTTCAAGCAGATCGCCGGCTTCGTCACGCCGACGACGGGCGAGGTGATCTACAAGGGCACCAAGATCTCCGGCCTGCCGCCGCACAAGGTGGCGCGGATGGGGGTGGTGAGGACCTTCCAGGAAACGACGATCTTCAAGTCGATGACCGTACGTGAGAACGTCATCGTCTCGCATCACCTGCGGTCGAAGGCGTCGCTCCTGGGGTTCTTCTTCGGGACGGCCCAGGCCAAGGCGGACGAGGCAGAGTTCGGGAAGTCGGCCGATGACATCATCGACTTCCTCGGCCTGCAGGCAATCCGGAACGAGATGGCCTCGAACCTGCCGCAGGGCCACCTCCGCGCGCTTGGCATGGCCATCGGGCTTGCCACTCATCCGGAGATCATCCTGCTGGACGAACCCTTCGCAGGCATGAACCACGACGAGACGATGCGAATGGTCTCCCTTGTGCGCCGGTTGCGCGACGAGCGGGGCCTCACCGTCCTACTCGTGGAACACGATATGCCGGCGGTGATGAAGATCAGTGACCGGATCGTCTGCATCAACTTCGGCGAAAAGATCGCCGAGGGCACGCCTGCCGAAATCCAGGCCAACCCCCGCGTAATCGAGGCCTACTTGGGCAGCGAAGACGCCGCCATCGGGATGTGATCCATGACCCAGACCGCGACCAACCTGGAACCGGCCAAGAAGATGCTGAGCTTCGACAATGTCGAGCTGTACTATGACCACGTCTACGCGCTGAAGGGCGTTTCCATCGACTTGATGGAGGGCGAGACGGTGGCCCTGATCGGCGCGAACGGGGCCGGGAAGTCCTCGATCCTGCGCGCGATCACCGGCCTGCGGAAGATCAAGTCCGGCGCGATCAGCTATCTTGGCGACCGGATCGACGGGCGTCCGGCGGCCGAGATCGTCAAGCGCGGCATCGCGATGGTGCCCGAGGGGCGGCGCGTCTTCCCGCTGATGAGCGTGAAGGACAACCTGCTGATGGGGGCCTTCACCCGCACCGACAAGCAGGGCATCGAACAGACGCTGGAGAGCGTGTTGTCCCGCTTTCCGCGCCTGAAGGAACGCTTCCACCAGCAGGCCAGCACCCTGTCGGGCGGCGAGCAGCAGATGATGGTGATCGGCCGCGCTCTGATGGCGAAGCCAAAGCTTCTGCTCCTCGACGAACCCTCCTTGGGCATCGCGCCGAAGCTGGTGCAGGACATCGCCCGCGCCATCGTGGCGATCAGCCGGGACGAAGGGGTGTCGGTCCTCCTCGTCGAACAGAACAGCCGAATGGCGCTGTCGATCTCGAACCGCGCCTATGCAATGTCGACGGGCCAAGTCGTCCTGTCCGGCAACTCAAGGGACCTCATGGACGACGACCGGATCAAGGCCGCCTACCTGGGCGGAGAGCTTTGAAATGCGCCTACTTGTGATAAACCCCAACTCTACAGCCTCGATGACCCAGAAGATCGGCCTTGCCGCCAAGGGCGCGGCAAGCGCGGCGACCGAGATCATCGCAGTGAACCCCCCGGGCGGGCCGGTGTCGATCGAGGGCTACTATGACGAGGCGCTGTCCGTCCCCGGCCTTCTTCACCTCATCCAGACCACACCTGGCTTCGACGCAGTCATCATCGCCTGCTTCGACGACACCGGCCTCGACGCCGCGCGTTGCCTGACTGACAAGCCAGTCATTGGCATTGGCGAGGCGGCATATCACTTCGCCTCGATGCTTTCGAACAAGTTCTCGGTTGTCACGACGCTGGCACGTTCAGTCCCGGCCCTTGAGCACAACCTGCAGAAATATGGCCTGATCGCTCGTTGCGCGCGGGTCCGGTCGTCTGAAGTTGCGGTGCTGGAGTTGGAGCATCCGGGCTCGGACGCCTGTAACCGGATCAGTGCCGAAATCGGCCGGGCTGTCGACGAGGACCGGGCAGAGGCGATCGTTCTCGGCTGCGCTGGAATGGCCGACCTGGCTGGCCGGTTGGCCGATGAACACGGCCTGCCGGTGTTGGATGGTGTCACCTGTGCCGTTCGGCTTGCCGAGGCAATGGTCGGGCTCGGCCTCCGGACCTCCAGAATTGGCGGATACTCTCCATCCCCGAAACACAAATTGCGGGCATCGGCCTGACGTCTGGCTGCAGGTCCAGCTTCTCAATGACTTTCCTGGAGGTGGGTTTGGGCTAGCGTCGAGGTGAGGTGGCGCGTGATATTGCATGGTAGCTTCCAGTGAACAACTGGGGGCGAATTGCAGACACTTGTTGAAACGGCTGGACTGTCCGCTTTTGGCCACATCTGGCAGTTCTGGTTTTTCCTTCGGGCCAACGCGGCAGGGGGCCAGAGGGCTTGATGTCTCAATCGAATATCGGCTGTTCCACTACCTGCCCTGCGGCAAGCATCGGATTTGAGATCTCGCGAACAAGCTTGTGCTCAATGGCTTCAGCGAATGACGAAAGCGCGGAAATGCTCATCACGAAGGCACCTGCGCCAATTATGAGATTCGCGTCGTACCAGTAAGCCAGATCCTTGACCTCGGACTGGATTGCGAGAGCATTCACAGTCACGCCCATCGTCTCGGCGCGCAGCCGTGCAACAGCAAGCGGCATCGAAGTCCGCGGCCTTGCGCCAAAGCTCTCTTTCCCGTCCCCGGACACGTTGACCACCCGGCGCAATGCACAGGGCATCTGCTGCTCGATCAGGTCAAGCGCTTCCCACAAGCCACGTCCGATGCCCGTGTTGCCCGTTACGGCTCTCCTCATGCCCTGGATTCTGTCAGCCAGATCCAAGGACGCCTTCAGGGAACTGACATCGCGAAACGGCAGGATCTGCGCGGACATTTCCCCGTCTGCCCAGATAACGACGGCCACTTCGACTTCGCCAACGGACTGAATGGCCTGCTGAACCGCCACCGATCTGAACGCAGACGAGTAGCCTTGCAGTTGAAGCTGGAACTCTGCATCCTCGACGCTTCCGGATGCGTCGATTGCAAGGACCAGAGCCAAGTCGGGGCACCGGGCGGCGGATGGTGTCGGTAAAGCTGTCACGGCCAGCACCAGCAAGCCTTGGCAGATGTAGCGAATTGGTCCTTGGCAGGGTGCAAGAGACCTGATGGTGTGGGCCGGACTGGCGGCCAAACCAGCCCCGACCCGCGAAATGAGCGCCCTCCACAACATCACGATTTGATCCCGTCTACTGGCGGGAGGACCGGGGTGCCTTTCGGGACAAGTCGCTCGCTTTCACAGAGAACCAGCATCGCGGTCATCACCAGCGCACAACCCGCCACCTCCGTCGCAGAAAGACGCTCGTGCAACACTGCCCAAGCCAGAAGGGCGGCAAATGCAGGCTCGACCATCGAGGCGACCAATCCGACATTTGTGGACCGGCATCGCGCCACTCCCGAACAGTAAAGGACATAGGCCAAGGCCGTCGGGCCAAGGCCAAGGTAAAGTATGAAACCGGCCAATTCCCACGGAACGATCTGTGCGGAGACAACGGTCTCGAAGCGGAAAAAGGGCAGGAGCACACAGAGGACCAGGGCGGACAGAGTCAGTCCCATGCCCGCGACCAGCAGTGGGCTGTTCGTCCGGGTCAGATGTCTGGCTGACGAAGTCATCAGGACGAATGCCGCCGCGGCAAGAATGGCAAGCGCCAGGCCCAGGAGCCGCTCCCTGTCGAAGCCGGCGGAAAAGCCGTCGATGGTGAAGAAGGCAAGGCCGACAATTCCAAGTCCCAGGGCGATACCCCCCCCAGTGGTTACGGATCGGTCTCCCCTTGCCAGAGAAAGCGCCATGGCCATTAGCGGCGGCAGACAGACCGTGATGAAAACGGTTGTCGTCACTTCCAGCAGGACAAAGGCTTGGAAAAGGCACAGCTGAAACACAGTGCAGCCCAGGACGAAAAAAGCCAGACGCGCCGGATCCAGGGTGAAGATGACTGACAATGAAGTCCGCGCAAGAACCACGACAAGCAACAGAAGAGCTGGGCCGCCGACGGCCAGGCGTGAAAGGCTCAGCATTTCCTCGGGCATCATGCCCGCCGACGTGACCAATTTGGTGGATACGCCGACGGTCGACCAAAGCCCGGCGGCCAGCATCACCTGCACGATGCCTGTGATGGCGGAGGCGTCGCCGCTTGGCTGCTCCATCCGGGAACTCCCTGTAACCAGCGCATGGCCGCACTAGGCGTGCTGTTCGGGACGGTAGCGGGCAGACTGCGTGAAAATCGCTTGATCGGACCCTGGCTGTAGTCGGATAACGTGATTGCAGCGTGAATTCGTCCGCCAGAAACGTGAATATGGATCAGGCGTAATTCGGCTCAGTCGCTGACTGTCTTTTCAGGGTAGCCCGGCTGCAACGAGTGCTGCCACGAATCGTTCGTTCATAGCCGGATCGCAAAAGGGCTGTCCCTTTGCCCAGGCGGCGGCCTGGAATGCCGGGTCTAGCTTCATCAGCCTTTTGCCAGCCTCCGCAGCCTCTTCTTGTCGTCCCAATTGATGCAGCGCAATCACGCGGAAGACATGGGCATGGATGTAGGCCGCGCTGCGATCGATTGCTGCCTTCGACCAAGCGAGCGACTGCGACAGCTGTCCAAGTTGCAGATAAGCCTGAGCCATGTCGCCGGCATACCAGGGCGGGTAGACTGGGCAGAGATGCATCGCGCGTTCCGTCAGTCGCAGGCCTACCTCAGGGCGCCCGGAAAAATTGGCGACATTGGCGGCCACTGCATAGACCATCGCATGGTTTCGTCCCAGCCGCATCGCTTCGGAGAGGCAAGCTTCAGCAGCGACGAAATCCCGCTTCTGCATGTGGGCTATTCCCAGAACCACATGCGGCTCAGGGTTTTCCGGGTCCAGTTCGCTTCCCCGCGTCGCGGCCTCGAGAGATGCCGCAACCGATGCTTCTGGATCAGCGCTCCAACCGCAGAATGCCTGTCCCCAATGCCACCATCCCAGCAAGGTGTGTGCCGCGGCGTAGGTCGGGTCAAGCCGGATCGCCTCCAGGATGCAGCGTAGCGCCGCCGGCGAACAGATGCGGTCATGGCTTGAAATGAGCGTGGATGCCTGCAGGACAAGCTCCCAGGGCTCCAACTGATTGGATTTGTTCAGCTTTGACAGTGCCTGGTCGCCTTGCAAAAGCGCAACGTTGATCGCGACCGCAACCTTCAGCGTGATTTCATCCTGGGCCGCAAATCCGTCGATCATGTTGACATCGTGGCGGTGAGAAAAGAGATATTCCCCCGCCCGACAGTCGACGAGGTGGACATTGACGCGGACCCGCCCGTCGGCAGCCATAAGCTGCCCTTCCAACATGTAATCCGCCGCCGATGCCCGATCCAGAGCGACGAGATCCTCGGAATTCTTGCTGGCTGTGCCTGTCCCCATCGCCACCACGCGAAGATAGGGCAGTTTGGACAGCGTCGTGACCAGGCCGCTGGACAGCGAAGAGCAAAAGACAAGGTTCTCCCGGTTGTCCGAAAGACAGACAAGGGGGTGGACAGCAAGAACCGGCGAGGCCGGCGTCCTGGGGTGCGTGTCCGTCGGAGAGGGTGCGACCCTTACCTGAGACCGTTCAATGTTGCGCACCAAGGCCAGCGTCTCCGGCGAAACTTCAATGCCAAGCTCCACTCTGTAGACATCCTGAAGCGCGCGAAACTGCCGAAGGGCTTCGTCTCGCGCACCGATTTCAGCCAAAGATTCCATCAGATGCTGGTGGGCCTGTTCGCGATAAGGATCGGCAGCAACCCATCGACGCGCCAATGCGACTCTCTCTCGTCCGAATGCCTGGCGGGTCAAAGCTTCGAGTGCATGCAGGTATTGGTCCTCCATGGCGCGCCGCTCCGCCATGGACCAATTCTCGAAGGAGGTATCACGAATGAACAAGCCATCCAGAAACGGCCCTCGGTAGAGCGCAACGGCCTCCGAGAACCGACCTGCGGCGAAATGATCGCGGAAGTGCGTAGCATCACACCATACGCTTGACGCCTTAAGCTCGATTGCGCTGCGACCGATTTCCAGAAGACTGTCGATGTCCTCCCGCAATTCCCGCCTGATCAGTGCCAGCGTTTGACGCAGGCTGCTCTTGGCGAGCGCATCACCCGTATTGCTCCAGAGCAGACCCGCAATCTGATCTCTGGCGACTACTCTTCCAGGCGCAACTGCGAGGATTGCAAGCAGGGCCGAAGCCTTCTTCCCCAATGCGACCGCCGATCCACTTGCTGGGGTTTTGATGGAGAAGCCACCAAGAAGATTCAGCTGTATCGCGTCCTCATTTCCTGCCTGCAAAGAGTTGCTCCGTTGTACACAAACGCGACCCATACCTGAGGGACAGAAATGTCCCGCGCGCGCAGCCTTAGGCGCACACACAAGCAGATGTGTTCATATTGCTGAGTTTTTTCAAGGATACATTTCAAGAACGAACGGCGGTTTCGAGGCTGAGCAGAGCTACCGCGGAGCCCACCGACGAAGGACCTGACTTTCCGACCGTGGAACACAGACCGCATAAGCGGCCAAACCAGTTTCTGTAGCATGTCCCGTTGAGCCGATGAGCATCACCCGAGAAAAACTGAAACGCTTCTGTCTACAGATTCTGAGGGGACGTGCAGTCGTTCGCATGAAAACGGATGGACGGAAGCAGACATTGATCAATGCGAACCATGGGCCGCTCTGGGCCGAAAGCGACAGCCATGACGCTTCGGGCCCGTTCAAGGATACGACTGCAAGATGGTGCAGGTTGCTACAATTGGCGGCTCGGAATACGGGTGCCACCTGCATGGGACTGACCGTGCGCTGAAGGTGCTCCGCGCTTCCGGGTGGGCAGATAGACTTTGGACGGGCTTGTGGAAATAGCCCCGGACCGTCCCCAGGATCCGGCCGTGAGGCCCGCGTCGACCTGCGCTCGGCTGTCCGTCAGTCGTAGCGCAGTGCCGTCGCCTTGCCGCGGAATATCCAGTAACTGAGAATGGAGTAGGCCAGGATCGTCGGCAGCACGACCAGGGTCCCGACCAGGATGATCGCCAGCGAGTCTGGAGAGCTTGCGGCCTCGTAGATCGTGATCGCCTCGGGCACGATGAAGGGAAAGAAGCTGTAGGCCATGCCGGCGAAGCCCAGCGCAAAGAGGAGGATGGTTGCGACGAAGGGCAACCAGGACAGGCGGTCACCCTCCATCGGCAGGCGACGCAACTGCCACCAGATCAGCCCGATCAGCAGGGCCGACAGGGCGGGAAGGGGCGAGAGATACAGGAGCTGCGGCAGTCCGAACCACTTTTCGTAGATCCGCTCGGACACCAGCGGCGTGGCAAGCGAAATCGCCGCCATGCCCGCGATCACCCCGAGGATACCGCCCCGGGACCAGCTTACCGCCTTGTGCTGAAGGGCGCCGCCGGTCTTGGCGATCAGCCAGGTTGCGCCGATGAAGCTGTAGGCGATGGTGAGGAAGAGGGCGGTCAGCAGGGCAAAGGCCACGTGCCACCAGGTGTAGCTGAGCCCCATGATGTAAAGTCCCAGCATGAACCCCTGCGAGAGCCCGGTCATCAGGCTACCCACGAAGAAGGCTCCGTCCCAGGCGCGCTTGTGCCCAAGGGGGGCCTTGGCGCGGAACTCGAACGCCACGCCGCGCAGGATCAGGCCGACCAGCATGATCGCCACCGGCAGATAAAGCTGGGTCAGGATCGCGCCGTGCGCCACGGGGAAGGCAACGAGCAAGAGGCCGATGGCCAGCACGAGCCAGGTCTCGTTCGCGTCCCAGAACGGGCCGATGCTGGCGACCATCGTGTCGCGCTCTTCTGCGGTGGCGAAGGGAAAGAGGATGCCGACGCCCAGGTCGAAACCGTCAAGGACGACGTAGATCAGGATCGACAGCCCGAGGAGGGCGGCGAAGATGAAGGGCAGGTCAAGGCTGGCGAACATGCGCGTCACTCCGCCGGGACGGCCATCGCTTCGCCGCCCTTCACCCGCTCGTCCTTGGGCAGCGGTTCGCCCTTTGCGGCTTTGCGCGCCATGTATGTGATGACGCCCATGTAGGCGAGGATCAGCGCGGCATAGACGGCGAGGTAGACCAGGAGGGTTGTCAGAACCATCGGGGCCGGGACATCGGCCACGGCAGCTTCGGTGGTCAGCACGCCCTGCACCAGCCAGGGCTGGCGGCCGATCTCGGTCGTGTACCAGCCGGCCAGCGTCGCGATCCAGCCCGAGAAGGCGAGCCCCGACATGCCGTAGAGGTAGACCCGCGGCATCGCATCCGCCCCCCGGCGCCAGAGCAGGACGGCGCCGGTCCAGCTTGCGAGCAGCATCAGCATGCCGACGCCGACCATGATCCGGAACGACCAGAAGACCGGGGCCACGGGAGGGTGCATGACCTCGCCCTCGGCGGTGACGAAATCGTTCAGGCCCGGCACCACGCCCGCCGGATCATGCTTGAGGATGATGGAGGCGAGGGAAGGGATGCCGATCTCGTAATGGTTGGTGCGGGCCGCTTCGTCCGGCAGCGCGAACAGGAGCAGCGGCACGTGGCTTCCCGTCTCCCAGTTGCCCTCCATCGCGGCGACCTTCTGGGGCTGGTGTTCCAGCGTGTTGAGGCCATGCATGTCGCCCATCAGGATCTGGACCGGGATCAGCACCGCGCCAAGGATCACGCCGACGCGGAACGTGGTGCGGACGCTTTCGCTGCGGTCCTTCAACAGAAGGCGCAGGGCGCTGATCCCGGCGATCAGGAAGGCGACCGTCAGACCGCTGGCGAGAAGCATGTGGCCGAGGCGATAGGGCATCGAGGGGTTGAAGATGATCGCCCACCAGTCGGTGGCATAGACGATCCCGTCGCGCAGCTCGTAGCCTTGCGGGGTGTGCATCCAGCTGTTCAGCACCAGGATCCAGAAGGCGGACATGGTTGTCCCGAAGGCGACCAGGGCCGTGGCCGTGGTATGAAGCCAGCCCGGCACGCGGCTGGCACCGAACAGCATGATCCCAAGGAAGACCGCCTCGAGGAAGAAGGCCGTCAGGACCTCATAGGCGAGAAGCGGGCCGGCCACGTTGCCAACCGTCTCCATGAAGCCGGGCCAGTTGGTCCCGAACTGGAAGGACATGGTGATGCCCGAGACGACACCCAAGGCGAAGGACAGGGCGAAGACCTTGACCCAGAACATGTAGGCCTCGGCCCACTTGCGGTCGCCGGTCGCGTTGAAGCGCAGCTTGAAGAACAGAAGCACCCATCCCAGCGCAATGGTGATCGTGGGGAAGAGGATGTGAAACGAGATGTTCGCGCCGAACTGGATGCGCGACAGGAGGAGTGCGTCGAAAGCCACCTTTACGTCCTTCCTGGGTCAGATCCCTGTGAGGATACCGGGTAGGTAGGCAGTCCCCCGTGGATTTCCAGCGCCGGACCTGGCCGGAGGATGCGGCATTATCGCACTGCAGCATCGGGGTGGAGCCTCCCAAGCCGGCGGTCGCGGCATGCGGGAAGGTGCGCAGCCTTGGCGCAACGACCGGGAGGACGAACAATTTTCACGAACCACCGACGCAGGTGGTGACGCTGCAGCACGGTGCGCCGGTTGGTCTGCCGCTCCCCGCAGCGCTCATCCGCCGTCGGAGGCGGGCGCGCCTCAGCGGGCGAGAAGCGCGTCGATCTCGGCCCGGGAGGGCATGGCGGGGGCCGTGCCGGGGCGGGTGACCGAGATTCCTGCCGTTGCGCAGCCGAAGCGGACGGCCTCGATCACGTCGCGGCCTTCGGACAGGGCAACCGCGAAGCCGCCGTTGAAGGCATCTCCGGCGCCCGTGGTCTCGACCACCGGGCCTGCCGAGATCACCGGGACATGCACCGACCGGCGGGCGTCGTGATAGAGGGCACCCTTGTCGCCGAGCGTTATCACCACCGCGCCCACGCCCCGGTCCAGAAGCGCCGCGGCGGCGGCCTTTGCTTCGTCGACCGAGGTGACGGGCAGGCCGGTCAGTGCCTCGGCTTCGGATTCGTTCGGCGTGACGTAGTCGCAAAGCGCGAGCATTTCGTCCGGCAGGCTGGCGGCGGGCGCGGGGTTCAGGATCGTCGTCACCCCGGCCGCGCGGGCGATCTGAAGCGCGCGGAGGGCGGCTGGAATGGGCTGTTCCAGTTGCGTCACGAAGATCGCGGCCTGCCGGATCAGGTCGGCCTTGGCCTGCACGTCCTCGACTGAGACACGGCCGGCAGCGCCGGGGGCAACAATGATCGCGTTGTTGCCGGTGGCGTTCTCGATGAAGATGTAGGCCGCACCGGTGTAGCTTTCGTGGTCCACCTTCACTTCGGGTACGACGCCAGCCTTCGCCCATGTCGCCTGCGCGATCTCGGCAAAGGCATCCGCCCCGAGACGGGTGATGAAATGGACGCGGCCCCCCGCCATCGCTGCGGCGACGGACTGGTTAGAGCCCTTGCCCCCCGGTCCGAGCACGAAGGAGGTGCCAAGGATCGTCTCGCCCATCTTCGGCTGGCGATCGGCGCGGTAGGCGGTGTCGGCGACGAAGATACCAAGAATTACAATGGGTTTCATGCTTCAAGCCTCCGGCGGGATCACGCCCTTGCGGAACATGAAGCAGCCGTAGAACCGACGCTCACCGGTCTGGATCACCGCATAGGACTTGCGCGCCATGTCGTAGAAGGCGAAGCGTTCAATGCCGATCATCGGGCGCGGGCGGCCCTCGGCGCGGTCGATCTCGGCCTGGACTTCCTGCTGAACCGGGGGGATTTCCGACGGGTTGTCCACGACCTCCATCCGTCCGGCGAAATCGTCGACGAAGGTGTCAAGGGGCAGGACCGACAGGATCGCGTTCACGGCTTCCGCGCAGGTCAGGTTCTCCATCCGCAGGAGCTTGCCCGTGACCGTGGCCCGCGCGACGGAGTCGGACGGGAAGTTGGTATCCGCCACGATCAGCACGTCGCCGTGCCCCATCGCGCGGAGCACGGCCAGCACCTCGGCGTTCAGCCGGTTGTCGATTCCCTTGAGCATGTGTCCTCCCTCTGGCGCGCCGGTCTAGATGCGCTTGCCGGTCGCCTTGTCGAATAGATGCGCCACCGCGGCGTCGGGCGCCAGAGTGATCGTGGCCCCGGGCCCGAACGCGACACGGCTGCGGAAGACCGCCGTGACCTCGCGGCCGGGGAGGCGGACGATGACATGGGTCTCGGAGCCGGTGGGTTCGACCACCGCCACGGTGCCGGTCAGGCCCTGATCGGACAGGGCGAGATGTTCGGGGCGGATGCCGTAGACGATCTCGCGCCCGTCCTCGACGGTGACGCCGGGGGGCAGGGGCAATGTGGCCCCCGCGATCTCGACCCGGCCGCCGGCGATGCGGCCGTCGAGAAGGTTCATCGACGGGCTGCCGATGAAGGCGGCGACGAAGATGTTGGCCGGGCGGTCGTAAAGCTCCAGGGGTGCGCCGACCTGTTCGATCCGGCCGCCCTGCATCACTACGATCCTGTCGGCCATCGTCATCGCCTCGATCTGGTCGTGCGTGACGTAGACCGTGGTGGTCTTCAGCCGCTGGTGCAGCTCCTTGATCTCGGTCCGCATCTGGACGCGGAGTTTCGCATCGAGGTTGGAGAGCGGCTCGTCGAAGAGGAACACCTGCGGGTCGCGCACGATC
>Ga0208243_1000405_pt1 | contig 25127 bp, 26 predicted proteins | sample Subbio2Aug_QV12A_FD_184826 | JGI IMG/M metagenome (GOLD analysis project Ga0208243, IMG submission 184826) | Serpentinite rock and fluid subsurface biosphere microbial communities from McLaughlin Reserve, California, USA - CR12Aug_QV12A (SPAdes) | ecosystem: Environmental > Terrestrial > Deep... | reverse complement strand
CGATCAAAATTTATTCTTGATCATTTCCGATCCTAACTCATACAAAGTCCATAAACCAAGAAAGTTAACCAAAAAGTGTTACCCCTCTCCTGACGCTTAACCGTTACCCATGTCCTGAAGTCATACCTAAATTATATAGAATTAAACTAAATCAATAAATCCGACATGACTTATTCAAATAAACTATATATATATATTTAGGCTTTCTCCTCATTAATGCGTTAATATCCTGTAAAACTGAAAGAGAACCTACTGACTGTGAAGCCGAATACAGAACAAATTTTGCTCTTAGCTGCACGAATGAAGAAAACCCAAATTTCTGTCTTATAGACACTTGGAGCTACTACAAATGCAAAGAAAGGAATTCAAAAAAAATGTATAACAAAGTTGAATTTTAGCAAAAATAAATTAAAATCAGATATGTATCTGCTTTATTCACAAGAAGTTACTTCCGAGTTCTAATACATGACAAAAAACAATATCAAAAACATTACTTTAATTTGCATTACAACTATCAACTTAGTATTCTGTAAAACTCAAATGAATTCAAAAGATTGCGAAAATAATTATAGTTCACAGATAATACAAGGATGTAATGAATTACAGCCAAATTTAGATTCTTGCCTCCTAGTTTATTCAAGTTATTACCACTGCAAACAAGATAACTCAAAGAGACTTTACAATAAAATCGAATTTTAAATTCTTAAAGTATAGATGAAATGAAATAGTAAAAAATCAAGATTAAGTTTACTAAATATTCTTACTTAGTTACTTACTTCGTCCCAAAATTATGAACCAACTAAAGTATGGAAATAATCTTCTATATTATTTAAAATATTTATTTTAGTAATCATAATAGAGAAATTTAAGAAAAATAAAATAAGGACAAAATACAATTATAAACCAAGAACGTCGTATAACAGCATGTTACCGCTTCGCGTCGGCACAAGGCCTCGCTCGGCCTGCGGCAAATTCCCCTTCTGGCATTCGCCTTGCTTACGCAAGCTACATGCCAGTCCCTAACGTCCCGCAGGGACTCAGGGTCGGGGAACTTCGGTAACACTAGTTCGTTATACGACATCACCTAGTGCATGCCTCAGGACATGGGTAACACTTTTGTAGCAAGACATAGGTAACACTTTCAGGTTTCTAATCCCTTTAGATCACCTTTTAGGAGGGCTTTAGGGATGCCTTGGAAGGAGTTTAATACCGTGGATTTAAGATTTCAATTTGTTCTGGATTCGTTCCAGACTGGCGTCAATTTTACTCAGCTTTGTGCTCAGTATGGCATCTCCACTAAGTGTGGATATAAGTGGAAAGAAAGGTTTCTGAGGGAAGGAAAAGAAGGGCTTCTAGATAAGAAGAAAACTCCTAAGAACTCTCCGGCTAAGATCGCTGAAGAAACAATTCTAGAGATCATCAAGATTAAGAACAATAGAAAGTTCTGGGGTGCTAAGAAAATCTTAAAACTTTACAAAACTCAATTCCCTTATCGCAAAGCTCCTAACAGATCTACTGTTGAACGTATTCTTAAGAAAGCAGGACTACAAGAAACAAAAAGAAAAAGAAGACCAACTAACTCAGGGCAAAGAATCTCTATGCCTGAGAAAGCTACTAGACCTAACCATGTTTGGACTGTTGACTTCAAAGGTTGGTGGTACACTCCAGAAAGAGAGAAAGTCAACCCTCTCACGGTAAGAGATGATTACTCCAAATACATTCTCTCTATCAAGACTCTCAAGAAAGGAGACATTGCTTCCGTTAAGGCGGAATTTACTAGGTTATTCTCTATCTACGGATTACCTGATGTCATTCGCTCAGACAATGGTCCGCCCTTCGCTTCTATGCAATCTCTATGGGGTCTCACCAAATTATCTGTTTGGTGGCTTTCGCTCGGGATCAAGCTTGATCGTATACAACCTGGCAAACCTTACCAGAATGGCTCTCATGACCGCATGCATAGGGACATGGCTCGAGAATTACAACATGAGATCGTCGGAAACATCACCCTCTTCCAAAAACTCTTCGACAAATGGAGAATCGATTTTAACAGAAACAGACCTCATGAAGCTCTTGCTATGAAGACTCCTGAACAAGTCTATGTGAAGTCAGATAAACTATTTGATCCGAATGCTGGTTTACTAATCGCATATCCTTATGGATTCAAACAGAGGCAAGTCAACAACAGAGGTTACATCAATTACAATGGACACCTCATCATGGTTGGGAATCCATTTAACGGATTTAATGTGGGGATCAAAAAAGAAAACGATTCCGTTTCCATTTGGTTCGGTTCTAATAAACTAGGTCTCATCGATCAAAATTTATTCTTGATCATTTCTGATCCTAACTCATACAAAGTTCATAAACCAAGAAAGTTAACCAAAAAGTGTTACCCTCCTACTGAAGCTTAACCGTTACCCATGTCTTGAAGTCTTACCGAGAATTTATATATAATATAAAGGAAACAATATGAAAAAAGTATCAATAGTTCTAATCTTGCTAATCGGTTGTAACTTAAACCAGAAACGAATGATTGCACCTGTAAAAACAAAGATACCTGCAATTTTTAATGAACTTGCTCCTGAAGCTCAAAAGTTTTACATTCTACCAAATCAATTTAATGAAATCAAAACTAAAAATGGATCAGTCTATTTTTTCCCGAAAGACAGTATTGCGCTACCTTCAATTTATCAAGAAGGGGAATACGTCGAGGTTGAAATAAAGGAATATAATAATCCTATTCATTTTTTATCATCTGGATATTCTTTAGAATACATTGAAAAAAACTCACATTTACAATTGGATTCTGCGGGAATGTTTGATATTCATGCTTATTATAAAAATTCTGAATTAAATCTTAATAAGAATATTTCTGTAAAATTTATTAATATGAACCCGGGAAGATCTTACAATCTCTATAAAGTTATAGATAATGAATGGCAGTATGCCGGATCCAACCAAGAAAGAATTTCTGAGTCTTTACCCTATCTAATTCAATATAGACAATTTAACAATATTGATAAATTTACCCTTTGGAATTTTGATCTTCCTGTTGAAAATTCTTGCATCAAAATATCTTTAAAATCATTAAAATTTGATGAAAAAAATTCAATATTCTACTCTGTATTTAGCACTTCTAAACTTAGAATTAACTTTAAATGGAGTTATTCAAATTCGATCAATGCCAATGTTCCTATTGATGACACGGTTAACATCATTTTTTGGTTTGAGAACAAAATTGCTATCATCAAAGGTATCAAAACTCCTAAAGAACCTCTTGGAAAAAATAATTATGCGAATGATCAAAACTGTATTTCTAAAGGAGAATTTAATCTAAATTTCATACCGGAAGATATTTTTAAAGACCAAGCGGCAAGGTTTCAATATTTGTATTCCAATTAATCATAACATCGTAAAAAAGAGAATCTTTACAATAAAACCTAAATATAAGGAAGATTAAAATTTGGTTGAGGAAATGGTATTCGTAAAAAATGACAACTACTATGGATTCTTACAGATACCGATTTGTATTGCTTAAATAACGATCATAATGAATAATATCAATTTGTATAAATCCAACTATACAAATTCATTCTCACTCTACATCCGAAAACTTTACTCCAAATAGATTCACCAGTAAAATGAGATTTCGTAAGGGTGAAAGTCAGAAGATGAGATTCATTTCCACTTTCAAAAACTTTTGAAAAATTTGATCAAAAAACGTTTTCTACTCTTTGGAAATTGAAAATTATTCATTGATTAATAACTTTTGAAAATATTGAATCATAAGAAATCCTCTATCAGATTGTAATCAGATGGCTATACCAAATACTTTACCTATTATTGAATTTTTGTCAGCGGAATCATTCGAAATTTGGCTTGAGAAGAATCGTAAGAGCTCCATCGGAATTTGGATCAAGATTTTTAAAAAAGAATCTGGAAAAAAGTCAATTACATACAAAGAAGCACTCGATGTGGCTCTATGTTATGGCTGGATTGATAGCCAAAAACAATCGTTTGACGACCAATCATGGTTACAAAAATTTTCTCCAAGAACATCGAAGAGTATTTGGTCAAAAATCAATATAGGGCATGTTGAAAGACTCATCAATGAAGGTAAAATGAAACCAGAGGGTTTAGTTGCTGTCGAAAAAGCAAAAGCTGATGGTAGATGGGAAAAAGCATACGATTCACCAAGTAAAATGACTGTTCCAGAAGACTTTCTGAAAGAACTTCAAAAGAACAAAAAAGCTTCTGAATTTTACAAAAGCTTAAATAAAACAAATTTATACTCCATTGCATTCAGGCTACAAACAGCAAAAAGAGCGGAGACAAGAGAAAAACGCATGAAAGAAATCATCATAAAATTGGAAAAAGGTGAAAAACTACAATAAGATTTTAGTGACTGAAATTTCCAATCACTGGAAATCTAAATTGAAGGAGTCAATCCTACCATTCCTACATAACCAGGTAATTTTTCAATTCGACTCATCCACTCACGCACAGATTTATATTCTAATAAACTCACATTTCCTTGATGAGCGAGTGCAATATAGGGATATATTGCTATATCAGCAATGGTAACTTTGTTAGTTACTAACCATTGGAATTCAGATATTTTTTTTTCTAATACATTCAGAAGACTTGTTGTTACAGATTTTGCTTCTTCCAAATTGATCGGACGTCCTAATATAAAATGTGCACGTAGTGCACTTGGCCCACGAGAAACTTCGTTTGCAGATGTAGATAACCACCCTACAATTTCTGCCGCTTTGACTGGATCCTCAGGAAACCAATCGTTTCCTCCATACATTTTCGCTAAGTATACTAATATAGCTTGGCTATCTCGCAAAACTATATCATTATCTTTTAATACTGGTACTTGGCCAAAAGGATTCATTTCTAAGAAGAAAGAAGATTTATGTTCTTTTTCGGGACCATTAACGATTCGACTTTCATATTTTAAATTCAATAAAGACAACAATAGTCTTACTTTATAACAATTTCCGGACATCGCAAATTCATATAATTCCACCTTAATCTGATACTAAAGAAAATAAGACCCAATTGGCAATGATTTCTTCAATACTTTTGGTAGAATTTAACTCTATTCATTCCTTTAGAAATCCAATTGTTAAACGTAACTTGTTACCCTATATCCCATAAACTTATTTCAATCATTGATATTACACTTCGTCTGAACAAAATACCAATTGAATCATTGCCATCTATTCACATTCTAAATTAAGAATTTATCCATTGTATTCTAAAATTTGAATGTAATAACTGGTATTCGTTCCATAACAAAGAACAAAGGAAAAGATGATCTAAATAATGAATCTCAATTCATATCATCAATTTTGAGATCATCTGGGGAAGGTCTACCAATTCCTGTTTCGAGAAAATTCTTTAAACTCAAAAGAAATGTAGCCCACTTCATACTACAGTGCGCAGTAAACTCAGATTCTTGTTTCCATTTATGATGTCGAAAGTAAAGAATTGTCATTTCCTCACCCGTTGTTGCTTTTCCTAAATCCAATTGGAAATCAATTTGCGAACCAATCCAATCCATAGGTCCTGAAACACATTCCCATTTCACTTGTTTAGAAGAAATTTCTTGTACTGTCATCTCTATTGCATTCCCATGACCAAACTCAAAAGAAATCACTTCACCTATTGTAGAAACTCCGTTTACAAAACTTCCCCCAACATCTCTTGTCCACCAATTGGCCAATCCTAATTGAGTGGTCAATGCACTCATTACCTCATATACAGATGATTTAACTCCGATTTTGTGATAAATTCCCATACAACACTCCTTTATCTAAATATATTTTTAATCGATTTATACGAAAATTTCTAGTCATGAAACCAACAATCTAATCCTTCTAATACATTGGTCCATCCATGATAATGGTTCTTAATTTCGATATCGCTGATTAATTTTTCATGTACCAAGGTTACTAAAGTTCTTGGCGAATTTGCTGATACACTAGAATCATTTGTTTTCTTTGATATGTCTTTTAATGTTACAGTAACTAGTGTATCCCGGTTATTTGTTGCATGAGAACACCAAGTAAATACCAATTTGTTAGGTTCTTCAATAATTATATATTCACCAGTATGAGGTAATATTTTTCCATCTAAACTCATATTAATTGTAAACTTTCCACCTGGTCTTGGATCAATAAAAACAGATTCGATACCAATATTTTCACCAGACAAAAACCAACGTGAAAAATAATCCGCATTTAGCCATGCTTGAAAAATTCGTTTAGGATCTGCATTAATTTCTTTTTCTACTTTTACTACTTGGGCGTTCATCTGCTTTCTCCTCTAAAAATACTTCTAAACTCGCTAGCTTATTTGTCCAAAATTCTTGGTGATAACGAATCCAATGACTCGCTTCTGCTAAAGTTTGATTTTGTAATTCCAATCGATAACTACGCCCGTCTTCTTGTGCGCGAACTTTTCGAACCAGTTGTGCTTCCGTCAATACTTCGATATGTTTTGCGACACCAGCAAACGACATTGCAAAAGGTTCTGCTAGTTCCGAAATACTCAAAGAACCCTTCCTAAGCCTTGCCAACATTTGTCTTCTGGAGTGGTCGGCAAGCGCAGCAAACACTTTATCCAAAACTTGTTCCTTTTTCTTATATTCAACCATTCGGTATAATATAGAAATTGGTTTTTTTTAGTCAATTATTAAACCATATGGTTGAATATTTTCTCAATAATCGATAGTGAAAATCTTATGAATATTCCAATTTACTTTTGGGATAGGACATGATACATAAGTTCTAGTGGAGTTTGTATGAACTGGATATTACTGTTTCTCGCGGGTTTATTTGAAGTTCTGTTTGCTTTTTGCCTTGGAAAAGCTAAGGATTCCATTGGTAATTGGGTTTATTATTGGTATTTAGGTTTTTTCATTTCGCTTTGCATTAGCATGGGTTTATTAATCAAAGTTACAAAAACTTTACCAATTGGAACTAGTTACGCAGTTTGGACTGGAATTGGTGCAGTTGGAAGTATAATTGTTGGAATTGTTTTTTTTAAAGAACCAATGGAATTTTGGAGGCTTTTTTTCCTATTCACGCTTGTGGCATCTATCATTGGACTAAAGTTTCTATCAAACTAACCCACAAATTTATCTACCGTAAACTATTTCATACATATGTTTCCAAATTATTTAGTTAACATTCAAAAACATCTTTTTGATCCATTACAGTTGAAAATCGAAAATCTCATCATTGAAAAGGAGAGCAAAAACTACAATGCCTGTAGCTTTCAATGTAACAATCAGATGGTGATTTTTCGGACAGCAAATAACACACCAAAGAAAAAAGGACTTTTTGTTACTCTCTGGAAAAGAAATAAAAGCGGACCTATCGAACCTTTTCACTATCAAGATTCTTTTGACCTTTCTATCATAGAGACAATTCATAAAAACAAGGTTGGATATTTTATATTTAACAAAGAAATTTTAAATGAAAAAGGAATACTTTTTGGAAAACAAAAAGGGAAACTAGGTTTCAGAGTTTATCCTCGATGGGACAAACCTAATAACAAACAGGGAATCGTAACTCAAAAATGGCAATCGCCTTTTTTCATTGAAACAAAAGATGAAATGATTTTTAATCATTGTCTTAATTTTTTATCAGAGATTTTTATAAAATAATTTTCCAAAATCATTTTTTGAATGATAGAATTGATTAGGCGTCTGACCTGTATATTTTTTAAATTCTTTAATAAAATGCGCCTGATCATAATATAAATCAAACAAACCTTGAGTTTGAAAATGTAAAATGTCTGATTTAGCCCAAGTTTTATAGATAGATTGAAACCTTTCAATTGAAGAAATTGTTTTTGGAGGAACACCAATATAGATTTTGAATAATTTATCCAAATATCTTTTACTAAAACCTATGTCATCATAAATATCTTGCAACAAAAACTGTTCTTTTTGCATCTGAATATGTTCAACTACATAATTTACAATTCTATTTTCCTTATGATATAAATTTTTGATCTTAATTAAATAATTTTGAATCAACTCTGAAATCAAAAATGGATTAATTTTGTCTTGTATAAAATTTTCCATTTTTATCACATCTTCCCCAAAAATATTAGAAAAATACAATATTCGATTGGTAATTTCACTTAATGGAAAAGGAAATATACGATATCCGCCTGTTGTTGTAAAACGAAAAATGAGAGTCTGAATTTTAACTTTTGAAGAATATATTGAGACTGGATGATCCCATATTCCAGTTACTAAAATTTTCGATTCGGGATATTCATGAGATAATCTCGAATTTTCTGCTGTCAATTTGCCAAAAATTGGAACTATCAATTTTACACTACTATGGGGAACAACAATGGAATTTTCGGAACGTGGTATTCCCAAATTGCTTTCAAAGAACCAAATACTTTCAACTATCTCAGATAGTTCTGGCTTTATATTTAAAGTATTGATTTTCAAGAAATAGTTCCCTTTTTTACAATATGTTTTACAATTTTTCTCGTAAAATGCAATTAGAATTTAAAATCGCAATGGATGATTGAAACAAATGAAAGTAAAATGGAAACTTTTTTTAGCTCTTGGACTGATGTTATTTTTTCTCGTCGGACATACAATCGGAACTCTAACAAGAAAAAACGTAACAAATGAAAAAACAAAGCAAACAATACTTGCAATGGAAAGCACTTTTGTCGAACTCCCAAATGGAATTTCACATCACACTATTGATGAATTTTACCAAGGAATGAGTTTAGCTCTGGATGCATCAATTCTACTTGTCATAGGAATATTGATGATATGTATAAAGGATGATGATTTAACACGTTCTTCTAAAGAACAATTATTGTTATTCGTTATTTTTTGGACCACATCCATTTCAGCTTTGAGTTTTATCTATATCTTTCCAGTACCTGCAATTACATGTTTATTAGCTTCATTGCTCTTATTTGGCCAGTGGTACCAAACCCATTTCCAGAAAAATTACAATTAACAAATTACGAATGGATTGGTACATTCAATCCAGATTTTTTCTTTACCATTCCATTCAAATGGAAAGAAAGGTGGAATGGATCAAATTTTCCGCAAAACTTTGTATACTCGTCACTTTGATTTGGATTGGAATCGACATGTTACTAGCAGAACCTATGAACGGTTTGCTTATGATGCACGATGTGAAGTTTTAAGGGAATTTGGTTATCCCATTGAACTAATGTTAAACACTAATATTAGTTATGTTCCTGGTTCGACTAATGTAAGATTCCTTAACCAACAATTTGTAAATTCGGAAATGACAGTTGAATCAGAAGTTTATGGCATGGATACTGGAACTCTCTTGTGGAAACAATCGATAGTAGGTTCCAATGGCAAAAAAGCATGCGAAATTGAAACCACCTCAACATTGCTGAAGGATGGAAATATCATCAAAATTCCGAATCTTCCCAAATTAAGTGTCATACCCTATCAATTTACGATCCACCCAAAACCAACAAATCAAAACACAGTAGAACATGATTACTACATTCCTTTCAGTGATATGAATTGTTTTTGGAATTTACCTTCTGATTCTATTTGGAAAATTTTCGAAGAAGGTCGTTTCCTATTTTTTAAAGAAATTGTCGATCTAAACTTAATCAAAGAAACAGACTCTACCACTTTTTTTATGGGCGGGGAAATACAAATTTATAAACCAATAGATCCTGGAACACACGTAAAAATCTTAAGTTGGATCGAAAGTTTTGAAAAAATCCGTTTTTATTTCAGACAAGATATTTTGGATTCAAAAGGAAACCTACTTGCAAGCATGAAAGACGAACAGCTATTTGTCTCTCTTTCAAACTCAAGGCCAAGGCGAGCACCTGCAGCATTTTTTGACAAAATAGAAAGATTTATTGAATGATCGGAATTTTTTGTTTGAGAAGGGATTCTTCTTCATTTGTCAACTCTCTGTAACTTCCTAGCGGAATTGAAGGATCTAACTTTAAATTACCCATCTTCACTCGTTTTAAATACATAACTTCTTTACTCAAACTTTGGAACATTCTCCTGATTTGACGATACTTCCCTTCTTTTAACCAAACTGTGACTATGTGAGGTTTTGTATCATCAGGTATCGCAAGACGAGCAGGTAATGTTTTGTATCCATCATCTAACACAATTCCAGTTTCAAAATTCATGATGTCATCTTTTGTTACTGGTTCTGAAATTTCTGCATAGTATTCTTTCTCAACAAAATGTTTAGGAGAAGTATAATAATGAGCCAAAGTTCCATCTGTGGTAAAAAGTAAAAGCCCTTCTGTTTCTTTATCCAATCTTCCAACAGGAAACAAATTCATGTTTCTATGCCTTTCACTTAGATAATCCATAACAGTCTTTTCTCTTGGGTCTTCCGTAGCGGTAATACAATCAGGAGCTTTATTCATCATGAAATAATAAAATTCTTTGCGTATCAAAGTTTCCTCATAAAAAACAACAACATCATTTAAAGTGATTTTAAAACCAGGGTCTTTCACTACGATTCCATTGACTTTTACATTACCTTGGTAAATTTCCTTTTTTACATCGGACCTAGATCCTAATCCAAAATTTCCTAGAACTTTATCCAATCTTTCCTTTGACATACGATAAACATCGAAACAAGTGAATTAAATTTCGGAAAGTGGAATTCAATGTTTTCATTAGATTTTCTTAAAAAAAGCTATCGAAACATCCTTCCAAAAACAATCTAACCAGTATGTTGGGTACTTTTTTCCGTATCGTTCAATCATCCAAAATAGCGTTTAGTCTCGCCTATTATAGTTCCCCTACTTTAACATTACTCATTTCGATTTTAACCATCTTAAATGGATTGTTTCCTTCAACTTTGGTCTGGATCGGAAAACTCATTATCGATTCTATCTTACATTCAAAAATTGAATCCGGAAATTGGTATGAATTATTTTATTCTGAAACGGCAACTTATGTTTACATTGAAGGATTCATTACGGTATTCTATTTTGGTGCTCAAAAGTTATACTATCTTTGCACAACCTTACTACGCATTAAACTTGGTCAAGAAGTCAATGAAAGGATCCTTTCAAAAGCAATCACGTTAGAACTTTCACAATTTGAAAATTCAGAAACTTATGATCAGATGACCCAAGCAAGGTCAGAGGCTTCATCCAAACCTTTATCGATGGTAAATCGATTCTTTACAATTGTACAATCCTCTATCACAATTGTTAGTTTTTTTGGATTACTTGTAAAATTGTCTCCATTGGCTTCCATCATTTTGATCATAGCCGCTATACCAACTTTCATCGCCGAAACAAAGTTCTCTACACATAATTTCAGGCTCTTTCGATGGAAAGCAAAAGAAACTAGAGAACAAGTTTATCTCGAAACATTAATGGCAAGAGAAGATAACGCAAAAGAAATTTTACTCTTTAACTTAGGAAAAGAATTTTTAAATCGATACAAAAACAATTTTCAGAAGATTTATGCAGAAGATAAAAAACTAACAATTAAAAAAAGTGTGGTGAGTTTTTTCTTAGGATTAATCAGCCAGTTAGCCTTTTATGGATCTTACATTTGGATTGTCAGCCTTGCCTTACAAAAACAAATCACTCTAGGTGAAATGACAATGTATTTGGTCATATTTCGCCAAGGACAATCTACTTTTGCAAATGCATTATCTGCATTTGGTGGAATTTACGAGGACCATCTATATATAGATAACCTTATGGATTTCTTAAACTTACCAGTACCCAAAAAAACAGGCGTCCATAAAAATACAAACAGCAAAACCGGTATCGTATTTGATCAAGTTTCCTTTTTATACCCTGGGTCAACAAATGATTCTCTAACAGATATTAGTTTCGAAATTCCTGCAGGTGAAAAACTAGCAATCGTTGGAGAAAATGGATCGGGAAAAACTACATTAATCAAATTGTTGACACGTTTGTATTCCCCAACTAAAGGAAATATTTATTTAGATGGAATCAATCTTGTTGATTGGGAAGAAGAATCATTAAGAGAAAGATTTGGAGTTATTTTTCAAAATTTTGTCCAATACCAATTTAAGGTTGGTGACAATATTGGAATGGGCGATGTAAATCAAATTCAATCAGAATCAAAATGGATAAGTGCAGCAAAATTAGGTATGGCACATGAATTTGTCACACGTTTGGATTTGGGATACCAAACACGTTTAGGAAAATGGTTCCAAGATGGTAGAGAACTTTCCGGTGGACAATGGCAAAAGATTGCTTTGTCGAGAGCATTTATGAGATCAAAGGCAGATATTTTAATCTTGGATGAACCAACGTCTGCTATCGATGCCGAAGCAGAAATGAAAGTATTCGAACACTTTAGGGAACACACAATGGGAAAAACAGTCATTCTGATTTCTCATCGATTTTCAACAGTAAGAATGGCAGATAAAATTTTGGTTTTAGAACAGGGTAAAAAAACGGAATGGGGAGATCACGAAACCTTACTTTCAAAAAAAGGAAAATATGAAAAACTATTTCGATTGCAACAGGCAGGATATCAATAAGATTACTGGTAACTCCGATACTCATTAAAGAACAGAATCTGATTTAAGGATGGCTTAAGGATGGATGACAAATATTCAAATTTGGGTATGAAAAAACTCAAAGAACTTATTGATTCATTTGGTGAAAGATCAAAAGAAATAGGTTCGGTTGCATCCTCCATCCAACAAGTCGCAAAACAAACCAACTTACTTGCATTAAATGCATCGATTGAAGCAGCTAGAGCCGGTGAACACGGACGTGGTTTTGAAATTGTCGCAAACGAAGTCACAAAATTGTCCTTCCAAACATCGGAAGCGACTAAAAAAATCTCAGAAATTTTATCTAGAATCAATCTAGAAAACTCAGAAGCCAATGCTGATGTTCTCGAAATGGAAAAACAATCCATCATAGAATACGCAGATTTATGGGCAAATAACATTGCAAAAGAATTAGAATCAAAATTCTATATCATGGCCACCTCATTGTATGGCTTAAAATTTTTAATCCAAAGTTTGGTACATGCAAATATAGGTATGAAAAGAGAACACCTCCTACTCATCCTACAAGAATATTTAATACAAAATGAACAACAGTTAGCTTATGCTATTTGTTGTGAGCCAAATGTTATCGATGAAAAGGACCATGAATACACAAACAAAGAAGGTCATGATGCAAAAGGTCGATTTGTTCCCTATTGCCATCGCCACACTGGTCGTATTTCAATTGAACCATTACAAGGTTATGATGTTCCCGGTGAAAATGAATGGTATATCTTACCTCGAGATTTAGGTGAAGATGTGATGATGGAACCTTACGACTATCCTATCGAAGGTAAAACAGTCAAGATGACCAGTTTGATGACTAATTTGTATTTACATTCAAAATTTGCTGGAATTTTAGGCGCAGATTTTTCATTGGAACAACTCCAAAAAGAATTATCACCCAAAAAGATATTTGGGATTGGAACAACCTCTCTTGTAACGTATGAGGGTAATTTTGCTTCACATCCAGAAATTGATCAATTGGGTTCCAAGGTAGAGGGACTTGGCACAGAAGCACTGCTAGCCATCCAAAAAGGACACTCCTATACACAAATGGAAACAAACAATTTGGTTCGCATTTTGAAACCAGTGAGAATTGGCCAAAGTAAACGTCCTTGGAGTATACTCGTCGAATTCAATATTATTTCTGTTTTGAAAAAGTAATTCGTCTAATGGTTAATGGATCCAACTTTAGAAGAACAGCTAGAATCTCAAATAGTCGCGCTATACAAGGAAAAAGAAGAACTGGAATTAGAATTGGGTTCTTCTGACATAGACGCAATCATTCATGAATTCCAAAACTTACAAAAGGAATTAACTTACCTCTACTCTTTTAAAGAAAATTACAGAACAGTAGACACAAATCGAATTCAAATTGAATCAATTTTTAAAGCCTACATACCGAATCATAGATTCCATAAAAATTCAAACCAATAGAGAGCATATGGAATTACAATTTATTAAAGAAAAACTTTCTAACCAAAACTTTAAAAATTCAGTCTCCGAAAACATAAATGAATGGATGATTGGATTTGAGCAATCCGAAGAACAAAAAACCAATATTCACCTTTGGTTTGATTCGATGATACATCAATTTTTGGATATATTGGATGATGTTGAAATCAAAGAAGAATTGAGTGTTCTAATTTTCTCTAAATATGTTGAACTCAAATGTTATTGGAAACAACTCAACACTCAAATCCAATACCAAAATTTTAATACTGGAGAAGCTGATCCAAATCTAATCATTAAAGCATCTTTAACAACTTACATTCTTATCGCATTAGAACCACTCATTCATGATGAGGACCTAAATGAAATCCAAGAATTCTTAACCAAGCCAATTCGTGAATTGATGATAGAGGAAACTTCGGTTGATAGCCGTCAAAACATTCATGAGGATTCTCTAGCAAACCTCTTGGAACAACAGTTACAGACACTCTATTACGACAAAGAAAAATTATTCACTCAATTACAATGCAATAGTACGCTTGAAGTGATTGCTCTCCTTCAAAATATGAGAGAGCAGGTAAAAAGCCTTCATGCTGAAATGGAAAATTCATGCATTTTGGATGGTACCATTCGGTTTACCGGCAATCGTAGGATTAGAATTCAAAAAATCTAAATCCAAAGAGAGTTGCTTACCCCAATGTTCCTAAAATTCTGGTTTTATGGACATAGACTCTTTGATTCGTGAATTAAAAACACTTTTAGATTCACCAAAAGATCTCGTTACCATACCAGAAGAAAAACGCCTTGAACTAATGATCCTATGTGGGAAAATTTCAAGGCCGGATCGAAATGAAGTTCGTAAACGGAATCGAACTGTTCGCATTGAAAAAAAAGAAAGTTTAAAAACCCAAGAAAAACAAAAGACTGCATTGACAGGAATCAGAAGAGCAAGGGAATCCGCAGTCTTCAAAGCACCACTCCAAATTTCCAATTCAGCTGGATGGTCATGGGAAAATGCCACCGAATTATCTCAACCTAAGCCTTGTTATATTTGCAAAACTCCCTTTACAAAATTACATTTTTTTTATGACTCGATGTGTCCTAATTGTGCGGAACTCAATTACTCCAAACGATACCAAACAGCTGATTTAAGAGGGACCGTAGCTGTTATCACTGGTTCGCGATTAAAAATTGGATACCAAGCCACATTATTATTATTACGAGCAGGTGCTCGAGTGATCGCGACGACAAGATTTCCGAACGATTCAGCGATTCGATTTTCAAAGGAATCTGATTTTCATTTATGGAAAGACCGATTACAAATCTTTGGTTTGGATTTAAGGCATACACCAAGTGTGGAAATATTTTGTAAATTTTTAGAAAACCACCTGGAAAGATTGGATATCCTGATCAATAATGCTGCACAAACCGTAAGAAGACCACCTGGCTTTTATTCTCATTTACTCGAAACAGAAAAAATTTCAATTGCCGACTTACCTTCTGAAGTACAAAAACTATTAAGTTTTTACCAACACTGTAAAAATGAATTAGATTCCTATCGTTCTGACTCAGAAATGAAAGATACTGCAACTGCGTTAGCCGTTAGCTGGAATCATAAAACTCCAGGTGTTGGGATCCGTTCTTCTGCTGCACTTTCGCAAATCCCTTATTCACATGACAATTCGCATGAGTTGGAATCCGTATTCCCAGAAGGAAAATTAGATGCTGATTTACAACAGGTGGACCTCCGAAAAACAAATAGTTGGCGACTAAAACTTGGGGAAATTAATACATCTGAAATGTTAGAAGTCCAACTTGTGAATGCTGTAGCACCTTTTGTTCTATGCAATCGATTGGTGGGTATTATGCGTAAGGACAATACTGGCAAAAAACATATCATCAATGTCTCAGCAATGGAAGGAAAATTCCATCGATTTAAAAAAGAAGACCGTCACCCACACACAAACATGGCAAAAGCGGCGCTTAATATGATGACTCATACCTCAGCAGAAGACTTTGCAAAAGATGGCATTTTTATGAACGCTGTTGATACAGGTTGGGTTACTGATGAAGATCCAATAGAACTTGCAAAACGAAAACAAGACCTTCATGATTTCCAACCTCCTCTGGATATTGTGGATGGGGCAGCAAGGGTCGTTGATCCTTTGTTTGACGGAGTCAATACGGGCAAACATTGGATTGGTAAGTTTTTAAAGGACTATTTCCCTATCGACTGGTGAAATTCAATTTATTTGCTTTGTAATTTTGCATACAATGTAGCAGGTGAATAACCAAAATATGGTGGAATTACACCTACCTCATCTTTTAATACGAGTGCAATGATTGCATAGTGATGAACCGTGTGGGAAACCAAGAATAAAAGTTCCCTTTCAATTGTGGATGTGACAACCGGAGTTGGAAAGTCTGGATTATAGTTTTGCGAAACTAGTATTTGCCCAAGTGGCAAATATTTTGTTTCGAAAAAAGTGAATAACTCGTGCAAACGATTGATTGCATGAAGTCGGTTCTCTTCCAGCGAAGGGTCACGTTTTCTCTTATCATAATCAATGTGACCCATCTGAATCCCCTCAAGAAACATTTGGTAATGTTCTATTACGTGGCGAATATGTTCACCAACACTCGATTCAGAATTATTTTGTTTTTGAAGATACATTCGATCAGAAAGGGAAGAGAGTAAGGCGATTCCTTGTTCCAAAAGAATTCCATTGTCGTTTCCCATTGATGACATGCTAACGAATTTAGACTGCTTTTTGATTGGATGAAAAGTGTAATTTCTCTCATTTTTTAATTTTTTCTATTTTTTCTGTGAAGATTCAATTGGATCCGAAACAAAAAACCCTAATACCAAACAAGTAGAATCAAAACTCCAACCCTTCTCTCTGGATTCTAAATCTTTTTGCGAATTCTTGAGTTTTATTATATTGACTGACGAGTCAGTATCTTTGTTTATGGAATTTAATAGGATTATGGTTTATCTTCTTTTTGGATTACTTCTCGTAATTTTTGGATCCTTATTAGGTGTCCCTGATGCCCCATTCCCACAAGGGGATGAAATCATGCACATAAGATCCGTTCGTGAGAGTTTAGAACTAGGAAGTTACCTTTTACCTTCCCTATCTGGTTTACCGAATCCATACAAACCACCCCTTCTTTTCTGGATGGGAATGGTCTCAGATTCTTTCTTTGGAGTCCATTACCTGTCGGAACGATTGGTGAGTTTCGCTTTTGGAATCGGTACAATAGTGTTACTGTATCGTTTGGTATTTGCCATTACTAAATCCAAATCAGAAACTTTACTGACTACTTTACTCTTTGGTTTTTCCTTTTTATCACTCAAATTTTTTGGGCTTCTCATGATGGAAGGGCCAATGGTCTTCTTTTTACTTTTTTATTTTTATTCTTTTTATTTTTACAAACAAACAAAACAAACTTCTTATCTCATTATAGGGAGTTTGGTTACAGGCATAGGGTATTTATTAAAAGGACCAATCATCCATGTGTATGTCTTTTTTATACTTCTCAGTTATTTTTATGTGAAAGTGATTCGCCTTCGAAATGGCAAAATCACATTCCAGTGGAACCAGATCGTCCGAGAAAAATTCCTACTATTTTCATCTGTTTTGACCTTTGTTATCCCACTACTTTGGATATCCTTTTTGTATTTCCAAATACCCTCTGGAAAGGATTTACTTCGTTTTTTCTTTTTCACTGAAAACATTGGAAAGTTTTATTCTTCCAACCAATCGGGATTACGAATTTGGATGGGTTGGTTCATTTACACAATTCCATTTACCATTCCATTTATACAGTTGGTTTGGAATTCAATCCGTTTCCCAAAACAAAACAAACATAAGATTTATGTATCAACATTACTTGTTTTTTTCTTATTGGTTACCTGTTTACATCTTCTCCCAAACAGAAAAGATCCATACTATGTAACTCCATTTATTAGTTTTTTATTCTTACTTACGTCCATGCAAAGAGTATCATGGCAAACTCTTCTTCTTTCAAAGATAAATCGATACAGTATACTCGTAATTTATTTTATCTTATTATTCCTTTCGATTGTCTTACGATTACATACTTTGTTTATTTTTTCTATAGTAGGAGTTCTTATCATCGTTAGCTCACTATGTTTTTTTCAAAGTGTTAAAAACCAATGGAGAGCTATTCTGATCACACAAATCCTTGTGATCCCAATGATCATTTTTTTCCTACTCAAACCACTTTCCGATCCAGATCTACGTGAGGTGGCAAAAGTGGTTGGTGAAAATTCTGTCTGTGTTGTGGCTGAGAATCCTTGGACCGCAATGGACGTTCAAAACAAACTCATGAGTGCAAAGGTCAAATTTGCATTGCCACTGACAATTGAAGAGAATTGTTCCGAAGCAATTTATTTGATAAGTTTTGTGGAAACAAACGTTCCCAAAGAATTTAGCCGAGTGAGCTCCTGGTTCCAATGGAAACAACACCTACAAATGAATGTAAGATCATTCTTAACTTCTGTTTTTAAAATGGATAAACAGAAATTCCAAACGGAAATCAGTTTATGGAAAAAAGGAAGTTTGGAATGAAAAAATACGGAATACTGATATTACTCTTATTTATTGTTTCGATTTGGGATTTTTCCAAAGATAACCTTCCCAAGTTCGGACAAAAAGTAACTAAAATGGAAGCACCTCAATGCAAATACATGTGCGAAAAGATTAACAACTGTTTAAGTGAAGAACAAAAAAAACAACAAGATCCAAAATTAGTTCAATTTGCCTGTGAAATTCTCTGTTCCAAACAATACCAATTGTTTAACGGATGTTCCAATGCAATTCTTACTTCCTGCCATGCAGGAGAGCTGTGTATTAAAAACTTAACCAAGGGGCTTTTTTAAAAGTATAAAGTTGAATGACCGGTCATGAAAGATAAAACAAGTATCATACTCCCAACATATAACGAAGCAGGAAATATTAAAAACTGTGTTGAAACCATCACGAAAATCTTAGAAAAAGATGGCCTTCCATTTGAAATCATCATTGTTGATGATAATTCACCTGATGGAACTTTTGAAGTTTCCAAAGTTTTAGCAAAATATGATTCTCGCGTGAAACCATTTGTTAGGCTCACGGAAAAAGGATTAAGTTCAGCAGTTACCTTTGGTTATAACAAAGCGGAAGGAGACAAATTTGTAGTTGTTGATGCCGATTTCCAACACGATTACTCCAAAATTCCAGATGTGATACGGCTTTTGAGAGATAATGATATTGTAGTTGCGACACGAAGGAGTCAAGATGGCGGATATGGAAATTTTCCCGTCTTACGAAAGTTAGCAAGTCTATTTGCAACAAAAATATCAGAATGGTTATTTCCAGTAAAAATTTCAGACCCTATGAGTGGGTTTTTTGGAATTCGAAAAACAGTTTACTTGGACACAAAAGATAAACTACACCCAAGGGGTTACAAAATTCTTTTTGAAATATTGGGTGTCGTGAAAACAGATAAAATCGCAGAAATTGGTTATACATTTGGACTTCGCACTTGGGGCCATTCCAAATTAGATTCAGGTGTGATCTTTTATTTCCTTTGGGATTTGATATCGATCAAATGGTACCAATGGAGGCAATCTCATCACTTTTTCTTTGGATCAAAAGGAAGGAATTCCCACATCCATCCCTAAGCAAACTTTAGCAATTGGATCAAAAATATATGGGAAAAGAAAAAATTTAAAAACTGTTTTTTTCGCTTGTACTCTAATGTATTTCGGTTGGATTCCGTATATCTTTCTGTGAGGGACAAAATGGTTTCAGAACTTACAAAAGAAAAAAATTACCGAATCGAAGTGAGTAGTTTGGATTTGTATTCTGCGCAAAACTTAGAAGAGGACATGACAAAACTCTTTCAAAATGATTTGAGTGTGATTTATATTGATTTCTCCAATGTGGAAGAAGTTTCCTCTGCCGTACTTGGACTCCTCTTATACAAAAAAATGATGTTTCAAAAACAAGGTGTGAGACTTTTTCTTACAAATGTAAAACCTCAGATTCAAAAAATCTTAAAAATTTTAAACCTGAGTTGTCATTTACTAGCATGAACTCACTACAAATTACATACCAATGATGATACCAGAATGTTCTGGTAAGTGCATTTTTTTCCCATCCCAATCCGCTCCGCCAAAAACATAGATTATTTTTCCTTTTAGATCCACATTCAAATCCTTCTGACTTTCACCAAAGTTGAGGAATACTTGAAGTCGTTGTTTCTTAAACCGTCTTTCAAAACTCAAAATAGTTGGTTCGTCTGTATGATTGATTTCTAAACTACCAACTCTAACGACATCGAAATTTTTTCGTAAATGAAACATTGTTTGGTAATGTTTCCACAAGGAATTTGGATCATTTTTTTGTCCGAATACTGTATCCCCAGATTGAAAGGATTCAACCGGTAACCAAGGTTTGCCATTTGTAAACCCAGCATTTTTTGAATCATCCCATAACATGGGGAGTCGGCAATTATCTCGATTGATGTAAATTCCCAAAAGTTTCGTTAAAAACAAAGGGACAAATCGATTCATCTTGGCAATGGGATCTTTCCCAAAAAAGTTGGAGAGTTTTCCTTCCTTTCTACCAATTTCTTCTCCATAATAAACAATCGGAACTCCTCTTGCCATAAATTGAAAACAAACAAGAAGTTTTGCTTTGCGTATGTCTCCACCTAACCGATCAATATATCTCCTTTGGTCATGGTTACCTAATACATAAGTAGGCGTAAAAGGACTTGGGAAAACTTCTTCATTTTTTTGGAGCAGTTTTCGAAAAAAATCTGCATTGTAAGAAAAGTGAATTAATTCAAACTGAAATACCAAATTGAGACCATCAGTTTTTTCACCTAAAAATGATTTTAATACTTGGTCACTTCCACTCACCTCACCGATAAGGAATGGTTTTTGTTTGTACTTGGAAATGTATTTACGGACTTCTTTTGCAAACGAAAATGATTCCGGTAAATTTAGATTATATTGTTTTTTTTGAAAAAACGCCTCATCATGGTTATCTGGTGTCGGAAAAAATCTTAGACTAAATGGATTATCTCGAAAACTCTCATCTTTATAAATGGAATTGAAGATATCGAGTCGAAACCCATCGACACCTTTTTTTAACCAAAAATCCAGTACACCAAACATCGTTTTTTTGACTTTTGGATTCCTGTAATTTAAATCAGGTTGGAAGGATAAAAAATTGCTATAATAGTATTCTTCTGTTCCTTTATCATAATTCCATCCCGATTTCCCAACCATCGAGATCCAGTTATTCGGTGGTTTTTTAGTCCCCTTTTTCCAAATGTAAAAATCTCGTTTAGGATTCGAAGTGGATGACTTTGATTCTAAAAACCATGGGTGTTTTTCAGAAGTATGGTTCATCACCATATCCAATACCACTCTCATCTTACGTTTATGGATTTCTCGAATCAATTGTTCACAATCGGCCATTGTCCCAAATCTGGGATCAATGTTTGTATAATCTGCTATATCATAACCAAAATCTTCGCCTGGACTGACATAAAACGGTGAAAACCAAATGGTTTCAACGCCTAAGGATTGGATCTCATCCAACCTCCTTAGAATTCCCTTTAAATCACCGATTCCATCACCGTTGGAATCCTGGAAGGACCAAGGGTAAATTTGATAAATTGAAGTTTGTTTCCACCATTCCATTTTGTTTTCCATGACTTTTCTAAAACTGACTTGTTATTTCAGTTGCCTCTTACCTAAATACCAAATTTCTGTTCTTTATACAAGCAGGTAGCAATGGATAAAGAAAAAATCAAACTTTCCGGTTTTAACAATCTGACAAAAGTTTTGAGTTTTAACCTCTACGATTTTTGCATCACACTCGATGACGAACAAAAAGGTAGATATGTAACATATATCCACGACAAGTACAATGCGAGTAAAATTACAGAAATCTCCAAAGAGATTGTCAAACGTATTGATGCCAATATCCTCTCTGTATCCGCACAAGATTACGATCCTGTGGGTGCTTCAGCTATGGTTCTTATGAGTGATGTGAAAGGTGGAGGAAATCCAATCCCATCAGCACAGGTGAGTATGCATTTGGACAAATCGCACATCACGGTACACACCTACCCTGATGCGGCTGATCCAGATGGTATTTGTTCCTTTCGTGTGGACATCGACATTTCGACCTGTGGGGAAATCATTCCACTTGACTCCATCAATTTCCTATTTGAAGCATTTGAATGTGATGTGGTTTATATTGACTATGTGGTAAGAGGGTATACCCGTCTTGCAAATGGGAAAAAGATATATAACGATCATCACTTCAATTCTATCTTAGATTTTATCAAACCAGAAATCAAAAGAAATTATACTTATCTTTCTGACATCAACATGCCTCAAGATAACACTTGGCAAACGAAAATGATGATCCGAGAACTTGGACCTGAAAATTATTTGTTAAACCCTGAGGACATCTCTCATCCAGATGTTCCAAACAAAATGAAACTTCTAAGGGAAGAAATGAAAGAAGTGTATCATATGATCCACTAATTAAAATTTCTCAGTCTTTGCTCATTTCTTTTTGGATTTGAATCCAATCATTTTTACCAAGTTCGGGAAGTGCATACACAACTTTCCAATTTGGTGGGATAAGAAAAAATTGAGTTCCATGTTCATCTTTTTGTTTGAGAACAGGATGTTCCGGTAAATAAGCTCCAAGCCTTCTATAAAACTGAACTTCTTCTACTGATTTTGGCCGTAGGGCTTGGATTGCCAAAGAAGTTTGGTAATACGCTAAATAATTTTGAATGTCTTCTTCAGTTTCTTTAGGGTCAGTTACCAAAAAGTAAAAAGAAAATTTTGAATTAGGGAATCGTAACTGAAATTGCCTGAGAGCTTCTAGTGCCATAGGGCATTTTTTCCCACAACCAACTAACCCAGGATAAACGATTATCCAATTTGTTTTTGGTACCTTACCAAATTGAATTTCACAAATCTCACAAGGAATCTTTCGATACCTACTTGAGAAAAAATGAAGGAAGGAACTAAGTCCTAAAAAAAGAAAAACAACAAAGACCCAAAGTAGTCCTTGGATCCATTTTTTAGGTGTCATTTCCTGTTTCGATCATCGCAGAAAGAGTTTCGACTGAATCCTTTAAATTCTCAAAGATCACATTACCTTTGTCGATAAACGAAATCATCTCCGAACTTGTATTCAAATTGGTTTGAGTTTTCAAATTTAAATCCATAATCGAATCCGAAATTTCAAGCATACTGGATGATTGTTCTTTGCTAGAAAGTTGCATTTCTTGCGCAATTTGGTCGAGAGTTGTTAAAGCATTTTCTTGTTTTTCAAAAGCAGAGAGTGTTCCCGAAATTTTTTCTGTTAACTCACCCATTCCCACTTCTGATGCCAAAATGGATTTCACAAACCCTTGGACCGTTTGGTTGATTTGATTTGATTGTTTAAAACTAACTTGGATTGCGGATTTAATTTTTCCTGAAATGGTAGAAATATTCTTTGTTGCATCCGCTGTAGAATCGGCAAGTTTTGAAATCTCCGAAGCTACAACTGCAAATCCTCTTCCCGCATCACCCGCTCTTGCTGCCTCAATCGAAGCATTTAACGAAAGTAAGTTGACCTTCTCGGCAATATCGGAAATCAAATCCAAAATTTCTTCCATTTTTTCAGAATCATCCACTGCCACTTCCATTGATTGGTACAAAGTAGAAAATTCTGTTTCTGTTTTTTTCACACTCTCTGCAGATTCTTGGATTTTTGCTCTCATCACTTCCAATGATTTTACAAATCCTTCATTCAAATTGAATAAGTTTCGATTGAGTTCTTCTACCGTTTTTACTTCGTTGATTTGGCGATTGGATCCTTCCAAAATTAGTTGGCTTGAAGCAGTGGTTTCTTCTGTTGCTGCTGAAATTGCTTCGATGGAAGAAGATTGGTCTTGGAAGGAAGATTCAAACTTTCTAACAGCAGTTGTAATCAAATTTGAATTTTCGATGTAGGATTTTGTCCCTTGCGATACTTCATCAATTGCTGCAGTAACACCCGCCATCACCGTTTCTAAATTTGTTTGGGTTTCGATTTGTAACCTGAGGTCCAAAACAGAAAGGTAGGAAAAATAAATGAGAATTCCAGTTTCCATTACAACAAATAGTGCATGTGTGATCACAATTTCTAATCCAGTACCGTAACTATAAACAATCACTTTGGTATTCAAAAATACAACACCGAATTCTTGGAGGTAATTCCCAACTAAGTGGTGTATGGCGATTGTCAACGCAGCAACCAGTAATACACGCCAGTCCTCATACACAAACAATACCGCAAGTGCACTGAAAACATGAAAATGCATTTCAATACGACCAAATTGTGCTTGGATGAGAAGGGCACTGAAAAACATAAGAGCTGCACCATTCCAAGCTCTTAAGAAAAAACTTCCACGTAAAAATCGATAGAACAAAAACGAAAGAGTTGCAATGATGATGGCAGAGATTGTGACAACTAAGGTGGCACCGTAACCAAGAGAGAGTAAAAAAACAAGGGGAATGTGAGCAAAAATTGCCCAATCAAAAAACGTATCAACTTTTTTTTGGCGTTCCAATAGAACTGCTGCCAATCTTAAATCAATATGCTATGAGACGAATGTTCGAGAAAAAATACCAGTCAATAAAATTACATAGACTTTTCTTTTTACCTGTTGGTAAATTAATTATATTCTTCTTCAGTGAATGTACTGATTGGATCGAAAGGATTTTTTTACATGGATGGCTCTTGTTATAAGTCACGAATTGAGTCGTAGAATCTTTCAATTTCTTCCGTTTTCTAACCTAGGTTTCTACTTTCTCTCTTGCCGTTCCGAAAATCTCCTGTAAACTTGTGTCTTAGCAGGTACATTTTGGAACCAATCTCAGATTTCAGCGAAACAGTAAGTCCTCTTTCAAACAATGTTTCAGAACCTTCATACTTTATCTCATTACCAAAAAATATAGCGAGTTATTCCCTCACTTCTCAAGCGATTTTAGAAGAGTTACGTGTGCGCCATACACGA
>Ga0208243_1000403_pt1 | contig 25225 bp, 22 predicted proteins | sample Subbio2Aug_QV12A_FD_184826 | JGI IMG/M metagenome (GOLD analysis project Ga0208243, IMG submission 184826) | Serpentinite rock and fluid subsurface biosphere microbial communities from McLaughlin Reserve, California, USA - CR12Aug_QV12A (SPAdes) | ecosystem: Environmental > Terrestrial > Deep... | reverse complement strand
GTCCCGTTGCCTGGTTCCCGCGGATCGTCGCCGGAAGCACGCCGTTTCCGACAAAACACTTGCCGCGATTGCGAAAAAAAGCAAGCTTCCGCCGGTAACGCAGAAGTTGGGGAACAATCCGGACTGACTGCGCGGGACGCGACATCCCGTGCCGAAGGATCGCCGGAAAGGATGGCTCACCGCACGCACAGGCAGCAAAAGGCCCGCCGCGCCGGGACCAGACGACCGGATGACCAATGGCCCTGCGGCAGGCTGCAGGTTCCTGAGGTTTTTCCAAAAGGCATGTAGGTAAGAATAGTATGGAACGCATTTGATGACATCGGCCCCTGCTTCCTTGCCGGCCACCGTCGGCCAAGGGCTGGCCGCGCGGGCAGCGGCCCGGCGCTGGGACGTGATCGTGATCGGAACGGGTGTCGGAGGCGGTCTCATCGGGCGGCGCCTCGCCGAGCGGGGCCTTTCGGTGCTTTTCGTCGAGAAGGGGCCGGCCGGTTATCGCACCGAAGGTCAGTACCTGCGGACCGACCTGTCCGACTATACCGCCCGCCAGGCCCGCGGCTTCTGGCCAACCCCGATCGAGACCCGGATCAGCGGCGAGCGGCCACACCGCTTCTTCGCGCCGCTTGGCAGCGGGGTAGGGGGAACATCCGTCTTCTATGCGGCTGCGGCCGAAAGGCCCGAACGCCACGACCTCGAAACGACCAATGCGATGGTGCATCCCACGGGCGGCTGGCCTGTCGGCTTCGAAGGCTTCCGTCCCTATTTCACCCAGGCCGAAGACGCGCTTTCCATCCGCGGCGAGAAGGACCCCCTCTCCGATCTGCCGGGCCCCAGGCTCGCTGCAGCACCTCTGACCGAGGCCGAGGAGCAGATGTTCCGCGACCTGCGGGCCGCGGGGCTCAATCCCTACCGCGCGCATGAGGCATTGCGCCGCCTGCCGGGGTGCGACGACTGCCTCGGACGCAAGTGCCCGCGGCCCTGCAAGATGGACGGTCGTTCGGCCGGGGTCGAACCCGCGCTTGAAACCGGTCGTGCGATGCTTCTGCCGAACTGCGGGGTCGAGGAACTTGTCGAGGGGCAGGGCAGCATCACCGCCGTCCGCGTCAGGGCTGACGGTCGGGATTACCTGCTTGAAGCCGATGCCTTTGTCCTTGCCGCAGGTGCCCTGAACTCGCCCAACCTCCTGTTGCGCTCCACTGGCCGCAATGCGTCGGGCTGCGCCAACTCCAGCGGATGGGTGGGCCGCGGACTGATGTTCCACATCTCCGAAATGGTGGCGCTCTGGCCGCGCCGCGGCAGTCCGGTCGTGGGCGCGACACGCGCGCTGTCCCTCCGCGATTTCTACACCCATGACGGCCGGCGGCTCGGGCTGGTGCAATCCATGGGCGTCGCGACCGATTTCGGCCAGATTGCCGGGCATCTTAAGGGTCTCATCGACCGCACCCGACTCCGCCGTGTTCCGGGCGTGTCCCGGATGGCGACCATTGCAGCCAAGATCGGTGCCGATGTCTTCGGGTCGGCAACCGTGCTTGTCGGGTTGATCGAGGATCTGCCCTACCAGGACAACCGCGTCGAACCGCATCCTGACGATCCGGAAATTCCTTTGATCCACTATACCATATCGGACGAACTTAAGGCACGCCGGGCCCTATTCCGCCAACTCATGCGACAACGGCTGGGCCAGCACCGGATGATGTTCCTGAACTTCGGGCCCAACCTCAACTTCGGCCATCCGAGCGGTACCTTGCGCTTTGGCAAGGACCCTGCCACTTCGGTCCTCGACGCGGACTGCAAGGCACATGATCTCGACAATCTCTACGTGGCCGATGCGTCCTTCATGCCGACGTCCATGGGGGTGAACCCGAGCATGACCATTGCCGCGAACGCTCTCCGGGTGGGCGACATCCTGGCCGCCCGTCTTTCCGCCGTCCGGCGAAAAGCCGGCTGATGCGGGACGGAAGGCACATGCACGAGGCGCTAGCCGAAATCGCCGTCATCACCGAAGCCAGCTGGGGGCTCGGCAGGGAGCTGGCACTCGCGCTTGTCCGCCGCGGCATCTCCGTGGCCGGCATCGCGCGTGATCCCTTCAAGGCAGAGGGCGTCCTCGCCATCACCGCCGATGTCCGCGAGCCCAAGGAAGTCGCCCGGGCCTTCGGCGAGATCCGGGAGCGCCTCGGCACCCCCACGATCCTGATAAACAACGCCGAGACATACCCCGACCGGGACATCCTGGACGAAACCCCGGCCTCCTTCATGGACACCGTGCAGCTCAACCTCGGTGGCGCCTTCAACTGTTGCCACGAGGTCCTGCCCGCCATGGTGGCTAAAGGGTCCGGCCGCATCATCAACGTCGTCACTTTCGCCGATGTCAGCCCCGCACCGCTTGCGGCCGGCTACTCGGTCTCGAAGGGCGCGCTTCGCATCCTGACCCGTGCACTCGTCGCCGACCTGGGCGACCGCTTCCCCGGAATCGTTGTCAACGACTGGATTCCCGGTACCCACCAGCCGCGCAGAGGGATCCCCGACGGCGTCGACCCCGCGGAAGCCGCTGAATGGGGCGCGAAGCTTGCGCTCCTCCGTCAGCCCGAGATCAGCGGCCGGGTCTTCCTGCGCGACCGCGAACACAACACGCCGATTTCGCTGCGAGGCAGGGTCCGCGACCGAGTGCTCGGGCGCGCCCCGGTGCGCATCCGGCTTTGAGCTGATCCGGGCTCCTGCCTAATTCTTGTGCAGATGGTCACCCGCCGGGCGGATTCTGCATCGCAGGACTTTTCCGCGCGGTGGCGCTCTGATCTAGTCCACTCATGGGCAGTTCCGGGGGACACGAGTGACGCAGTTCAACGAGATGTATCAAGGGGTCGATGTCCGCACGCCCTATGCGCGGCTGAAGGACTGGGTCGCTCAGATGCCGCTCGAACTGCGCAGCCTGAAACAGGCCGAGGCCGAGGCGCTCTTCCGCCGCATCGGCATCACCTTCGCGGTCTACGGCGAGGGCGGAGATCCCGACCGGCTGATCCCCTTCGACATGTTTCCGCGCGTGTTCTCCGGCTCGGAATGGGCAAAGCTTGAACGCGGCATCAAGCAGCGTGCCCGTGCGCTCAATGCCTTCCTCGTCGACGTCTACGGCCGCGGCGAGATCATCCGAGCCGGACGCATCCCCGCGCGCCTCGTCTACCAGAACGAGGCCTACGAGAAGGCCGTCGCGGGCTTCGTCCCCCCGAAGGGCGTCTATTCCCACATCGTCGGCGTCGACATCGTCCGCACCGGCCCGGACCAGTTCTATGTCCTGGAAGACAACTGCCGCACCCCCTCGGGCGTAAGCTACATGCTGGAGTCCCGCGAGATCATGATGCGGATGTTCCCCGACCTCTTCCGGGAAAACCGCATCGAACCCGTCGACACCTATTCCGAGAAACTCCGCCGCACCCTCTCCAGCGTCGCGCCAGCGAAGTGCAAGGGCGAGCCCACCGTCGTCATCCTCACCCCCGGCCATTTCAACTCGGCCTATTACGAACACTCGCTGCTCGCCGACCTGATGGGCGTCGAACTGGTGGAAGGCCAGGACCTCTTTGTCGACGGCGAATACGTCTACATGCGCACCACCGAAGGCCCGCAGCGCGTCGACGTGATCTACCGCCGCATCGACGACGCCTACCTCGATCCCCTGTGCTTCCGCCCCGACTCCATGCTCGGGATTCCGGGTCTGATGGACGTCTACCGCTCCGGCGGGGTGTCGATCTGCTCGGCGCCCGGAGCAGGGGTCGCGGACGACAAGGCGGTCTACACCTATGTCCCCGACATGGTCCGCTTCTACCTCGGCGAAGAGCCCATCCTGCAGAACGTCCCCACCTGGCAATGCGGCCGGGAGGATGACCTGAAACACGTGCTCGCCAACCTTCCCGACCTTGTGGTCAAGGAAGTCCACGGCTCGGGCGGCTACGGGATGCTCGTCGGCCCAAAATCCACGAAGGAGGAAATCGAGCGCTTCCGCCTGAAGCTCACGGAAGACCCCGGCAACTACATCGCCCAGCCCACGCTTGCGCTCTCCACCGTACCCACCTTCGTCGAGGAAGGCGTCGCCCCCCGCCACGTCGACCTGCGTCCCTACTGCCTCGTCGGTGAACGCATCGAACTCGTCCCCGGCGGCCTCACCCGCGTCGCGCTGAAGGAGGGCTCGCTCGTCGTGAACTCCAGCCAGGGCGGCGGGGTCAAGGACACCTGGGTTCTGGCGGAGTGACAAGATGCTGAGCCGCACCGCCGACAACCTCTACTGGATCGCCCGCTACATGGAGCGCGCCGACACTGTCGCGCGCCTTCTGGAAGTCGGCTCCCGCATCAGCCTGCTGCCGTCCGCCCAGGGCTACCGAAGCGAATGGGACAGCCTCCTGCAGGCCACCGGCATGGCCCATGCCTTCGCGCAGAAATACGGGCAGACCGTTCAGCGCAACATCGAAAGCTTCCTTTTCTTCGACCGCGACAACCCCTCCTCCATCGCAAGCTGCATCACCGCCGCGCGGGAAAACGGCCGCATCGTCCGCACCGCGCTCACCTCCCAGGTCTGGGACGCGCTCAACACCGCCTTTCAGGAGCTTAAGCAGCTTGAACGCGCCGAACGTTCCACGCTGGAACTGTCGCGGCTCACCGACTGGACCATGCGCCACGCCGCCATGCTGCGGGGCGCCATCGATGCCACGCTCCTGCGCGACGACGGGTTCAACTTCCTGAACATCGGCTACTACCTCGAACGCGGCGACAACACCGCCCGCCTGATGGACGTGAAATACTACGTTCTTCTGCCGCGCGTCGATTTCGTGGGCTCTGGCCTCGACAACTACCAGTGGACCACCCTTCTGCGCGCGATGGGCGCGCAGCGGGCCTTCCACTGGGCCTATGGCGGCGATGTGACCGCCATGAAGATCGCCGACTTCCTGATCCGCAACCCGCAATCCCCCCGCTCGCTTGCCACCTGCACCGCTGGCCTGCTCAATCACCTCGGCCGCCTTGCCAAGGCCTATGGCCGCGAGACCGAGGCCCAGGACCAGGCCCGCCGCCTTGCCGCCGGGATCGAAGGGGCAACCGTCGAGGCGATCTTCGACGAGGGGCTCCACGAATTCCTGACCCGCTACATCGCCGAGGCCGCCCAGCTCGCCAACGCGATCCATGCTTCCTACCTCAGCGGAGAAATGCGCTGATGCGCCTGACCGTCGATCACGTGACCCGCTACCGCTACGACGCGCCCGCCCGCTCGGTCGTGCAAAGCCACCGGCTGATGCCGTCGACCTTCGCGGGCCAGAAGGTGATCGACTGGGAGGTGACGGTCGAGGGCGGGACCAAGGGCGCAAGGCACCGTGACGGGGCAGGGGACCTGATCCAGGGCTGGACCATTGCCGGGCCGGTGACGGAAGTGACCGTCCACGTCCGCGGCACCGTGGAAACCGAAGACCTGGCGGGTGTCCTGCGCGGCCACCGCGAGACGGTCGCCCCCGACTGCTACCTCCGCGAAACGCTGCCCACCCGGATCGACGTGGCGCTGGCCGAGCTGGCCGAAAAGGCCGCGGGCCCCGACACCCTCAGCCTCGCCCACGCGCTTTCCGCCGCCGTCTCGGACGCCATTGCCTACCGGCCTGGCGTGACCCATGCCCATACCACCGCGGCCGAGGCGCTGGCCTTGGGCGAGGGCGTCTGCCAGGACCACGCCCACGCACTGATCGCCGTCGCCCGCCACCGCGGGATTCCGGCTCGCTACGTCTCGGGCTACCTCTTTGCCGCGCAGGACGGCACCCCGCATGAAGCCGCCCACGCCTGGGTCGAACTTCACGTTCCGGGCCTTGGATGGGTCGGGTTCGATCCCGCCAACCGCGCCTGCCCCGACGCCCGCTACATCCGGCTCGGTTCGGGGTTCGACGCCCAGGACGCCGCGCCGATCCGTGGCATTTCCCGGGGTGGAACGGGCGAGGATATGGATGTGACGGTTGCGGTCCAGCAGTCGGTTCAATAGGGTCCGACGCGGAAGAAGGAACGGACGACGATGACCTATTGCGTTGGGCTCTTGCTGAACGAAGGCATGGTGTTGCTCTCGGACACGCGGACCAACGCGGGGCTCGACAACATCTCCACCTACCGCAAGATGTTCACCTTCGAGGAACCGGGCGAACGCGTCATCTGCATTTTGACCGCCGGCAGCCTGTCGGTCACCCAGACCACCATCGCCCAGCTGCGTGAGGACATCGCCGACCGCGAGGCGACGCCCGAAACCTCGATCATGCTGGCCCCAACCCTGTTGAAAGTGGCCGAGATCGTCGGCAACCGCCTTGCTGCCGTCCGCGAGGAAGTCGACCACAAGCTCTCCGCCGCGCAGGGGGCTTCGGCCAGCATGATCGTCGCCGGGCAGCGGAAGGGCGGGGCGATGCGCCTTTTCCTCATCTATCCGGAAGGCAATTTCATCGAGGCGACCGAGGATACGCCCTTCCTGCAGATCGGCGAACACAAATACGGCAAGCCCATCCTGGACCGCGTGGTGAAGCCGACGACCAGCCTCTCCGACGCGACCAAGGCCGTGCTTCTGTCGATGGACTCGACCCTGCGGTCGAACCTCTCGGTCGGGATGCCGCTCGACCTCGCGGTGATCGAACGCGACGCCTGCAAGGTCACCCTCCGCCGACGGATCGAAAACGGCGACCCGCAGTTCCGCGCCATGTCCGAGGCCTGGTCCACCGCGCTGCGCGAAGGCTTCGCCAAGATCACCATCTGACGGACTGCTCGTCGAGCATTTCATGCACTCCTCGCGCGGAGCATCGCGTCCGACGAGTGCACGAAGTGCTAAAGGCGCTCTTCCGTCAGTCCGCGTCCCCCGCCACCTGGCTCAGCACACGTCCGCGGCCCCGCAGCCGCATCAGCATCGGCACGACCAGGAACACCGCCGAGATGGCCAGCAACGTGGCCGAGACGGGGGTGGAGACCAGCGTTGTCCAGTCGCCCTGCGCGATGGAAAGCGCCCGGCGCAGCTGCTGTTCGGCCATCGGACCCAGGATAAGGCCAACGACCACAGGCGCGATCGGATAGCCGTAAAGCCGCATCCCGTAGCCCATGACGCCGAACAGGATCAGCATCCCAAGCTCCACGGGCGAGGGGTTGACGCCGATGGTTCCCAGCGTCGCGAACAAGAGGATGCCGCCGTACAGCCAGGGTCGCGGGATCGACAGAAGCTTGATCCACAGCCCGATCAGCGGCAGGTTCAAGACCACGAGCATGACGTTCGCGACCAGAAGGCTTGCGATCAGCGTCCAGACGAGATCTGCGTTCATCACGAAGAGAAGCGGTCCGGGTTGCAGCCCGAACTGCTGGAATCCCGCCAGCATGATCGCCGCCGTCGCCGTCGTGGGCAGGCCCAGCGTCAGAAGCGGCACCAGCGTCCCCGCCGCGGCCGCGTTGTTTGCAGCCTCCGGTCCGGCAACGCCCTCGATGGCGCCCTTGCCGAACTCGTCCGGATGCTTGGTCAGCTTCCGCTCGGCCGCATAGGACAGGAAGGACGCCACGTCCGCGCCCCCCGCGGGCATGGACCCGATGGGAAAGCCGATGAAGGTTCCGCGCAGCCAGGCCTTCCAGGACCTCCGCCAGTCCGTCGCCGTCATCCGGACCGACCCGGTCACCTTGTGCATCCCGTCCGGAGCCTGCAGCGTCGCGGCCACCGCCAGCGCCTCGCCGATGGCAAAAAGCGCGACCGCCAGCGTCGTTGTCTCGATCCCGTCCATCAGCTGCGGCACGTCATAGGTCATCCGCGCCGCGCCGGTCAGGCCGTCGATCCCGACGCAGGCCAGCGCAAGACCGATGAAGAGCGAGGTCAGACCGCGCAGGGCGCTGTCGCCAAAGGTCGCCGACACCGTGACAAAGGCCAGCACCATCAGCGCGAAATACTCCCGCGGGCCCAAGGTCAAAGCCAGCTTCACCACCTGCGGCGCGAGGAAGGCCAGAAGCAGCGTCGCGATCAGGCCCGCCACGAAGCTCCCGATCGCGGCCGTCGCCAGTGCCGGCCCCCCGCGCCCCTTCCGGGCCATCTGGTTGCCCTCGATCGCCGTGACGATCGACGCGCTTTCTCCCGGCGTGTTCAAGAGGATCGAGGTCGTCGACCCGCCATACATTCCGCCGTAATAGATGCCCGCGAACATGATCAGCGACCCGGCCGGGTCCAACCCGTAGGTCACCGGCAGAAGCAGCGCCACCGTCAGTGCCGGGCCGATCCCCGGCAACACGCCCACCGCGGTGCCGAGCGTCACCCCGATCAGCGCGTACAGCAGGATCATCGGGTCCATTGCCGCGGCAAGGCCCTGCATCAGCAGCGAAAAGCTTTCCATCCCTCAGCCCTCGAAGATCAGCCGCTCAAGCGGCCCGGCCGGCAGGTTCAGCTGCAGAAGCTGGTCGAACACGCCGTAGATCACCAGCGCAAGGCCCGCCCCCACCAGCACCGCCTTCCATAGCGGTTTCTGCCCGAACCCTCGCGCCGTCATTCCGAACAGGATCGCGCCCGAGACGACGAAGCCCACCACGTGCAGCAGCGCCAGTTGCAGCCCGAGGCCGCCCAGGATCCACAACACCGGGGCAGGGGCCTGGCGCGGCGGCTTCGGCAGATCACCCTTCAGCCCCGAGACCACGGTCAGCACCGCCAGCAGCAGAAGCCCGTAGGCGATGATCCGCGGCACGTCGCCGGGGCCCACCCCGGCATAGCCGCCGTCCTGCTTCAGACCCGCCGCATCGACCAGAAGCAGCGCGGCCAGACCGGCAAGCATGGCCGCAATGACGAACGCCGCCCCACGGGGGCGGCGTTCCGGGGACATCCCCTGGCTCATTTCACCAGGCCGATGTCGCGCAGCACCCCTTCGGTCGCTGCAGTGTCGGCCTCAAGCTGCGCCGCAAAGGCATCGCCAGCGAGGTAGGTGTTGGTCCAGCCCTTGTCGGCCAGCATCTTGGTCCAGCCGGCCGAAGCATTCAGCTTCTCGATGTCCGCGCTGATCTTCGCCACCTGCTCGGGCGTCAGGCCCGGAGCGGCGGCAACCATCCGCCAGTTCTCAACCACGACGTCGAAGCCCGCTTCCTTGATGGTCGGCGCGTCGATCCCCGGCAGCCGCTCGGCCGAGGACACGGCCAGCAGCCGCATGGTCCCGGCCTTCACCTGCTCGGCAAACTCGCCGACCGAGGAGACACCCGCCGTCACCTGGTTGCCCAGGATCGCCGCCATCGCCTCGCCGCCACCCGAGAAGGCGACATAGTTGATCTTGGTCGGGTCGACGCCCGCGGCCTTGGCCAGAAGGCCGACGGTGATGTGGTCCGTGCCGCCAGCCGAGCCGCCGGCCCAGCTGACCGCGCCCGGATCGGCCTTCAGCTTCTCGACCAGATCGCCCAGCGTCTGGATGTCCGAAGCCGCCGGCACCACGATGGCCTGCGTGTCGCCCGTCAGCCGCGCGATGGGCGTCACGTCCTTCAGCGTCACCGGCGAGGCGTTCGTCAGGATTGCGCCCACCATCACATAGCCGCCGACGATCAGCTTCGTAGGATCGCCCGCGCTGTCGGCCACGAACTGCGCCAGGCCCACCGTGCCGCCCGCGCCGGGGACGTTGATCACCTCGACCGAGGGAGCGATGCCTTCGGCTTGCATGACCTCCTGCATGGCACGCGCGGTGCCGTCCCAGCCGCCGCCGGGGTTGGCGGGTGCCATGATGGTATAGTCCTGCGCGAAGGCGGGAACTGCCAGCGCGGCCGAAAGGGCCACGCCAAGGAATGCGTGTTTCATCTGGTTTCCTCCCATTGGGCAACTTGGTTGCCGAATCCGCCGGGGCTCCCTCCCCGGAACGAACCCAGCAAAGCATGGCAACCTGTCACGAACCTGACATGTTCCCGCAGGGCTATTCGACCCCCTCCAGCGCCGCATTCCACTCTGCCAGCACCCGCGCCCGACTGGCCCCGTCCAGGTAGGCCAGAAGTCCCGGCGACACCGTCACGGGGCGCAGCTTCGCCCCCAGTGCCTCCTGCATGGCGGCTGCCGAGTCCTTGCCCCGCACTTCCAGGCTGACCGCCGGCAACCGCAGCCGTTCGGCCAGGACCGTCTGCCCCTCACGCGACATCAGGAACTCGAGGAAGGCCTCGCCCAGGTCCGGGCTTGCCGCCGCGCGCGGCACAAGGGCTACCCGGCTGATCACCACGACATAGTCCCGTGGCAATGCCAGGCCGACATCCGGCAATCGCGCCGCCTGGTCCGCCGCATAGGACCCCAGCACGTTGTAGCCAAGTTTCAGCTCGCCCGAGTTCACTCCGTCGATCACCGCCTGCGAGGTGGGGAACGTCTGCACCCCGGCCCGGCCCATCGCCCGGACCAGGGGCCAGAGATCGGCGAAGTGCTCCAGGTCGCGCATGAGGTACAGGTAGCCCACGGCCGATCGCGCGATGTCATAGGTGCCGATCTGGCCCTTTGGCGCGGTCTCCAGCCAGTCGATCAGCGCCGCCCGCGTGTCCGGTGGGCCATCGGGGAAGGACGGGCGGTGGTAGACGATGACCCCTGGCTCGAAGGTCAGCGCGAAGACCATGTTGCGCCAGGCCGCCCAATCCGGCCAGGCAGCCGCACCCGGCACGTCCGCCTCGCGCGCATAGCCGTCGTTGGCAAGCTTCACGGTCACGTCCATGGCCGAGGAAAAGACCAGGTCCGCCGTCGGGACGCCCTTGTCCGTCTCCTCCGTCACCCGCGTCGCGATCTCGCCCGCCAAAAGGTCCTCGTATCGCACGGCCACATCCGGCCGGCTGGCCTGGAACGCCTCGATCAGCGGCCGGGCAAGCGGAGAGTCGAGCGAGGAATAGACCACCAGTTCCCGCTCGGTCCCGTCCGGCGCCGGGAAAAGCGTGACCTCTGCCTGAGCGGGCAGGGCAAGGCAGACCGACAGGGCTCGCAGCATCCACATCCGTCAAACCTAGCCGCAGCACCAGGTCCCCGGCAACGGCCGCGATCCCGCGATTCGCGTCGGATGGTTAACGCGGTGCCGGCCTCCGTTGCGTCGGGACGGATGCCCGACAGATGCCAGACGGATGCCGGACGCATCGCAGCCGAAGGACAGGTCGGATTAACGATGCGTTCCCAATGGGTTGCTGCACGGACCTCGCGCGGCGCGGGTTCACCCGTTCACGCTTCCTAAACCACGATCACCTGTCCTACTTTGGCCAAATGAGAATCCTTCTCGTCGAAGATGACCTGCCGCTGGCCGAGGCGCTGACCGCGCTCCTTCTCGGCGCGGGCTATGCGCTGGACGTGACGCATGACGGCCTCTCCGCCGAGACCCTGATCGGCGCCGAACGTTTCGACCTTGTGATCCTTGACCTGAACCTGCCGGAGAAAGACGGCTTGTCCGTCCTCCGCTCCCTCCGTGCCCGGAAGAATCCTGTTCCAATCCTGATACTTACGGCCCGTGGCGAACCTGCCGAGCGGATCCAGGGCCTCGACCTCGGCGCGGATGACTACATGGTTAAACCCTTCGACGTCGGCGAATTCGAAGCCCGCGTCCGCTCCATCCTCCGCCGCCAGGCCGGTCACCATGCCTCCGAACTCCAGATCGGCCCGGTCCGCTTCGACATGGCCAGGCGCCACTTCAGCGTCGACGACGAGACGCTCGACCTGCCGCCACGGGAACTCGCACTCCTTGAGCTTTTCTTCCTCCGCGCGGGCAGGGTCGTCGGAAAAGACGCGATAGTTCAATCCCTTACCTCGCTCGACGACAGCCTCTCCGACAATGCAATCGAACAATACGTCAGCCGCCTCCGTCGCCGGCTTCAGCCCTACGGCCTGACGCTTCGCACTGCTCGCGGCCTCGGCTACATGCTGGAACGGCCCCGTGGCTAAGCGCGCCACCTCGCTCCGCCGCACCATTCTGCTCTGGCTGGTCCTTGCCACCGCCGCCATCGGCGTCCTCGCGCTTCTGGACACCCGGATCGAGGCACTCCGCACCGCCCGCGAGGTGTCGGACCGCGTCCTCGTCGGGTCTGCCATGGCCATCGCCGAGGGCGTCAGCGTCGATGCCGAGGGCGGTCTCGCCATCGCCATCCCCTTTTCGGCCCTCGACATGCTCTCCTCAACCGCACAGGATCAGGTCTTCTACCGCGTGGATGGACCACAGGGAATCCTGACTGGATATCAAGAACTTGCGCCCCTTTCCGTAAGTCCCGGCGCCGAAACTGCAGTGGCCGATGCCAGCTATAACGGCCTCCCGATCCGGACGGCGACCCTGTCCCGTGAACTTACCACAGGCGACGGCTCGCTTCCCTTCACTGTCACCGTGGCCGAGACCACCCGCGCCCGCGAGGCACTGGCGCGTTCGATCCTCACCCGCTCTGCGCTTCGCATCGCGGTCCTCATCGCCGGGGCCGCGCTGGTCGCCTGGACGGTTGCCACCTACGCGCTGCGCCCCCTCGACCGCCTCTCCCGCGCCATCGCCAGCCGCGAGCCGCATGATCTCACGCCGATACGGGCCGAAGCGCCCACCGAACTCGGTCCGGTCGTCGATGCCCTGAACGGCTTCCTCACCCGCCTCTCGCAGGCTATGGCCGCGCTGCAGAACTTCGCCAGCAACGCCAACCACCAGATCCGCACGCCCCTGACCGTGGCCCGCACGCAGATCGCCGTCTCCGGAAAGTCGAACGGTACCAAGGCGTTGGACAAGGCGGATGCCGCGCTCGTCCGGATCGAGCGGGTGCTCGAACAGCTCCTCCTCCTTGCCCGGGTCGAGGCGTCCGGTACCCGCCCCGCCCTCCGCCAGGTCGATGTCGCGACCCTGGCCCGGAGCGTGACCGCCGACCTCATGCCCCAGGCTGTGCGACTTGGACAGGATCTCGGCTACGACGGGCCGGAAAGCGCATTTGCAATGACCGAAGAGGTCCTTCTGGGGGAACTCCTGCGCAATCTCGTCGGTAACGCGCTCAACCACTGTCCGGGCGAGACCGTCGTCACGCTTCACCTTGTTCCGGGAGCGAGGGGTCTCGAGATCTCGGTGACCGACACAGGTCCACCATTGCCCGACAGCGTCGTCGCCGACCTCAAGGCCCGGCTTCACGCAGGCAGAGAGATGCGATCGGGCACCCGCGGCCTTGGTCTCCACATCGTGGCCGAGATTGCCCAGGCCCTGGGCGCGGGGCTGGAGATGCAGAGTGGGCCCGGGGGACGGGGGCTGGCGATCCGTGTCACACTGCCTGCCAGCTGACTGGCGGATTTCACAACAGTGGTAAGAAAACCGCACAGCCTTGGCATAACTCCATCGCCTGCTTGCTTTTTCTCCTGTGATTCGGGGAAAATCTCTTTGGCGCCCTCTGCCCGTGGAGGGCGAATTAAATGGTTCAAGCGCTGCCAGGAGCCGTATTTGAAACGCGAAACAACCAACTGGCTGCGCTTCATCCTTGAGGACCTGCTTCCCCCGGTGATCCGTGACTCGCAGCTGTTCCACGGCGTCGCGCGCCTGGCCTGGGGTGCGCATGTCACGCGGCTGGCCGACTTCCGCGAACGGTCGGCCTTCCTTACTGCCGAGGAATACGCCTCCCTTTACCGCGATCACCCAAGGGTTCACGAGGGCACGGACCTGTCGCAAGGCTGCATCGACGAGATACTGAAGTCGATCGATGGCGACAGCGTCTGCGACATTGGCTGCGGGACGGGCTACCTCGTGCGGAAGATCCGCGCCGCCCGGCCCGACCTCCGCCGCGTTGCCGGATCGGATTTCATCGTTGACGGAATAGCGCCGTCGCCCGGCACCGAATACCACGCCGCCAAGGTCGAGGACCTGCCTTTCGCGGACGGCGAGTTCGACACGGTCATCTGCACGCATCTTCTCGAACATCTGCTCGAGCCGCGAAAGGCAGTGGCGGAACTTCGCCGGATCAGCCGGCGAAGGCTCATCATCGTGGTCCCCTGCGAACGCGAGTACCGCTACACCTTCAACCCGCACTTCAACTTCTTTCCCTACCGCGGTTCCCTACTGCGGATCATGATCCCGGTCCCCGCGCAGTTCCGCTGCTTCAGGATCGGGCGGGACTTCTACTATGAAGAAACCCGCCCGGCGACCGATCCACACTAGGCTGCGGACGGACGAGATGCGGGCCTCGGGGGAACACGGAACAATCGGTCGGCTTCGCCTGATCATCTTGGCGTTTGCTATCGTTCTGCTCGCTGCCGATCTCGGTCCCGCCCTGTCCTTCATCCGGGCGCTTTTCGACGGCGGTCTGACGCCGTCGCTGGTTGACAGCGACTTCGTCAACTACTGGATGGGCGCCCATCTCGCGCAAACGGGCGCGCAGGCCGATCTCTTCACCCAAAGTTCGTATTTTCTCCGCCTTGAGGAAGAATTTGGGCCGCAACGGCAGATCCGGGCCTTTTCCTATCCGCCGCACATCCTGCTGCCGCTCTTCCCGCTTGGATATCTGCCCTACGAGACTGCCTTCGCCCTTTTCCTCTGTCTCACTCTGGCGCTCTTCGTCGCCGGGGCGGAGATCTTCAGAAGGGCCGAACTTCCCGACGCGGATCGACTTGTGGTCTTTGCGGTGCTGGCCGCCTACGCAACCGTAAACCTCGGTGCGGGGCAGAATGGTTTTCTGACCGGAGCGCTCCTTCTCGTCGGCCTTGCCTGGCGCGGGCGGCATCCCGTGCTCGCGGGGGTTGCCTTCGGCCTTCTGAGCGTAAAGCCCCAACTTGGCCTTCTCATCCCCCTGCTTCTCCTGATCGAGCGGGACTGGATGACCATCCTTTGGTCGGTTGTCGTGACGATCGCGCTGGTGGCGCTCTCCGCGTTCACCTTCGGCATCGAAGTCTGGGAGGCCTATCTGACCGTTTCGATCGCCGAACAAAGTCGTGTCCTGACAGAGTGGACAGGGCCCTTCCTGCACATGATGCCAACCGTTTTCGTTGCAGTCCGGACACTTGGGCTCGATTCTTCCATTGCGGGCCACGCGCAGTTGTTGGTCTCTCTCGCGGTCTTCGTGGCTGTCATCTGGCTGTTCCTGAGGGATCGATCCCGTTCCAGGAAGGCCTTCGGGCTTCTCTGCGGAACCTTTCTCTTTGTTCCTTACGGCTTCAACTATGACATGGGGGCGCTTGCGGTTGTCTCGGCCGCGCTCCTTACAGGGCAGGGGATCGTGGCTCGTCAATTCGTTGCGCGAGCAGCGCTGGCTCTGGTCGCCATTCTGCCGCCTTTCGTGCTCCCGCTCAGTCTTGCCGGGGCACCGATTGCGCCGATTTTGCTAGCTGCGGCGATGTGGGCCATTCTTCTGACCACATATCGCGCAACTGCGGACACCGGATGAACACCGCTGCGTCCTTTAGCTAGGCCTGGTAACCCACGGGCATTCCGCGATGGTCGAAGCTCGTTACGCTAAGTGTTGAAGTTGGCTGGAGCGCCAGGATTCGAAGCCCGAGGTTGGCGGTGGGGCAACGGGTGGGGCGGCACCCCAACAGAAAGATCTGGTTTCTGACGGCTCGAAGCCATGATCTAATTCGATTTACAGAGGACGCAGGCTATCACATTTTTGCGTTACTGCTTGCGAGAGAATCGGATTATGCCTTCCAGGCTTACAGCGGTTGCGGCTCTTGCCTTCGCGATCTTCTCCATGGCGGCGCACGCCGAAATCGAGTTCATCCGTCCTGGCGATGTTCCCTCAGAAGGTCCAGCGGAGCTTGATGTTGGCTTGCTTCAGCTTGATGAAATGTATCGCGGGCTTGACCTACTGGGTCGGTTATCATCGCGCGCATCAAAGGGTACGATCATCAGTGCTCTGATGATCGATTATGCTAAGGATGATATCGACGGCGTGCCAGGCATTACTGATGCCGATCGCGAATTGGCTGCTCGTGTCGAGATTGCACAGAAGCGTTCCATCGCTTCTCGGTCTTGGGCGGAGAACGACCTCGACGGTGATGGTGTTGTCACGCGCTCCGAACTGTCGGTTGTCGGCCGCACGAGAGTTGAAGGGCGTGTCCACGGTCAAGGGCAGAATGCCTCGATTGAGTTGACCGAGGAACAGCGCGAAACCTTAGTGCTCGACTATGTGGGCACTTTTCTTGGCCAAGATCGCGATAGCGACGACGCCGTGACGTACGAGGAAGCGATCGCGCCAGTCGATGAAGAAGGCATCCTTACGCGGATGCGAACTGAGGGCGGGGCGCTCAAACCGGTATGGGACGCAGACGGAAACGGAGCAATCACCGAAGTCGAGGTCCGGCGGTCCGCCGACAGGTTGCTCGACCTGATTGACGCCAATGACAACAGTTTCATTGAAGCTGAAGAGGCGCAGGCTGCCTTTCGGGGATTTACCAAAGCGCGTGCGCGCTCGGAGGATCCTTCGCGTGGCAAGCGGATACAGTGCACGCTTCCGGAAGTGCCCAAGACGGCCGAGATCGTCGTCCTACAAGGGGATTCAGGCTCGGCGGTCACCAACATCGCTTTTGACGTTCCAAACGATCCAGTTGTCCGCATGGCCGAGGTGACGGTTCCGGAAGGAATAACTGAACTCTATCTGATTGCGTCAGTACGATCGCCGACAGTCTTGCGCATTGTGGGACCGGGCGTTGATCGAGTGAAGGCGGTGATCGGGGTCGCCGCTGTGGTGGCGCTTGACGGGGGCAAAGCGGATCTTGCCAATACACCGTGCCACCGGGGGTTTCTCGGGATACGCATCGTAGAGCCGGGCGGTGTCGCTGCGGAATTCGGTCAGGCTCTTGGCCGCGACGATGTTCGCGCCGTCGTTGCCGAACGGTTGGGACACATCAATCTCGGCACGCTGTCAAACGCGGCAGATACTCTCCTGGACGGGAATGACCTGCCGGTCATGAAAGGCGACGGGCAAATTGTCGTGGATCGATTCTTGTCCTTTGATCCTGGCGGATTTCAGGTGCTTGATCCGGGCGCAATCCAGTCGACCGTCAAGGTCAGCGCGCGGGACCTGCCGCCCCTCGAAATCGGACTCATAGTGCTTGCTTCAGAAGGCAAGATCGACTTCGTTGCTCCGCCCCCCGGCTTTCTAACGCGCGACGTGCCCGAAGGGGTGAAGCGGGTGATGCCAGACGGCGACGTTTTGCCTGGGACGAGCGTGGAGGGAGACCCGGGTGGAAGAAACGGCGCGCAGTTCCCGCTTACAGTTGTTGTGCGGCGGGCCATTGACCTTCCAGCAGGCCTCACCAGCGAACGGGGCGTCCGACTTATCGTCCCTGATGGCGTGCCAAAGCCACGCGGCTTGCGAAACTAACAGGCAGTTGAGAAAGCTTCGGCTAAGCCAGGTGTTGCGCGGTTCAGGAGATCATCGCCAAGGCCAAGTCTGGGCTGGTGGTGGAGAAGTCGCAGCCCTTCAAGATCGTCGCTCGTACCTTCACCCAGGTGACCATAGTGGGCAGGGTAAGCGTTGCCTGCACATCGGTGCCGAGACCGACCACGCGCCAGGCTGAAGGCTTTCTTGACCTCTGTAGAAGAACGCCGCGCATTGCCCACGATTCTCCACAGATATGTCGAATTCTGAGACCAGTGTGTTTCTGGTTCTGTATCTAATGTTTGCCACAAGAGGGATCCCGATGCCGTCGCCGAAAATGTTGTTCGCTGCTGCACTTACCTTCATTGCGACCAGCCTGCCGGCCCATGCTTACCTGGACCCGGGGACAGGCAGTCTTATCGTGCAGTCACTGGTAGGGGGTGTCTTGGCGGCCAGCACGTTCACGGCAGTCTACATGGGCAAGATCATGAAGGTCTTCCGGCGCATTACGGGCCGGGCGCGTCCTGGCGACACGGACCCATCTGAATGAGTCCCAATACCCTGGTCGCAGGGTCATTTCGCGATCCAGCAGGTCAGGTCCACAAATGGCGGAATCGAGTGTTTCGCACGGTCCTGGGGCCAGGTGCTGCCGCATTTGACGCGGTGCGGGCCACGGGCTTTCTCGACCGACTGGTGGCCGAGGGCCGTTTGGTTCCGTTCACGCATGTCGTCGACAAGGACATTCTGCAGGAATTCCCCGACGCGACCTGCGTGCTTGAGCATCCACGCCTCCAGGCCATCTCGTATCCTTACGAATGGTCCTTCCGTCAGCTCAAGGCGGCTGCCCTGCTCCACCTTGATATTGCGCTCGATGCGCTTGGCGCCGACCTCGTTCTTTCGGACGCGACGGCCTACAACGTTCAGTTTGTCGGACCGCGCCCAATCTTCATCGACCATCTGTCATTCCGCCCGTATCGGATGGGAGAGTACTGGGCGGCCCACCAGCAGTTCTGCGAGCAGTTCCTGAACCCGTTGCTGCTGCGCTCACAACTTGGCATACCGCACAATGCCTGGTTTCGGGGGTCTCTGGAGGGAATTCCTTCGGAGTACCTCGCGCGCATCCTGCCCCATCGGGCGCGGCTGTCCTTCAGAATGAACGTGCATGTCTTCTTGCCGGCGTACTTTCAGAAGGGCACGCAGCGAGACGCGCTTGGCCCAGCCGCGGCGCCCCGTACAAAGGGATTGTCCAGATCGGGATTCGAAGGGCTTCTTAAGCAACTCCGGCGCTGGATTGCTGCGCTCAAACCGGCCGATACCAATCCTTCCCTCTGGGGGGATTACGCCGAGGCGAACAGCTACGCCGACGCCGAAACCAGGGCGAAGGGCGAAGTGGTCCGCAGTTTCGTTGCAACTAGGAAACCCGCGCTTATGTTGGACCTGGGGTGCAACAGCGGCTACTATTCGGAAATAGCGATAGAAGCCGGTGCGGGAACCGTTCTCGGCTTTGACTTTGATCAGACGTCGCTCGACAAGGCGTTCCAGCGGGCAATTGATCGGGATCTACAGTTTGTGCCCTTGTTTTTGGACGCTGCAAATCCAAGCCCGTCGCAAGGCTGGGCTGAATCAGAGAGGGAGGGGTTCTCGAAGCGGATGCTTGGCGATAGCGTTATTGCTCTTGCCTTCATTCATCATCTTGCAATCGGGAAGAACATTCCATTGCAGCAGGCAGTTTCCTGGATCGTCGAGCGCGCAAGGTCGGGACTGATCGAGTTCGTTCCGAAGTCGGATCCGACGGTGCAAGCCATGCTGAAGCACAGAGAGGATATCTTTCCGGACTACACTCCCGAGGCGTTTAGCGCCTGCCTTTCCAGGTGTGCCAGAATTGTGGCTTCCAAAACGGTCAGCGGTACGGGACGCACCATCTACGAATTCGTACGGGAAGACTAGCTTGCTCCGCCGTCAACTGCCCTTGCTTGGGCCGATGTTTCTGATCGCTATCATTCCGTACAAGCAATGGGCGGACTATTGGGGCGCCTTTCCCTTGTGGCAGGCACATCGCGCCGCTGCAATTGCCGCACTGGTGGTTCTGGGTCTGGTCCTGCTCATGCGCTGGTTGACCGGGTCCTGGGCAAGAAGTGCCCTCGCAGTTTCCCTTCCGGTGATAGGCCTCCTTGCACAAGACATCGACAGGATCTCACTCCTCATTCTGTTCGGCGTCACTGCAATTGCGGCTCTGATTGATCGAAGTCGGCGTACCGAGAACGCCTCCCTCGCGGTAACGATCATGGGCTTTGTACTGTTTTCCGGCACATTTCTTCAGGTTGTGAACCTGCAGGGACAGGAGCGGACCGTAGTACCGGCAGGGTCCGAAGCCATCAGCAGAGTCACGCTCTCGCAGACTCCGTCCATCATCCATATCGTCCTTGACGGCTACGGCAGCTCTGAGGTTCTGTCCCGGATCTATGGACATGACACGACGCCATTCTTCAGCGAGCTGGAGCGGCGAGGTTTCTCGGTCGTTCCAGATGCCGTCAGTCCCTATAGTCAGACTCTGCCCTCCATTGCATCGGTAATGTCGGGTGCCCCGGTTGATCTGATGTCGGGAAGTCCAAATCCAAGAGCGCTCCGTCAGAATTTGGGCTACACCATTCGCAACGGTCCAGTGCCTTCATCTCTGGAGCAGGCGGGATACACGTTTGCATGGAGCGAAAGCGGATATCACCTCCTTGATTTCGAGCGCGCAAGCCGCATCAATGCCGCTCCGTTGGGTCTGACCGCTTTCGAAACCCGGCTTCTTCAATTTTCACCGCAGCTCTTCGGTAGACTTCACAACCGGATGTTGAAGTCTACGCTGACTCCCGGGTCTCTGGATGACCTTCCTACGCCCTTCTTCTATTATCAGCATTTGATTGCACCGCATCCACCTTTCAGCATAAATGCCGACGGAACCTCAAGGCGCAGCGTCTCTGCCTATCTTGCGGATGGCGATCACTTCACGCGGTCGGACGAGGCGCGGCGGCAAATCTATATAGAGGGGTACCGCGAGAAGATTCGTTTTGTCGAGCAAGCCCTGCTTCGCCAGATTGACGCCTTTCCGGCGGTTCCTTTGATCATAATCATTCATGGCGACCACGGTCCTGGCGCGTTTCTTCGGCATGACGATTCCGCAAACACCTGCCTTGCCGAGCGACTGACAACGTTTGCGGCCGTATACACGAATGTGCCTGGCCTGAAGCTCGACCTGGAATCATTCGCTCCTCGTCCATTGTCGATCGTCAACATCTACAGACTGGTTTTGTCCCGCCTGTCGAACACGGTGTTTCCGCCGTTGGATCCGGTCTCGCGTCAACTACACTGGAGTGATCCACGCGAGATGACAGACGTCGACTATGCAGAGTTTGACACCTCGTGCGGCAATCAGCAGTAGCCCAACGTCGGCGCATGTTATGAAGCGAGGCTTGGCGGGAATGGCAGTTCCCGCTTTTCACCCGCCAATTCCGTTGGGTCCGCTTGCCGCTGAAGGCGTTACTCGGCAGAGCATCTCCCCGTTGGGGCATCCTGTGGGGCATTGACTGCACCACCCTGGACTTCTCTTGCAGGGAAGGTTGACGCCACGAACAAAGTGAGAGGTTGGCTGGGGCGCTAGGATTCGAACCTAGGTATGGCGGTACCAAAAACCGCTGCCTTACCACTTGGCGACGCCCCAACCGTGCCGGGGTGTTTAGCGAAGGGCCCCGGGGCGTGCAAGGGGCATCGGCCGAAAAATTCACACTCCTGACGCGGCTTGCGGGTCTGGGACTGGACCATTAGGACGGGAACATGATCTGGGACGCACTCATCCTCGGAGCCGGTGCCGCCGGCATGATGGCCGCGATCGAGGCCGGCCGCCGGGGTCGCAAGGTGCTCGTCATCGATCATGCGAAAGCCCCCGGTGAGAAGATCCGCATTTCAGGCGGCGGGCGCTGCAACTTCACCAACCTCGGCATCGCGCCCGAGCGGTTTCTCTCGCAAAATCCGCGCTTTGCGCTCTCGGCCTTGAAGCGATTCACCCAGTGGGATTTCATCGCGCGGATGGACGCCGCGGGGATCGCCTGGCACGAAAAGACGCTGGGGCAGCTTTTCTGCGACGGATCGGCGACGCAGGTGATCGAGATGCTGGGCCGCGACATGGAGCACGCCGGGGTGACGCTCTGGCTCGGCTGCCGTCTGGGAGACGTCCGACGGGTCGCCGACGGCTTCGAGGTCGAGACCGCGCGCGGGTCGCAGCGGGCGCGGGCGGTTGTGGTGGCGACCGGGGGCAAGTCGATCCCGAAGATGGGGGCGACCGGCTATGGCTACCGGGTGGCGGAAAGCTTCGGGCTCCCCATCGTCGAGACGCGGCCCGGACTGGTGCCGCTGACTTTCGCCGAGCAGGAGTTGTCCTGGATGCGGCCCCTGGCAGGCGTCTCCGTCCCCGGCCGGGTGTCCAGTGGCCGCACGGGATTTGACGAGGCGATGCTGTTCACCCACCGCGGGCTTTCGGGGCCGGCGGTGCTGCAGATCTCGTCCTACTGGCGCGAGGGTGAGGCGATTGCAGTCGACCTCCTGCCTGGCCGCGACGTGGCGGCGGACCTGCGGGCAGCGCGAGGGAAGGTGGCGCTGCGGACGGTCCTGGCGCGCTGGCTGCCGGAGCGGCTGGCGCGGCATCTGGAAGAGGCAGCGGGGGTGGCAGGGACGATGGCGGACATTTCCGGAGCCACGCTCGACAGGGTTGCGGCGGGGATCCGGGACTGGCGGCTGGTGCCGGTCGGCTCGGAGGGCTACCGGACGGCCGAGGTCACGCTGGGAGGCGTCGATACGGCCGCGCTGGACGGGCGGACGATGGCGGCAAAGGCGGTGCCGGGGCTTTACTTCGTGGGCGAGGTGGTGGACGTGACAGGTTGGCTTGGGGGGTACAACTTCCAGTGGGCCTGGTCCTCGGGCTGGGCTGCGGGGCAGGCCTTGTAGACTTGCGGGAGGGTGGGTTGTCGTCCCTCCTTGGGCCTTGTCCACGCTGGGCAGAACCTTGGAACGCTGAAAAAGCAATGGGTTGGCTGTGGACGTTAACCAATCGTTCAGCCTGTTTTCAATCGGTCTAGCCGCCCCTTGTTCCGCACGATGTTTCGGTAGTCCCACTGCAGCACGCGCGCCTCGGACAGCCACTGGTCAAGCGCAGCGGGGTCGATGTCGGTTGCGCTGCGGTAGCGCGCCTCGGCCGCCTTGAAGCTGCCCTCGGGCGTCAGGCCGGGGACCGCAAAGGACTGGCCGCTCCAGAACAGGAGGCGCACGCAGGTCTTCAGCCTGGAATAGCCGACGATGGGATTGCCGTTCAGGAACCAGACCGGGTGGGCGTGCCAGATCCTTGACTCGGCTTCTGGCAGCGCGCGGGCGATGGCAGCGCGCAGCGCATCACAGATCGCCCGGTCCTCGGGAGCCTGGGCGGCGTGGTAGGCGTCGATGCTGTCGTGGGCCATGGGAAAAGGGTGGCATGGCAAATGGCACAGGGCAAGAAGGTCGGCCGTCCGCGCAGATGCGAGTTTGCGGCCATGCTTTGGCGGCGGGTTCAGACCCGGATCGGATCGGTCTTGGCGAGGCGGTCGAACGCCATCAGGCCTTCCACCAGCGCCGGCATCTGGGCAAGCGGGATCATGTTCGGGCCATCGGAGGGCGCGCGGTCGGGGTCTTCGTGGGTCTCGATGAACACCCCCGCGATCCCCAGACTGACCGCGGCGCGGGCCATGACCGGCGCGAATTCGCGCTGACCGCCCGAGGAATTGCCTTGCCCACCCGGCTGCTGCACCGAGTGGGTTGCGTCCATGATCACCGGATAGCCGGTCTTTGCCATGATCGGCAGCGAGCGCATGTCGGCGACCAGCGTGTTGTAGCCGAAGCTGACCCCGCGCTCGGTCAGAAGGATGCGGCTGTTGCCGGTCGAGGCGACCTTGGCCGCCACGTTCGCCATGTCCCAGGGCGCAAGGAACTGGCCCTTCTTCACGTTGACCACGGCCCCCGTCTCGCCCGCGGCCAGCAGAAGGTCGGTCTGGCGGCAGAGGAAGGCCGGGATCTGGATCACGTCCACAACGGTTGCCGCCTCGCGCGCCTGGCCCGCATCGTGGACATCGGTCAGGACCGGCATCCCCATTGCCCGGACGGCCTCAAGCACCTTCAGCCCGGCTTCCATTCCAAGCCCACGCTTGCCCGAAAGCGAGGTGCGGTTGGCCTTGTCGTAGCTGGCCTTGAACACGAACTGCGCCCCGGTGGCCGCACAGGCCCGCGCCATCTCGCCCGCGATCATCTGGGCATGGTCTAGGCTTTCCAGCTGGCAGGGGCCCGCGATGACCAGAAGCGGCCGGTCATTGCCGACGGTCAGCCCGCCGATCGTCACATCCGTCATCCCTCGGCCCTTACGACGAAACCTGTTCCCGCAGGATCGCGGCGGTCATCGAGACCATGAGATAAATTCCCAGCATGATCAACAGCGTCACCAGCGTGTTCTCGAAGGCGCGCGGGAAGGCGGGCTCGTCCGGCGGGATCGGACTGACCGACAGCGAAAGATAGCGCACCTGCCGGTTCGCCTCGACTCGGGCGGTCTCCATCGACTGGAGCGCCTGCGCCAGCAGCATCTGCCGGGTCTGCAGGTCGGCCTGGGCGATCAGGAGCTGGCCCTGGATCTCGGCCAGGCTGGTGGAGCCCGCCGTGGTTTCCGTCATCCGCGCGCGAAGGTCCATGACCTGGCCTTCCAGCGTCGCGATCCGGCGCTTGATCGGCTCCATCCGAGCCTGGTTCGGCTCGGCATTCGATTCCATCTGCGCCAAGGCAAGCCGTTCCTGGGTCAGCTGGTTTTCCAGTCCCGTGATCTGCCCGACGATCAGCCCGACCTCGGTCTCGGACGACAGGATCTTGAACTTCTCCTGCAGCTCGATCAGGTGCGTCTGCGAGGCCGTCAGGGCGTCCTGCGCGGATTCGTAGCCGGCTTGCGCGTCCCGCATCTGGTCCGCCCGCAGCCTTTGCGTCAGGTGGTCGACCTGTTCCTCGGCATAGCTGATCAGCTGTTTCGACCAGGCCGCCGCGACCTGCGGATCGGCGGCGATCACGTCCATGCGGATCACGCCCTCGGTCGTGTCGAATGAGATCTTCAGGAACTTCCTGTAGACCTTGTAGGCCGCTTCCAGCCCGGCGTCCGGCTCCAGACGCTGCAGCTGATCGATGTCCTCGCTCTGGAAATGCGAACGGAAGCCCACATCCTCATCAAGCCGCGCCATCGCCTCGCGCGATTGCAGATAGCCTTGCACGGCGATGGAATCCTGCGAGGTCGCAAAGGCGGTGCCCGAGAACAGCCCGCCCACCGCGCCGCCGCCGCCGCTGGGGGCAGCCTGCTGGATCACGAACTCCGAGCGGACCGAATACATCGGCGTCGCCAGCAAGTAGAAGTACCAGCCCGCGAGGATTGTCGGCAGAAGGACGAAGGCAAAGAGCCGCGCGCCCAGAAGGGCAAGCCGCCGGCGCCGACGCCGGGCGATATCCTGCTGCATCCGCAGGATCTCGGCCGCCTGGTTCACCTCGGCGCGCTGTTCGACCGAGGGAACGGCGATGGGCTTGGCCTTCTTCGGCAGCTGCACGACGTCGCCGGGCAGACGCGCGATCTCCCGGCCGGTGGTTGTCGGTGGGGCTTGCGGCTCGGCGCGGGGCTGCGCTTCGGCCTGGGCGGTGACAAGACGCAGGATCGAGGCACGCGAGAACGGATCCACGCCCGCCTCGCGCAGAAGCCGGACGGCGTCGGCCTGGGATGTCGGTTTCAGGTGACTGCGCTCGGCGATCAGCATGGCCCGGCGCAACTGGCGTTCGGTGAGCCCCTCGGTCAGGATGGCGGCATTGACGGCTTCGATTTCTTCGGGCGTGACGGCGCGGGCCACCTTCGGGGCCTCGGGCCCGGCCGGTGGCGACGCGCTGGCCTGTG
>Ga0208243_1000402_pt1 | contig 25231 bp, 29 predicted proteins | sample Subbio2Aug_QV12A_FD_184826 | JGI IMG/M metagenome (GOLD analysis project Ga0208243, IMG submission 184826) | Serpentinite rock and fluid subsurface biosphere microbial communities from McLaughlin Reserve, California, USA - CR12Aug_QV12A (SPAdes) | ecosystem: Environmental > Terrestrial > Deep... | reverse complement strand
AAGAAGGTCGTGGCGGTGAGGATCAGCATGGTGATGTAGGCGATCGGGTGGGCTTGCCCCGTGACGAGATCGCCCAGCAGCGTGGGTGCGTCGGTGAAGTAGAAGATCCACGCGCCGCCGGTGGCGAGGCCGATCAGGAACCAGACCGTCCACTTGACCGCGCGCTTGCGGATCTTCTCGCCGTCCCATTTCTGGCGGTGGAGCCTTATGCGGGCGTTGCGGTCGCCCTCGATCCAGCGTTCGACGAGGATGAAGAGGTCGGTCCAGACGGTTTGCGGACAGGCATAGCCGCACCAGACCCTCCCCGCCGCGCTGGTGAAGAGGAAAAGGCCGAGGCCCGCCATGATCAGAAGGCCCGCGACGAAGTAGAACTCGTGCGGCCAGATCTCGATCATGAAGAAGAAGAAGCGGCGGTTGGCGAGGTCCACCAGCACCGCCTGGTCGGGCAGCGACGGACCCCGGTCCCAGCGCAGCCAGGGGGTGATGTAGTAGATGCCGAGGGTGATCCCCATGATCCACCACTTCAGCGTGCGGAAGTTGCCCTTCACCCGGCGCGGGAACACGGGCTCGCGCGCGGCATAGAGGCTGGGCGGGGAATCGGGGGTGTCCACGGTGGCTCCTTGGGGCGCAGGCGCTGGCTTCTCACCCTCTCCAATCGGGCATTTGCCGGAGCGCGGCCTTGACCTGCATCAATAGCGTCGGGCGCCTGACAGGTTGTAATGCGGCAATGCAGCGCAAATCGGCGTGATCAGCGCGCGGAACCCGGCGGCGCCGCGCGGGTTTCCGACCGGCAGGAGGCAACCATGACCCAACCGCGCAAGGCCGAGGACCTGTCGGCGGCCGAGATCGGCGCGCTCGCGCATCTCTACCGGGGCGAGATCTACCGCAGCACGGTCTGGCGCACGCGGCTGGACACCACGACGAACTGGGCCGTGGTCACGCTGGGCGTGGCATTGTCGCTGACCTATTCCGCGCCCGATGCCTCGCCCTTGCCGCTTCTGCTGGTCGGCGTGCTGATCCTGCTCTTCCTCACGCTGGAGGCGCGGCGCTACCGCTTCTTCAACGTCTGGCGCGCGCGGGCGCGCTGGATCGAGCGGCACTTCTACGTACCGATGCTGACCGACAGCGAGGTGGAAGTCGGACCGGAATGGCGGGAGACGCTGGCCGAGGACTATCGCAACCCCAAATACCACATCAGCCTGCCCATCGCCGTCGCGCGGCGGGTCAGGGCGAACTATCTGTGGATCCTGCTGATCCAGACCCTGGCCTATGCCGGCAAGCTGATCGTGCATCCCGTTGCGGTCCCGTCCTTTTCGGAATTGGTCAACCGAGCGGACATCGGTCCCCTGCCGGGCGAGCTGGTGCTGATCGCGGGGGCCGTCTACATCAGTGCGGGCATCGCGCTTGTGGCCTGGGTCAACGGCGTCGACCGCCGCCGTGCGAGGGACCGCGCGGTGCGCGGGAGTGCGATGGGATAGGTGCCCGGACCTCTATTCGGGTGCTGCGCTGTCATCTTCCTGCCGGGCGACCGCCAGTTCGGTGGCGCGACATTCCGGGCAAGTGCGGTCGGACCGGTCACGGATCAGGCCACAGTTTGCGCAACAGGTCATCGAGGCCGCATCGGGCGCCACTGGAGGGGCAAGTTCCTGCGGCGGAACGATGGGAAGGCCCGGGCGCGCGCGGGGAAAGGGGAAGACGGACAGCTCCCCCGATGGCTCCATGAAGGCATATTCGACCTGACCGAGGTTCCGTATCCCTTTCATCCGCAGGTGTTCCTTGACCTCGGTTGGACCGAGACCTTGCGATGCGAGGCCCGCCTGACGCAGATGCCCGTCCCGCAGCACCTCGGTCGGCTTGCCGTCGACCAGACGCTTGGCCCGGCTCCACTTGCGGAAGGCGATGTCGATGCCCTTGTCCGCAAGGACGACCAGCAGGATCACCAGCATCGCCTGAAGGAGCGGCACGTCCGGATAAAACATCGCGTCACCGACCGCAGAACCCAGTGCGATGACCAGCAGAAACTCGACGACGGACATCTGCGAGATGCCGCGACCGCCGACCCAGCGCAGAAGGAGGACGGTCCAGAGCCAGATCACCAGCACCCGCACCACGATTTCCAGATAGAAGAGGGCGGGCTCCAAGCCCCAGAACATTCGTTCAAGATCGAAGGGAACGGTCTGATCCATCTGGTGCTCCGCAGTCCGCCGACAACGCGGGCAGTACACCAGGGTTCCGGGCGGGCATGGCGGAGGGCCGTGCGGCGCGACCAGCGCGCAAAAAAGAAGGGGCCCGAAGGCCCCTTTCAGGTTCAAGGGAACCGGAGATCACTCCCCGCCACCGCGACCGTGGACATAGAAGGCCACGGCGCGGATCTCGTCTTCGGTCAGGCGCTCGTTCCAGTCGGGCATGACGCCGAACCGGGCCTTGGTCACCGTCTCGATGATCTTCTCGCGCGATCCGCCGTAAAGCCAGATCGCGTCGGTCAGCCTGGGCGCCCCCTGCGTGCGGTCGCCCGAGCCGTCTTCCATGTGGCAGGCGGCGCAGTTGTCGGCGTAGATCGTCGCCCCTGCTGCTGCCAGCGCCGCATCATGCTCCTGCACCGAAATCGCCAGGAGATGCTCGGACACCTGGGCGATCTGGGTTTCGTCCAGGATGCCGTCCACCCCGAACTTCGGCATTTCCGAATAGCGGGCATCCGGGTCGGTGGTGTTGCGGATGCCGTGGGTGATGGTCAGATGGATGTCCTCCATCGTGCCGCCCCAGAGCCAGTCGTCGTCCAGGAGGTTCGGATAGCCCTTGCCCTCGAACCCGGCGGCGCCCGATCCGTGGCAGGTGGTGCAGTTGGTGCGGAAGACCGCAGCGCCCGCCCGTTCGGCATAGCCCGCAAGCTCCGGGTCGGCACCGATTGCGTTCAGGTCGGCCGCGATCAGCTTTTCCTTGATCGCAGCGTTCGCCGCATCGACCGAGGCGATCTCGGCCGCCACGTCGGCGCGGGTTGAGGCGCCGAGGAGGCCGGGGGTCGCCTGGGTGATCAGCGGCCAGGCGGGATAGGCGATGGTGTAGCCGATACCCCAGACGATCGTGGCGTAGAACACCCAGACCCACCAGCGCGGCAGCGGGTTGTTGTATTCCTCGATCCCGTCCCACTGGTGGCCGGTCGTTTCCACCTGCCGCACTTCTTTCTTCAATGGCTTGGCCATGATTCAGGCCTCCTTACGCGGTTGGGCAGGGTCTGCCGCAGGACGGTCGTCATTGCGGAAGATCGAGGTGGCGACTTCCTGGTGGGCAGCCCGCGAGCCGGGCCGGAAGGCCCAGAGGCAGAGGCCGAGGAAGCCGAGCGTCATCGCCAGAAGGAACCAGCTGTCGGCCAGGTGGCGGAGGAAGGAATAGGTTTCCATCGTTGTCTCCTTACCGGTTGGCCACGGGGGTGTAGGTCGAGAAGTCGACCATCGTGCCCAGAACCTGCATGTAGGCGATGAGCGCGTCCATCTCGGTCAGTTCGGGCTGGCCGTCGAAGTTGCGCACGTTGACGGGGGTGCCGAAGGTCGCCTCGCCATAGCGTTCCTCAAGCCCCGAGGCGTCGCCCATCGGGTCGGCCTGCGCGGTGAAGTCCGCAAGTGCGCTTTCCACCATCTCGTCGGTGTAGGGCACGCCGGTCATCCGGTTGGTGACCACCACGTCCTGGATGTACTTCCCGTCGATGATGTTGTCGGCAAGGAAGCCGTAGGGCGGCATCACCGATTCCGGGACCACGGACTTGGCGTTGGTGAAGTGGTCCTGGTGCCATTCGTCCGAGTAGCGGCCGCCGACGCGGGCCAGGTCCGGCCCGGTGCGCTTCGACCCCCACTGGAACGGCCGGTCGTACATCGACTCCGCCGCGAGGCTGTAGTGGCCATAGCGTTCGACCTCGTCCCGCATCGGGCGGATCATCTGGCTGTGGCAGCCGTAGCAGCCCTCGCGGATGTAGATGTTGCGGCCCGCCAGTTCCAAGGGCGTGTAGGGACGCATCCCCTCGACCTTCTCGATGGTGTTCTCGAGGTAGAAGAGCGGCACGATCTGCACGATCCCCCCGATGGTCACCACCAGAAGCGAGAGGACCATCAGAAGCGTGGCGTGGGTTTCGATTGCCTTGTGCTTGTCAAGAAAAGCCATTGTCCCGTTTCCCTTATTCTGCCGGAACGGCCGAGTGCTGCGTGGCCTTCACAGGCTGTGCGCGCACGGTCATCCAGAGGTTCCAGCACATGATCAGAGCGCCCGCCAGGAACAGCCCGCCACCGGCAGCCCGCACCACGTACATCGGGAACTTCGCGGCCACCGTGTCGGCGAAGGCGTTCACGAGGAAGCCGTTCGCGTCGACTTCACGCCACATCAGGCCTTCCATGATGCCCGTGACCCACATGGCCGAGGCGTAGAGGACGATCCCGATGGTCGCGAGCCAGAAGTGCCAGCTGACCAGCTTGAGCGAGTAGAGGCCCTCGCGGTTCCACAGGCGCGGCACCAGGTAGTAGAGGACGCCGAACGTGATCATGCCGTTCCAGCCCAGGGCGCCGGAGTGGACGTGGCCGATGGTCCAGTCGGTGTAGTGCGAAAGCGAGTTGACGGCCTTGATCGACATCATCGGGCCTTCGAAGGTCGACATGCCGTAGAAGCCGATGGAGACGACCATCATCCGGATGATCGGGTCGGTGCGGAGCTTGTCCCACGCGCCCGAGAGCGTCATCAGCCCGTTGATCATCCCGCCCCAGGAGGGCATCCACAGGATCACCGAGAAGACCATGCCCAGGGTCGAGGCCCAGTCGGGGAGCGCGGTGTAGTGCAGGTGGTGCGGACCCGCCCAGATATAAAGGAAGATCAGCGCCCAGAAGTGGATGATCGACAGCTTGTAGCTGAAGACGGGACGCTCGGCCTGTTTCGGGACGAAGTAGTACATCATCCCCAGGAAGCCCGCGGTCAGGAAGAAGCCCACGGCGTTGTGGCCGTACCACCACTGCACCATCGCGTCCTGCACGCCTGCGTAAAGCTGGACCTGGGCCGAGCCGAAGATCGACACCGGGATCGCGGCGTTGTTCACCAGGTGGAGCATGGCCACCGTCAGGATCATCGACAGAAGGAACCAGTTCGCCACGTAGATGTGGGGCTCTTTCCGCTTGAAGAGTGTTCCCATGAAGGCGACCAGGAAGGCCACCCAGACCACGGTGATCAGGATGTCGACGTACCAGACGGGTTCTGCATATTCCTTGCCCTGACTTGCGCCGAGGACGTAGCCGGTCGCGGCCAGGACGATGACCAGCTGCCAGCCCCAGAAGACGAACCAGCCGAGCGAACCGCCGAAAAGCCGCGCGGCGCTGGTGCGCTGGACGATGTAGAAGGACGACATGATCAGCGCGTTGCCGCCGAAGGCGAAGATCACCGCGCTGGTGTGCAGGGGCCGCAGGCGCCCGAAGTTCAGGTAGCCCTGCGCCCATTCGAAGTTCAGCTGCGGGAAGGCAAGCTGCAGCGCGATGACGACCCCCACCAGGAAGCCCACGGCCCCCCAGAAGGCGGTGGCAATCGCGCCGGCCCGCACAACGCTGTCAAAATATTCGTGCTGCACGTTCGGTTTCGGATCCCCGGCCGAGCGCAGCACCCACAGAAAGGCGATGCCCGCGGCAAGCATCACGGTCAGCGCGTTGACCTGGTAGGCCAGGTCATGGGCGTAGTTGGCCGCGATCGCGGCGCAGACCGCGACGAGGCCAAGCCCAGCCAGTTTAAGGTAATCCCACATGGTTCGTGTCCCTTCGTCCTGTCTCGTACGCTCTGCCCCCCGCGTTGATTCGGGACGGACGGGCGCACTTTTCGGCACGAGGACTTCTGCAGTGCAGCGGGATTGGTCGCCTTGATCTGGGTCAACCGGACATTCCGGCTGCATTGACCTCGGTCAAGGCGCAGACGCCGGGAAGGGCGATGATCGTCCCATCACCTTCAAGGGAGACCCATCATGGCCTACAAATCCCTCCTTACCGTTGCCGCCTCGCCCGAGGGGGTGTTGGGCACGGTCACCGCAGCCGCCGGAATCGCCCAGGCGATGGACGCGCATCTGGATGCGCTGGCAGTCGGGGTTGACCGGACGCAGGTCGGCTATTCCTACGTGGGTTCGGGCGCCGTGCTGATCGCCGCCGCGATGGACCGCGCCGAGGCCGATGCGCGGGAAGCGGAAGCGGCGCTGAATGCGGCCGTCGGGGCACAGGCGCCGACGCTGAGGTCCTCGGTCGAATCGGTTGTCACGCAGCTGGGTGCGCTGACCGAGGTCGTGGCCGCCCGCGCGCGCTATTCCGACCTCGTCGTCCTGCCGCTCCCCTATGGCAAGTCCCGCGGGGTCGAGGACGAGGCCATCACCGAGGCCGCGCTCTTCGAAGGCATGGCCCCGGCGCTGATCGTGCCGCCGTCCGGGATGCGGACCGCGACGCCGAAGCGCATCCTTCTCGCCTGGAACCAGAGCCGCGAGTCGTTGGTGGCGGCACGCCGGGCGATGCCTTTCCTGAAGCGGGCGGACCTGGTGCAGATCGTCGTGGTCGACCCCCCGGCGCATGGGCCGGAACGGTCTGACCCGGGCGGGCTGCTCTGCCAGCTTCTGGTCCGCCACGGCGTGAAGGCCGAGGTCTCGGTCCTGGCCCGCACTTTGCCGCGGATCTCGGAAGTGCTGGCGCGGCAGGTGCGCGACATGGATGCCGACCTACTTGTCATGGGCGCCTACGGTCACAGCCGCTTCCGCGAGGCGATCCTGGGTGGTGCCACACGCGACATGCTGGAGCGGGCAGAAGTGCCCGTCTTCCTGGCGCATTGACCGGAAAGGTCAGGGGGCGGTGCCGCCGCCCCCCTGCCGCTAGAGTTTGTCCAGTTCCGCCACCGCCGTTTCGCGCAGGGCGCGCAGATCGGCGATCGATGCGTCGAGCTCGGTCTTCTGCCGTTCCAGAGCCAGAAGCTGCCGGTCGGCCAGTTGCAGCCAGGCCTCAAGCTGCGGGCGTTCGCCCTTCTTGCCGTAGATCAGCAGCCACTGGCGAATCTCTTCAAGGGAGAAGCCGAACCTCCGGCCCCGAAGGATAAGCTTCATTCGCGCCACTTCGCGCGGGCCATAGAACCGGGAGCGACCTTCCCGCTCGGGGGCGAGAAGCTCGATATACTCGTAGTAGCGCAGGGTGCGCGGCGTCACGTCGAACTTGGCGCACATTTCCTTGAAGCTGAGACGGGTGTCGGTCATGTCAGCACCTTTCGTCGCGCAGCCTAGGATCACACCCGTTCCGGTGCAACCGTGTCGGGGGTTGCCTTCCCCAGGTTGCGGCGGTTTGATGGGCCAGAGGTCCCATGTCAGACATCACCACCATCGCCCGCCAGTTCATCCAGGCCCTGCCGCACAGCCGCGCGCTGGGGATGCAGCTTGAAGCCATCGGAGAGGGGACCGCGACGATCTCGATGCCCTACGACGCCCGGCTGGTCGGCGATCCGGCGACCGGCGTGCTCCACGGCGGGGCTGTCTCGGCGCTGATGGACACCGCCTGCGGGGCTTCGGTCATGAGCCACCCGCAGGCCGGTTTCTCGACGGCGACGCTGGACCTGCGGATCGACTACATGCGCCCCGCGACGCCCGGCCAGACAATCCGAACGCGGGCCGAGTGCCACCACGTGACCCGCTCGGTCGCCTTCGTCCGCGCCGTTGCGACCGACGACGACGAAAGCCGCCCCGTTGCCATGGCGACCGGCGCCTTCACGGTGGAGCGCAAGGGATGAAGCCGCCCGAGCCGGTCCATGTCATCAAGCAGCGCCGCGAGGGGCTGTTGCGCACGCTGGTCGACGGCGTGCCCTACATCCAGTTCCTGGGGGTGCAGTTCGACCGGAGGGGGGATGAGCTGACGGCGGTCCTGCCGTTCCGCGACGACCTGATCGGCAACCCGCGCCTGCCTGCGCTCCACGGCGGGGCGACGGCGGCCTTCCTGGAAATCGCGGCGATGATCGAGTTGGCCTGGTCGACCCTTTGGGACGGGGTCGAGGCGGACGGAGCCCTGCCAGAGGGTCCGCTGCGGCTGCCGAAGACCATCGACTTCACCATCGACTACCTGCGCGCAGGGCTTCCCCGCGACGCCTATGCGCGGGCGCGCGTCAATCGGTCGGGCCGGCGCTATGCGTCCGTCCATGTCGAGGCCTGGCAGGACAACCGGGCGCGACTGTTCGCCCAGGCGACCGGGCATTTCCTGATGCCGCCGGTCAAGCCGGAATGACCGAGATCACCCACGGCCGCGTCCTGCGGATTGCAGGACCGATCGTGCTGTCCAACGTCACGGTTCCCCTGCTGGGGGCCGTGGACACAGCCGTCATCGGCCAGTTGGGCGACCCGGCAAGCCTCGGGGCCGTGGGCATCGGCGCGGTGATCCTGGCGACGCTCTACTGGGCCTTCGGTTTCCTCAGGATGTCGACCTCGGGCCTCGCGGCGCAGGCGCATGGCGCGGGGGATGCAGCCGAGAGGACGGCGGTCCTGATCCGCGCCGTGATGATCGGGGCCGCGGCGGGGATGGCCCTTGTTCTGGCGCAGGTGCTTCTTTTCGGCGCGGCCTTCCGGGTCGCCCCGGCCTCGCCGGAGGTCGAGGCGCTGGCGCGGGACTACCTGGAGATCCGCATCTGGGGTGCTCCGGCGACCATCGCGCTCTACGCGCTTACGGGGTGGCTGGTGGGGCTGGGCCGGACGCAGGGTGTGCTGGTCCTGCAGCTTTGGCAGAACGGGCTGAACATCGTCCTCGACCTGTGGTTCGTGCTGGGACTCGGCTGGGGCGTGCCGGGGGTGGCCTTCGCCACGCTGATCGCGGAATGGACCGGGGTGCTGCTGGCGCTCTGGCTGGCCCGCGACGCGCTGGGATCGGCACTGCGACCCGCGCTGGCGCGGCTTGGGGACAGGGTGGCGCTGCGTCTGATGTTCTCGGCCAGTCGGGACATTATGGCGCGGACGATCCTGTTGCAGCTGTCCTTCACCAGCTTCGTCTTCCTCGGTGCGCGCTTCGGCGACGTGACCTTGGCGGCGAACCAGGTGCTGATGCAGTTCCTGGAGATCACCGCCTATGCGCTGGACGGCTTCGCCTTCGCCGCCGAGGCGCTGGTCGGCCAGGCCATCGGCGCGCGGTCCGTGGCAGAGACCCGGGCGGCGGGACGGATCTGCATGCAATGGGGCTTCGGCGGCGCAGCGGCGCTGGCGATCGTCTTTGCGCTGACCGGCCCCTGGATCATCGACCTGATGACCACCTCGCCCGAGGTGCGCGAGGTGGCGCGGGGCTACTTGCCCTGGCTCGTGGCGGCACCCCTGATCGGGGTGGCGGCCTGGATCTACGACGGCATCTTCATCGGCGCGCTTTTGACCGGAGACATGCTGCGGGCCATGCTGCTGTCGGTCCTTGTCTATATCGTCGCGCTGGCCCTTCTGGTGCCGCTGGCGGGGAACCACGGGCTCTGGGCGTCCCTGATGGTGCTGAACGCCGTGCGGACCGCGACGCTCTGGCGCAGGTATCCCCGGATCCTGGCGCGGGCGGGCGTCGGGTAACGCTTGCCTTCTCCCCGCCGCCCGGGCGATTATGTGCCGCCAAAGGGGAGAGACATGCGGAAATTCCTGGTCGTGCTGGACGACAGCCGCGAGTGCCTGAACGCGATGCGCTTCGCCGCCCTGCGCGCCGCCCATACCGGGGGCGGAGTGACGATCCTGTCCATCGTCCCGCCGGACGAGTTCCAGACCTGGGTGGGCGTCGCCGACCTGATGCGGGCCGAGGCGCGCGAACGGATCGAGGCGCATTTCGAGGTCTTCGCCAAGTGGATGCGCGACAAGCAGGGGGTCAACCCCGAACTGGTGATCCGCGAGGGTGATCCTGTGGCCGAAATCCTGGCGCAGGTGAAGGAGGACCCCGAGATCGGCGTCCTGGTCCTTGGCGCGGGCACCGACAAGTCGGGTCCCGGGCCGCTGGTCACCGCGCTGAGCCGGAACTCGGGCAACCTGCCGATCCCGATCACCATCGTTCCTGGCGACATGTCGAAAGAACGGCTAGAAAGCATCACCTGACCTTCCCGACCTGATGGTCGGTTCCGCACGACCCACGGATCGCCGGGCGAGGGCCAGGATGTCCCTGCCGGCCAGGATCGCTGCCGCACGCCGGGGCTGAACAGGTCCGGATTAAGCGTCCGCTTACAGCCAGCCAGCATCGACTTGGGTTAGGGACAGCGCGAAGGGGCCACGGAGCCCCACCGCTCAGGACCCCCATGCCCCTTGCCTATTCCACCGGCGCCGCCCTCCGGCTGCCCACCCTGTCGCCCATCGCGCTGAACGTGCTGGTCACGACCTACCTGATCGCCGCCAGCAACGCGACCTTCTGGGGCCATCTCACCCGCATCTTCCAGGAGCGGCCCCTGCCGGGCATGGCCTTCGCAGTGGTGATCTGGGCGCTGACCCTGGTCCTGGTAAATCTTGTGGCGGTCCGGTGGCTGCAGAAAACCGTGCTGGCAGTGCTGGTCATCGTATCGGCGGTGACGTCCTATTATGTCGATGTCCTCGGCATCGTGGTCGACCGCGAGATGATCCAGAACGCCGCAGAAACCACCCTGGCCGAGTCGGGCCACATGATCACCTTGCGCTTCGTCCTGCATGTCCTGGTCTTTGGCCTGCTGCCGGCGGCGGTGATCCTGTGCTTCCCGGTGCGACGATCCCTGCTTGGGCGGGCACTGGGCAGCTGGGCCCTGGTGACGGTCGGCACGGTGGCGCTGGCGGGTGGGCTCTTGTTCGCCAACTACAAGGATCTGAGCAGCGTCCTGCGCGAGCAGAAGGAGCTTCTCGCCTCGGCCCAGCCGCTCGCCCCCTTCGCCGGAGCGGTCCGCTATGCCAGGATGATGCTGAAATCGACCCAGATCGTGGTTGCCCCCCTGGGCACCGATGCCCGGCCCGGGCCCTTTCTGGCCGCATCGCCGAAGCCGGTCCTGGTGGTCATCGCGGTCGGCGAGACCGCACGGGCGGCCAACTGGTCCCTTGGCGGCTACGACCGCGAGACCAACCCCGAACTGGCGAAGCGCGACATTCTCTACTTCAGCCAGGTGTCCAGCTGCGGCACCTCCACGGCGGTCTCGGTGCCCTGCATGTTCTCGAACCTTGGGAAGGACAGCTACAGCTATACGGCGGGCCTTTCGCAGGAGAACCTTCTCGATGTCCTGGTCCATGCGGGATTTGCCGTGGAATGGCTGGACAACAACTCCAGCGACAAGGGCGTGGCGACCCGGGTGCCGAAGCGGATGATGACGGCGGCGGACGGGGCCGAGTTCTGCGCGGCCGAATGCCTGGACGGCATCTTCCTGCGCCAGATCGAGGAGAAGGCCCGGACGATCACGCGGAACACGGTGATCGTCACGCATCAGATGGGCAGCCACGGACCCAGCTACTGGCAACGCTACCCGGAGAAGTTTGCGAAGTTCCAGCCGGCCTGCGCGACGGACGAGCTTGCCCGATGCTCGTCGGCCGAGATCGTGAACGCCTACGACAACTCGATCCGCTACACGGACCGGGTCCTCGCACAGACCATCGACCTGCTGCAGGCCAGCGACCGGGTGATCCCTGCGCTTTACTACGTGTCTGACCACGGCGAGAGCCTGGGCGAGGGCGGGCTTTATCTGCACGGCGCGCCGGACTTCATGGCCCCCGAGGAGCAGACGCATGTACCGATGGTGATCTGGATGTCCGAGCGGTTCCGTGCCAGTCTGGGCATCGACCAGGAATGCCTGTCGGCAGGAAAGGATGACCCGGTGAGCCACGACAACCTGTTCTCGACCGTGCTGGGGCTGCTGGACGTGACGACATCCGTTCGCGACCCGGCGCGGGACCTGGCGGGTTCATGCCGGACCGGAGTGACCGGATGACCTCGCAGGAGAAGCCGGGCCGCAAGTCGGGCATCGCCCATTTCTTCGCTGCGGCGGGCTATTCTGCCGCCGGGCTGCGCCGTCTTGCGCAGGAAAGCGCCTTCCGGCAGGAGGTCGCGCTGATCGCGGGGCTACTCGGGCTGTTTGTGGTCTTTGGGGCCTCGCTGGGCGAAATTGCGGGCCTGATCGCGCTGGGTTTGGCGCTGATCGCCGTCGAGGCGCTGAACACCGCGCTGGAAGTGCTGGTCGACCACCTGTCGCCCGGCTGGGCCCAATTCGCCAAGGACGCGAAGGACCTGGGCTCGCTGGCTGTCGCCTGCGCCATCGGGGCCCTGCTGATCTATGCCGGGATCGTGCTGATCTGGTAGCCCATGCGGTGCGGGCATTCCCGCCATGCGCCGATGTCGGTTGGGTCAGTACGCCGAAGCGCCTAGCTTTCGGACAGGGAGGATCCTTCCGAAAGGCCCTGCATCATGTCCGTCCATCCGTTCCTGAACCGCAAACCCAAACTGCCCATGCCGTTCGAGCCCTATTTCTCGGCCGAACCCGTGGCCGCTCTGCCGCGCCTGCGCCCCCTGTCGGCGCTGGAGCAGATGTATGCCTACTGGGGCTCTGACCGCGACTGAGCGGACGGGGCGCTGCCTCTCCCGCCCCACGCGCCGGGCCGGATTTAGAACCGTTCCAGACTTGACGTCATGCCGGTGAAGGCGCATATCCGAGTGGAATAGTCGGAGACTTCAGATGTTCATCCAGACCGAATCCACGCCGAACCCCGCGACGCTGAAATTCCTGCCCGGTCAGACCGTGCTGGAGCTTGGGACCGCCGATTTCCCCAGCGCCGAGGCTGCGGCAAAATCGCCGTTGGCGAAGCGGATCTTCGCCGCGGGCGGTGTCACCGGCGTCTTCTTCGGGACCGATTTCGTCACCGTCACCAAGGCCGACGACGTGGACTGGGCCCATATCAAGCCGCAGATCCTTGGCGCGATCATGGAGCATTACCAGTCCGGCGCTCCGGTGATCGAGGGCGAGGGCGCGACCGGTGGCGGCCATGCCGAGCACACCGGTGAGGATGGCGACATCGTGCGGCAGATCAAGGAACTGCTGGACACCCGTGTCCGTCCTGCCGTGGCGCAGGATGGCGGCGACATCACCTTCCACGGCTTTGACCGGGGCGTGGTCTACCTGCACATGCAGGGCGCCTGCGCCGGCTGCCCGTCCTCGACGCTGACGCTGAAGATGGGGATCGAGAACCTTCTGCGGCACTACATCCCGGAAGTGCTGGAAGTCCGCCCGGTCGCGGCCTGAGCCTGACGTGCTGCTGCCGATCCTGGCCTTCGACACTTCGGCCGCGCATTGCGCGGCCGCTTTGCTTTTGCCGGACCCTTTGAACGTCTGTCGGGTGGTCCAGCGGCTGGAGCCGATGGAGAAGGGCCAGGCCGAACGGCTGATCCCCCTGCTCGAGGAACTGCTGGCCGAGAGTGGCATTGGTTGGAAAGACCTGAAAGCGCTGGCCGTCGGCACGGGTCCCGGGAACTTCACCGGCGTCCGCATCTCGGTCGCCGCCGCGCGGGGCCTGGCGCTTGGCCTTGGCATTCCGGCGGTCGGCGTCACGCGGCTGGAGGCACTGGCATACGGGCTCCCCAGGCCCCTCGTCGTCATCGAGGACGCAAAACGCGGGCAGGTCTATGTCCAGCTTTTCACGCCCGCAGGCCCCGGCCCCGCACATCTGGCCGACCGGATCGTCCCCGCCTGCCCCGCCACCGGCTCGGCCGCCGGGGAAGGTGCCCTGCCCTCCGCCATGCCTCTGGCCGAAGCCATCGCCCGCATCGGTGCCGAGCGCGCCGGAACGCCCCAGCCCCGTCCCGCCCCGTTCTACCTGCGCGGTGCGGATGCGGCCCCTCCATCCGACCCGCCACCGGTGATCCTGCCGTGACACCCGAGGCGCTTGCCGCGCTACACGCCCGCTGCTTCCGCACGCCCCCGCCGTGGCGTGCCGCGGACTTCGCGGGCTTCCTTGCCGACCCTCTGGCCTTCCTGCTGGTCGAGGGCGATGCCGGATTCCTCCTTGGTCGCGTCGTGGCGGGGGAGGCCGAGCTGCTGACCCTGGCCGTCGCGCCCGAAGCCCGGCAGCGGGGCATGGGCCGCAAGCTTGTCGCGCGGTTCCTGTACCAGGCCCAGCTTCGTCAGGCCGATCGCGCCTTCCTGGAGGTGGCCGCGGACAACATCGTGGCGCTGCGCCTTTACGAATCAGCGGGTTTCGCCCGGGCCGGACGCAGGCGCGACTATTACCTCACGCCCGAGGGTCGGCGCGTCGATGCACTGGTTCTGGCGCGAGAACTGGCAGGCGCGCCTTCGGGGTGAAAAAGTTTGACCAAAAGGTCAAGTTGCCGCAACGGCCCGACAGAATCCCGCTTGACCCCCATGCGGGCTTCGCCCCTAATCAGCGACAGGAACCGCCCGCGACCGGGACACCGGCGGACAGGGCGTCACAGAGTTTGTCAACCGGGAGACTACCCATGAGCCTTATGAAATCCCTTGCCGGGGCCACCTGCGCATTTGCCCTTCTGTCGGGCGTTGCCGCGGCTGAACCCGCCATCATTTTCGACCTTGGCGGCAAGTTCGACAAATCCTTCAACGAGGCGGCCTTCAACGGCGCGACCCGTTGGGCCGAGGAAACCGGCGGGACGTTCAAGGAGCTGGAAATGCAGGACGAGGCCCAGCGCGAGCAGGCGCTGCGTCGTCTTGCGGAAGCTGGCGCGAACCCCGTCGTGATGACCGGCTTCGCCTTCGGCGACGTGCTGAACAAGGTCGCCCCGGACTTCCCGGACACCAAGTTCGCCATCGTCGACATGGTCGTGGACCAGCCGAACGTGAAGTCGGTGGTCTTCAACGAGCATGAAGGTTCCTACCTCGTCGGCATGATGGCCGCGCTCGCCTCGAAGTCGGGCACCGTCGGCTTCATCGGCGGCATGGACATCCCGCTGATCCGCAAGTTCGGCTGTGGCTATGCCCAGGGCGTCAAGGCCGTGAACCCGGACGCCACCGTCGTCCTGAACATGACCGGCACCACCCCGGCGGCCTGGAACGACCCGGTCAAGGGCGCGGAACTCGCCAAGGGCCAGAAGGCGCAAGGCGCGGACGTGATCTACGCAGCCGCCGGCGGCACCGGCGTGGGCGTCCTGCAGGCGGCCGCGGACGAGGGCATCCTCTCGATCGGCGTCGACTCGAACCAGAACTACATGCACCCGGGCAAGGTCCTGACCTCGATGCTGAAGCGCGTGGACAACGCCGTCTACGAGGCCTTCAAGGAAGGCGAGAACCTGACCCCCGGCATCAACGTCATGGGTCTGGCCAACGACGGCGTGGGCTATGCGATGGACGAGAACAATGCCTCGCTCGTCACCCCGGAGATGCAGGCCAAGGTCGACGAGGCCGCCGCCAAGATCAAGTCGGGCGAGCTGGTCGTGCACGACTACATGTCGGACAACACCTGCCCGGCCGCCACGTTCTGATCGGCGGACCGCCTGAGATGAAAGGTGCCGCGCCAGCTACCTGGCGCGGCATTTTGCAACCGGCACTCCAGCAAAGCCGCAAGTGAAGCGGCGGGGGCCGTGCAACAGGGGAAAGACATGGCGAACGAAAGCGGAGCCGATGCGGCTTACGCGATCGAGCTGAAGGGCATCTCCAAGGCCTTCGGTCCGGTCCAGGCGAACAAGGACATCAACATCGCCGTCCCGAAGGGCACGATCCACGGGATCATCGGCGAGAATGGCGCGGGAAAGTCCACGCTGATGTCGATCCTTTACGGTTTCTACAAGGCCGACGCCGGCCAGATCTTCGTCAACGGCGCACTCACCGCCATCCCCGACAGCCAGAGCGCCATCCGCGCCGGCATCGGCATGGTCTTCCAGCACTTCAAGCTGGTGCAGAACTTCACCGTGCTGGAGAACATCATCCTCGGCGCCGAGGAAGGGCAGATGCTGAACACCTCGCTGTCCAAGGCGCGGAAGGAGCTGGAGCGTCTGGCGCGTGACTATGAACTGGACGTGGACCCCGACGCGCTGATCGAGGACCTGTCGGTGGGCCACCAGCAGCGGGTCGAGATCCTGAAGGCGCTGTATCGCCAGGCCGACATCCTGATCCTGGACGAGCCGACGGGCGTCCTGACCCCGGATGAGGCCGACCACCTGTTCCGCATCCTGAAAGGGCTGAAGGAGCAGGGGAAAACGGTCATCCTGATCACCCACAAGCTGCGCGAGATCATGGAGGCCACCGACAACGTCAGCGTCATGCGGCGCGGCACGATGGTCGCCACGGTCAGGACCGCCGAGACCTCGCCCGAGCAGCTGGCCGAGCTGATGGTGGGCCGCAAGGTCCTTTTGGAGGTCGAGAAGAAGCCCGCCGCTCCCGGCGAGGTGGTCCTGTCCGTCAAGGACCTGCGCGTCCGTGACGAGCACAAGGTGGAACGGCTGAAGGGCATCAGCTTCGAGATCCGCGCGGGCGAGATCCTGGGGATTGCCGGCGTGGCGGGCAACGGCCAGTCCGAGCTTCTGGCCGCGCTTGGCGGCATGCAGACGGCGACCGGCTCGGCCACGCTGAAGGGGACGGCGCTGCCTCTCTCCGGTTCCGGGTCCGACGGGCAAAGCCGCCGCCGGTCCGGGATCGCCCATGTCCCGGAGGATCGCCACCACTACGGCCTGATCCTGGACTTCACCGCTTGGGAAAACGTGGCCTTCGGCTACTTCAACGAACCGGAATACCAGAAGAACGCGCTCTTCATGGACAACGACGCGATCCGGGCCGACACCGAGAAGAAGATGGCGAAGTTCGACGTCCGCCCGCCCATCCCGACACTTCCGGCGAAAAGCTTCTCGGGCGGGAACCAGCAGAAGATCGTCGTCGCGCGCGAGATCGAGCAGAACCCCGCGCTTCTTCTCATCGGCCAGCCGACGCGGGGGGTGGACATCGGCGCGATCGAGTTCATCCACAAGCAGATCATCGCGCTGCGCGACGCTGGGGCGGCGATCCTGCTCGTCAGCGTGGAGCTGGACGAGATCATGAGCCTTTCGGACCGTATCGGCGTCATGTTCGACGGCCGGATCATGGGCTTCCGTGACCCGGAGAAGACGGATGAGCGGGAGCTTGGCCTGCTGATGGCCGGGGTCACCGGGAAAGGGGAGGCCGCCTGATGGACCGCTTGCCACGCTGGGCCGATGTCGCCCTTGTCCCGCTTGTCTCGCTGACGCTCGCCGCGATCATCTCGGCGCTGGTCATCATCGCCATTGGGCAGGACCCGTGGGAGGCGATCACGGTGATGGTCCAGGGGTCGGTGATGAACGCCTATGGCTGGGGCTACACGCTCTACTACGCCACGAGCTTCATGTTCACCGGCCTTGCCGTGACCGTGGCCTTCCATGCGGGCCTTTTCAACATCGGCGGCGAGGGGCAGGCCCAGCTGGGCGGCCTGGGCGTGGCTCTGGCGCTGTTGTTCATCCCCTGGCCGCATTGGACGATTGCCCTCGTGGCCGCCGCCTGCGGGGCGGCGCTGTTTGGCGCGGCCTGGGCGGCGATCCCGGCCTATCTGCAGGCGAAACGCGGCAGCCACATCGTGATCACCACGATCATGTTCAACTACATCGCCGCCAGCCTGATGATCTTCATGCTGGTCGACGTCCTGCGCCCGCCCGGCAAGATGGACCCGGCCACGGCGAACTTCCCCGAGGCGACGCATCTGCCAAGCTTCAACGAAATCCCCGGCCTGAACCTGATCTTCACCAGCGGCGTGCCCGCGAACGTCACCTTCTTCATCGCGCTGGCGATGGCGGTGGTAGTCTGGGCGCTCCTCTGGCGGACGCGACTTGGTTACCAGATCCGCGCCTTCGGCAAGTCGGAACCGGCCGCGCGCTATGCCGGGATCAACCCGACGAAGATCATCATGATCGCCATGCTGATCTCGGGCGGTCTTGCGGGGCTGATGGCGATCAACAACGTCATGGGCGAGGCGGAGCGGCTTCTGGGCAATTCCGCCAGCGGAGCGGGCTTCATCGGCATCGCGGTCGCCCTGATGGGGCGGAACCATCCGGTCGGCGTGGTCCTTGCCGCGCTGCTCTTCGGGTTCCTCTTCCAGGGCGGGGCGGAGCTGGGGCTCTGGACCAAGATCCCCATTGAACTGCGGACCGTGGTGCAGGGCTTGGTGATCCTTTTCACCGGCGCGCTCGACATGATGGTGCGGATGCTTCTGACCCGCATCTTCGCCCTCTTCCGCGCCAAGAAGCTGGAGGCCGCGTGATGGACTACGCAACGCTGCTGCAGATCCTCGACTCCACCCTCCGCCTGGCGACGCCCTTGCTGCTGGCCTGCCTGGCCGGGCTTTACTCGGAACGCGCGGGCGTCTTCGACATCGGGCTGGAGGGCAAGATGCTCACCGCCGCGATGTGCGCCGGCGCAGTGGCCTTCTACACCGGAAACGCCTGGGTGGGCGCAATTGCGGGCATCGCCGGGTCGATGGTCTTTGCACTGATCCACGGCGTGACCTCGATCACCTTCCGTGGCAACCAGCTCATCGCGGGCGTGGCGCTCAACTTCCTTGCCTCGGGGATGACGGTGCTGGTCGCGCAAAGCCTGTTTGGCCAGGGCGGGCGCACGCCACCCCTGGAGGGGGCCGCGCGTTTCAATCCGATCGAACTCCCCTTCGCTCAGGCACTGGGCAGTGTTCCGGTGATCGGGCCGCTTTACCGCGAGGTCATCTCGGGTCATTCGATCCTGGTCTATGCGGCCTTCGCCATCGTCGCGCTGACCTGGTGGGTGCTTTACCGCACCCGTTATGGCCTGCGCCTGCGGGCTGTGGGCGAAAACCCGGCGGCGGTCGATACGGCGGGGGTAAGCGTCAAGGGACTGCGCTTCTCGGCCGTGATGATCACCGGCGTCCTCTGCGGACTGGCCGGCGCCTACATGGCCACCGCCCTGCAGGCTGGCTTCGGGAAAGAGATGACGGCGGGTCGCGGCTACATCGCACTCGCCGCGCTGATCTTCGCCAAGTGGCGGCCGGTGGCGGCGATGTATGCCTGCCTTCTGTTCGGGTTCTTCCAGGCGCTGGCACTGCGGCCGGACGTGGTCGAGGCCGTGGTGCAGGTGAAGGTCCCTGTGCCGTTCCTCGACGCCTTGCCCTATATCCTGACCGTCATCGTGCTGGCAGGGTTCATCGGCAAGGCCATCCCGCCCCGAGCGGGCGGCGAGCCCTACGTCAAGGAACGCTGACACTTCGCGGAGACTGTCCTTCTCTTCTTCAAATTCCCACGGGAGGTGCGGGGGTGTGCACCCTCGCTCCCCCGCCAGCCAGAGGCGCTGCCGATGTCCGATGCCGAATCCCTTGCCCAACTGATCCGCGCCCGTGCCGGAGACGCGCCCGTTTCCCTGGGCCTGATCCTCGGCTCGGGCCTCGGCCACCTCGCCCATGCGGTCGATGGCGTGGCGATCCCCTATTCCGACCTTCCGGGCTTTCCGCATGTGGGCGTCTCGGGCCACAACCCGAACCTCCACGTCGGCACGCTTGAGGGTGTGCGGGTCGCGGTCTTCGGTGCGCGCGAACACTACTACGAATCCGGCAATCCTCGGGCGATGCTGTTGCCCTTGCAGGTCCTGAAGGCGCTGGGGGCGGAAAGCCTGATCCTGACCAATGCGGCGGGCTCGATGCGGCCCGACATTCCGCCCGGCAACGTGATGCTTCTGTCCGACCACATCAACTATTCCGGGTTGAACCCGCTGATCGGCGAGAAGACCGATGCGCGCTTCGTCCCGATGACCGATGCGCACAACCCCGCGCTGCGCGCCGCCTTGAAGGCCGCCGCGAAGGCCGAGGGCATCGACCTGCCGGAAGGCGTCTACTGCTGGTATTCCGGTCCGTCCTTCGAGACCCCGGCGGAAATCCGGATGCTGAAGCTACTCGGCGGCGATGCGGTCGGCATGTCCACCGTGCCCGAGGTCATCCTGGCCCGCTTCCTTGGCCTCAAGGTCGCCGCCATCTCGACCATCACCAACATGGCTGCGGGCATGTCGGACGAGAAGATCAGCCACGAACACACCAAGGCGATGGCCCCGCTGGGTGCGGCAAAACTGGAACGGATTCTCAGGGAATTCCTGCGCTCACGGCATTGAGACGACTGGGCGTTTGACTTCGCCCCGAAAGCTGCGCAACCCTTTGAACATTCCGCCGCTTTGCCCCGAACGGGCCGCCCCTGATGCAGCTTTACCTCCCCATCGCCGAGGTTTCGGTCAATGCCTTCCTCATCCTGGGGCTGGGCGGAATCGTGGGGTTCCTGTCCGGCATGTTCGGCGTTGGCGGCGGCTTCCTGATCACGCCGCTACTGTTCTTCATCGGCGTCCCGCCGGCCGTCGCCGTGGCCACGGGGGCGAACCAGGTCGTCGCCTCGTCGATCTCGGGCGTCCTGGCCCAGCTGCGGCGGAAGGGCGTGGATTTCGCGATGGGCGGTGTCCTCCTGGGAGGGGGCGTCGTCGGTTCGGCCCTTGGGGTCTGGGTCTTCGGGATCATGACCAGGCTGGGGCAGATCGACCTCTTCGTTCAGCTTTCCTACGTGATCTTCCTCGGCCTAATCGGCGCGATGATGTTCCAGGAAAGCCTGCGGAGCCTTCTCAGGGCGCGCAAGCCCGGTGGCGCCCCGATCCGGCGGGCACATGTCCATTCCTGGGTCCACGGCCTGCCCTTCAAGATGAAGTTCCGGGCGAGCGGGCTTTACATCAGCGTGATCCCTCCGGCGCTTATCGGGGCGGCGGTGGGCTTTCTGTCCGCGATCATGGGTGTCGGCGGCGGGTTCATCCTGGTCCCGGCGATGATCTACCTGCTGGGGATGCCCACGAAGGTCGTGATCGGCACCTCGCTCTTCCAGATCATCTTCGTCACCAGCTTCACCACTGTTGCCCATGCGGTGAACAGCCAGACCGTCGACATGATGCTGGCGCTGCTCCTGATCCTCGGCGGCGTCGTTGGCGCGCAGCTTGGCACCCGCGTCGGGGTCCGGCTCAAGGCCGAACAGCTGCGCATCCTTCTGTCGCTCCTCGTCCTCACGGTCTCGATCCGCATCGCGGTGGACCTTCTGGTCCGGCCGTCCGAGCTTTACTCGGTCGCGGGGGTCCTGCCATGATCCGCGCGCTGGCCTTGCTGATGCTCCTGGCGCTTCCCGCCACCGCGCAGGAGGTGATCGTCGCGGGGATGAGCCAGAACCGCGTGTCGATCACCGCGGATTTCGACGGGTCAGAGATCCTGATCTACGGCGCCGTCAAGCGTGACGCGCCTGCGCCCGAAGGCGGACCGCTTGAGGTCATCGTCACGGTCGAGGGTCCGTCGACCCCGGTGGCCGTGCGCCGGAAGGACAGGGTGGCCGGGATCTGGGTAAACAACGCCTCGGTCCGGGTGGACAGCGCGCCCAGCTTCTATGCGGTGGCGACCACCGGGCCCCTGGACCACATCCTTTCGGACATCGACAACCTGCGCTACGGCATCACGGTGGAACGGGTGATCCGCGCCATCGGCATCGCCGAGGAAGCCGACCAGGCCGGAGAATTCGTTCTGGCGCTCTTGCGGGTCCGCACCAATGAAGGCCGCTACAGGGTGCTGGAGGGGAAGGTCGAGCTGACCGAGGAAACCCTGTTTCGCTCCGACGTCGTGCTGCCCGCGAACCTGACCGAAGGCGAATACAAGGTCCGGCTTTTCCTTCTGCGCGACAAGCGCGTCATCGCCAGCCAGGAACGGGTCATCGGCGTCCGGAAGGAAGGGCTCGAGCGCTTCGTCTTCAACCTCTCGCGCGAGCAGCCGCTGGTCTACGGGCTCTTGTCGCTGGTGCTGGCCGCCCTGGCCGGATGGGGCGCCTCGGCGGCGTTCCGGCTGATCCGGGTCTAGTCCGCCTCGGCCAGAAGCGCCTGAACATCAAGCCGTTTGTTGGACATCGCAAGTGAGCCATCCGGATTGCTGGGCCAGTCGGCCTGTGGCCGGTCGCGGTAAAGCTCCACCCCGTTGCCATCGGGGTCGTCAAGGTACAGCGCCTCGGAGACGCCGTGGTCTGACGCGCCGGTCAGGGGATAGCCCACCTCGACCAGCCGTTTCAGGGCGTTTGCCAGCGACTTGCGGTCCGGGAACAGGAAGGCGGTGTGGTAGAGGCCGGTATGGCCGGGCGGAGGCGGTGTCCCGCCAAGGCTTTCCCAGCTGTTGAGCCCGATATGGTGGTGGTAGCCCCCCGCCGACAGGAAGGCCGCCTGGGTGCCGTAGCGCGCGACCACGTCGAACCCGAGCACCCCGGAATAGAACGCAATCGCCCGGTCAAGATCGGCGACCTTCAGATGGACATGGCCGACACGGGTTTCGGGCGGCAGGGACATCGCGGCACCTTCCTGGTTGGGTGACCGCCAACCTACGCCCCTGACCGCCGCAGGACCACCGCGCTTTCTGCACAGGGCCGGTGCGGCGGGTCAGCCCTTCTTCTTGGCCAAGGCCGCCTCAAGCGCGGCGATCCGGGCCTCAAGTGCGGCATTCTCTTCCCTGGCCTTCTGCGCCATCGCCCGGGCGGCGTCGAACTCCTCCCGCGTGACGAAATCGCGGTCGGCCATCCAGCGGTCGATCCAGCCTTTCATCGCCGTCTCGGCCTCGGTCTTGGCGCCCTGCGCCACGCCCATCGCATTGGTCATGAGCTGGCTCATGTCGTCGAAAAACTTGTTGCGGGTCTGCATTCCGGCCTCCTGCGCTTCGTCCCTATATGGCCCCGCCCCGGTCGCAGGGCAAGGCGCGGTTGACATCCCCTGCTGCCGCCGCGACAACCGGTCCCAAACCTGAAAGGGCCCGCATGATCCCGTTCCCCGACATCTCGCCAAATCTGTTCGAGATCGAGCTTTTCGGCTTTACCCTCGCGCTGCGCTGGTATGCGCTGGCCTATATCGCGGGCCTCCTGTTCGGATGGTGGATCATCCTGCGCGCCATCCGGAACCCCGGGCTCTGGACCGGCAACGCGCCGCTCACCCCGGACCAGGTCGAGCGCTTCTTCACCTGGGTCGTCGTCGGCGTGATCCTGGGCGGGCGGCTTGGCTACGTGATCTTCTATGAACCCGCCACCTACCTGGCCGAGCCCTGGCGTATCCCCTATGTCTGGGAAGGCGGCATGTCCTTCCACGGCGGCTTTGCCGGGGTTGTCGTGGCCGGCATCCTGTTCTGCCGGCGCGAGCGCATTCCGATGCTATCGATGGGAGACCTTCTGGCCGTCGCAACGCCGCTGGGACTAGCCCTCGGGCGCCTGTCGAACTTCGTCAACGCCGAGCTTTGGGGCCGCCCGACCGACTTGCCCTGGGGCGTGATATTCCCCGGTGATGCCGCGCAGACCTGTGAGGGGATCACCGGCCTCTGCGCCCGCCACCCAAGCCAGCTTTACCAGGCCGCGCTGGAGGGTTTCCTGCTTCTGGCCGTGCTTCTCTGGCTTGGCTTCCGCCGCGGCTGGTTCAAGCGTCCCGGCGCACTGATGGGGGTCTTCCTGGCAGGCTATGGCATCGCCCGCTTCCTGGTGGAGTTCTTCCGCCAGCCCGACGCGCAGTTCGTCTCGCCCGGGAACCCGATCGGCTGGGCGGTGCAGTTCGGGGATTTCGGCCTGACGATGGGTCAGTTGCTGTCGATGCCGATGATCGCCGCGGGTATCTGGTTCATCCTCCGCGCAAGGTCCCACTAAAGGGAGGCGGCATGACCCCCCTCGCCCGACTTCTGGCCGAGCGCATCCGCGAGACGGGGCCGATCACGGTGGCCGACTTCATGGCCGAATGCCTTCTGCACCCCGTCCACGGCTACTACACCACCCGTGACCCGTTCGGCGCGGGCGGGGACTTCACCACTGCCCCCGAGATCAGCCAGATGTTCGGCGAGCTTCTCGGGTTGGCCCTGGCGCAGGCCTGGCTGGACCGGGGATCGCCCGCGCCCTTCACGCTTGCCGAGCTGGGCCCGGGTCGCGGCACGCTGATGGCCGATATCCTGCGGGCGACGAAGGGGGTGCCGGGGTTCCATGCGGCGGCGCAGGTGGTGCTGGTCGAGGCCTCTCCGGTTCTGCGCCGCAAGCAGGAGCAGACGATCAGTCGTGGGCATGACCTGGGCCTACGCTGGATCGAGGCGGCGGGCGATCTGCCCGAGCAGCCGCTGTTCCTCGTGGCGAACGAGTTTTTCGATGCCCTGCCGATCCACCAGTACCAGTTCGTGAACGGCGGCTGGCACGAACGCCTGATCGGCCTGCAGGATGGCGCACTGGCCTTCGGCCTGGCGGAACGTCCGACGCTTCCCGGCACAATGGCGATGCACCAGCGCGAAGACGGCATGGTCATCGAGGAAAACCGGATCGGGCGCTATGTGATGCGGCAGGTCCATCACCGGCTGTACCATCACGGCGGGCTTGCCCTGGTGATCGACTATGGCGACTGGCGGTCACGTGGCGATACGTTGCAGGCGCTTCGGAAACATGCCTTCGACGACCCCCTTTCCCATCCCGGCGAGGCCGACCTGACCGCGCACGTGGACTTCGAGGCGCTGGGGGCCGAGGCGCATTTCTACACCACTCAGGGCGAGTTCCTGACCCGGCTAGGCATCGACACCCGGGCCGAGCGGCTGGCACGGGGTCTGACCGGCGCGGCGCTGGAAAGCCACCGGGCCGCGCATCGGCGCTTGACCCATCCGGAAGAAATGGGTTCGTTGTTCAAGGTACTGGCCGTCACCTCGACCGGTGCCCCGCCCCCGCCCGGATTCGCCTGATGCACTCGACGCTGGAAATCATCACCTCCGATGCGCTGGATGCCCGCCACGGCTTCTTCACCCGCAAGGGTGGGGCGTCCTCGGGCATCTTCTCCGGGCTGAACTGCGGCACCGGGTCGTCGGACCAGACCGAGATCGTGGCGATCAACCGGACCCGCGTGGCCGAGGCGATGGGCGTCGCGCCCGAGATGCTCGTCACCGTTCACCAGGTCCACTCCGCCAAGGCGCTGCCCGTGACCGGACCACTGTCGATCCGGCCCGAGGCCGATGCGCTGGTGACCGACCGGCCGGGCGTCCTGCTTGCGGTCCTGACCGCCGATTGCCAGCCCGTCCTTTTCGCCGACCCAGACGCCAGGGTCGTCGGCGCCGCCCATGCCGGCTGGCGCGGCGCGGTGGACGGAATACTGGAAGCCACCATCGACGCGATGGAGGCGCTTGGCGCGCGGCGGTCGAACATCACTGCGGTCATCGGCCCGACCATCAGCCAGGCCGCCTACGAGGTAGGCCCCGAGTTCTTCGACCGCTTCCGTGCCGAGGACG
>Ga0208243_1000399_pt1 | contig 25338 bp, 30 predicted proteins | sample Subbio2Aug_QV12A_FD_184826 | JGI IMG/M metagenome (GOLD analysis project Ga0208243, IMG submission 184826) | Serpentinite rock and fluid subsurface biosphere microbial communities from McLaughlin Reserve, California, USA - CR12Aug_QV12A (SPAdes) | ecosystem: Environmental > Terrestrial > Deep... | reverse complement strand
TGCGCAGGATCGCCGGGATCGCCCGCCCCTGCCCTGCGCCATATGCCGTGCCGACCCGGACCGACATGGCCGAGAGAAGCCCGTAGATCGCCGCGAACAGGATCACCGCCACTGCATTGGTGATCCCCACCGCCGCCAGCGGCAATGGGCCCAAGGGGGCCAGCATCACGGAATCGGTGACGCCCAGCAGGGTCGAGGCCCCAAGCCCTGCCACGATCGGCACGGCCAGCGCCAGGATCGCCGGGACTTCGCGACGGGTGGCAGCAAAGCGGGACATCTTGCTCTCGGCCTCGCGTTGACATACGGTTCGTATGTGAATGCAGCTACTCACATACGGGCCGTATGTCAATTGACCGCAAGACGCGCGCCGAGGCTGCGCAGGAAACCACCGACCGGCTGATTGCCGTCGCGCACCGCGCCTTTGCCGAGCGTGGTTTCGCCGAGGTCTCGCTCGATGCGCTGTCGGCCGAGGCCGGGGTGACGCGCGGCGCCCTCCACCACCACTTCACCAACAAGGCGGGCCTCTTCGAAGCCGTTCTGCGCCGCATCGACGCCGAAATCGGGGCCGAGATGCAGGCGGCCGCCGATGCCTCCGCCGACGCGTGGACCGCCTTCCAGCGCTGCTTTCACGTCTATCTCGACGGGGTCCTGCGCCCCGACCGCTGCCGCATCCTGTTCCAGGACGCGCCTGCCGTCCTGGGGATGAAGTCGGTCGATATCCTGATGGAATCGGGCTTCGGCGAGATGGTGGCCGACATCCAGGCCCTGATCGACGCGCGCACGCTCGCCGCCCAGGATGCCGAGGCGCTGGGGCACCTCCTGAACGGCGCGACGATCAACCTCGCCTTCTGGGCGGCGGAAGGCCCGGCAGTCGAAGACCGCCCGGCCCGTGCCCATGCCGCCCTGGCCGGGCTTCTGGAAACCCTTCTGCGCCGCGCCTAGCGCTTGCCGAAGATCGACCCGAGGATACCCCGCACCAAAGCCTGGCCGGACCTTGTGCCCAACTGCCGGGCAAAGCTTTTCGCGAAAGCCGTCCCGATCGAGTCAGATCGCGACCCGCTGCTGGTGCGCTTTGGCCTGTCGGCCGCATAGCCGTCGGCATCATAGCGACGGGCCCGTTCGAATTCGCGCTTCTCGTCGGCCTGCTTTTCTTCCAGCTCCGCCGCCTCACGCGCGGCCGTTTCGGCCCGGGCGCGCAGCTTCTCGAAGGCGCTGTCGCGATCCAGAAGCTGTTCGTACTTGCCCCGGACGGGCGAACCCGCCATCACCGCTGCCCGCCCAGCCTCGTCGAGGAAACCGAGCTGGCTGGACGGCGGCCGGACCAGCGTCCGCTCGGCGATCCCCGGCACGCCCTTGGCCTCCAGAAGCGAGGTCACCGCCTCGCCGGTGCCGACATCCCGGATCGCCTCGTCGATCTTGAACCGCGGGTTCGGTCGGTAGGTCTCAGCCGCTTTCGCAAGATCCTTCTGGTCCTTCGCCGTGAAGGCCCGCAGCGCGTGCTGCACGCGGTTGCCAAGCTGCCCCAGAATCGTGTCCGGCACGTCCGCCGGGTTCTGGGTGATGAAATAGACCCCCACCCCCTTCGACCGGATCAGCCGCGCCACCTGTTCCACCTTGGAAATCAGCGCCTTCGGGGCGTCGGTGAACAGAAGATGCGCCTCGTCGAAGAAGAAGACGAGCTTAGGCTTGTCCGGATCGCCCACCTCGGGCAGCATCTCGAAAAGCTCGGACAGAAGCCACAAGAGGAACGTCGCGTACAGCCGGGGCGAGTTCATCAGCTTGTCCGCCGCCAGGATGCTGACCCGCCCCGCGCCCGATGCATCTACCGTCATCAGGTCCGCCAGGTCCAGCGCCGGCTCTCCGAAAAGACCGCCGCCGCCCTCGTTCTCCAGCACCAGCAGCCGCCGCTGGATGGCTCCGACCGATTCCTTGGACACCAGCCCATAGCGCGCACTGATCGCCTCGGCATTCTCGGCCACGAAGGTCAGAAGCGCCTGCAGGTCCTTCAGGTCCAGCAGCGGCAGTTCCTCCTCGTCCGACAGCCGGAAGGCCACGTTCAACACGCCCTCCTGCGGTTCCGACAGCTCCAGAAGCCGGGACAGCAAGAGCGGCCCCATCTCGTCGACCGTCGCCCGGACCGGATGACCCTTCTCGCCGAAGAGGTCCCAGAAGATCACCGGAAAGCCGCGGTACTGCAGGTCCAGCCCGATCTGGGCCGACCGCTTCGTGAAGGCCTCGTGCAACTTGTGGCTCGCCGACCCCGCGGCCGCGATCCCCGCAAGGTCCCCCTTCACGTCGGCCATGAAGACCGGGACGCCCGCCGCCGAAAACCCCTCGGCCAGGATCTGCAGCGTGACAGTCTTGCCGGTCCCCGTGGCCCCGGCGATCAGTCCGTGCCGGTTGCCGTACTTGAGCAAAAGCCGCTGCGGCACCCCGTAATTCTCGCCGCCACCACCGACGAAGATGCTGTCCTGCGCGCCTGCCTGATCCGCCACCTTGACCCCTCACAACCCTTGGTTGAAAACTGTGACCCGCCAGTGCAGATGCACCGGTCCGGTCAAACATACATTGTTAACCCCGTTCTGCCAGACTCATCTGGTCAGACCCGGCGCGTTGTCGGTGCTGACGGTGACTTCCTCCCTGTCAACTGGCCGCGCCCTTGAAAAGGCGCGGTTTTTTTCTTCTGCGTTCCCCAAAAGAACCCGTTGACGGCTTGCGCTTTCCGCAATAGCGTCCGTTCCCATGAAGTCGGCCAGTCCGACAGGGAGCAAAAAACAAGATGCAGAAAGGGCCGGACTACCGGCCCTTTTTCAATTTTCGGTGCAGGTCGGGCAGAACCGCGCCGGGCATGTTTTTCGCACCTGACTTGGCCTTGGCCCCATGCTAGAGACCGCGCCAACAATCGACCGACCAAAGGACATGTCGAAGATGGCAAAGACCACGAGCACCGCCCTGGCCCTGATCCTCGCGCTGGCCGCGACGCCGCTGATCGCCCAGACCGAGGAAGCCCCGGCCACGGAAGAAGCCGCCCCTGCGGATGGCGCCGCGGCCGAGAACCTGGCGATGGGTCAGGAAGTCGGCGCCGCCGATGGTCCGGGCAGCACCTACACGGTCGCCAACTTCGAAGCCTGGGAGCAGAAATGCGTCCGCACCGAAAGCGGCGTCGATCCCTGCCAGCTCTACATGCTCCTGAAGGACCAGGAGGGCAACTCGGTCGCCGAGTTCACCATGTTCAACCTGCCCAAGGGTTCGGAAGGCCCGGCCGTCGCTGGCGCGACCTTCATCGCCCCGCTCGAGACGCTCCTGACCGCCGGCATGACCCTGCAGATCGATGACGCCAAGGGCAAGCTCTACCCCTTCACCTTCTGCGCTCCGATCGGCTGCGTCGCCCGGATCGGCTTTACCGCCGAAGAGATCGCCGCGATGAAGGCAGGCGCGAACGCCAAGATCACCATCGTTCCTTTCGTCGCCCCGGACGAGAAGGTCGAACTGACCATCTCGCTCAAGGGCTTCACCGCCGGCTACGAAGCCGTTTCGGCGGCGAACGACGCTGCGGACGCTGCCGGCCAGGCTGCCCAGCCCGCGGAAGCCGCCCCGGCGGAAGGCGCTGCCAACGACTGATCTGACGCCTGCGTCAGCGCGAAAGGGCCGGTCCAGCGACCGGCCCTTTTCGTTTCAGCACCGGAAGGCGAGGACCGCGTTCAGGCCCCCGAAGGCAAAGGCGTTGGACAGCGCCGCCGAGAGGGTGGCAGGACGGGCGACATTCGGAACCACGTCCAGATCGCACTCCGGGTCCGGCACACGGAACCCTGCGGTCGGGGGCAGTATCCCTTCGGCCAGGGCCAGAATGCAAGCGATGGCCTCCAGCGCGCCGGTGGCACCGATGGCATGGCCATGCATGGATTTCGTCGCGCTGACCGGCGGCGGACAAGCGAAGACCGAACGGATCGCCGCCGTCTCGGCCCGGTCATTGGCCAGGGTGCCGGTGCCATGCGCGTTGATATAGCCGATGTCCTCGGGAGCCATCCCGGCATCCGCGAGCGCCAGCCGCATCGCTCGCGCCGCCCCTTCGGCGCTTGGCGCCACGATATCCCCGGCATCCGCCGTCATCGCGAAGCCCGCGACCTCGGCCAGCACGCGCGCGCCCCGCGCCCGCGCGTGCTCCTCGGCCTCGAAGACCAGGACGCCCGCGCCATCGCCGATCACCATGCCCTTGCGGTCCTGGCTGAACGGGCGGCAGGCATCCGGAGCCAGCACGCGCAGCCCCTCCCAGGCCTTAACGCCACCGAAGCACAGCATCGCCTCGGCCCCTCCGGTCAGCATCACGTCCGCCGCCCCCGCCCGGATCTGCTGCAGCGCCAGACCCATCGCATGGTTGGCACTGGCGCAGGCCGAGGACACGGCCAGCACCGGCCCCGTCAGCCCGTGCCGGATCGACAGGTGCGAAGCCGGTGCATTGTGCATCAGCCGCGGCACCACCAAGGGCGAGACGCGGTTCTTCCCGTCGGCAAAGACCGCGCGATAGCTGTCTTCCCAGGTCTGGATACCGCCCGCGGCCGTGCCCAGGATCACCCCGCCCCGCGACCCGAGGTCGGCGGGCAGGCCCGCCATCGCTACCGCCTCGGCCCCCGCCACCAGCGCATACTGCGTCACGCGGTCCAGAAGCGGCAGTTCGTTGGCCGGGAAGTGCCGCTCCGGCACCCAGTCACGAAGTTCCGCCCCGATCCGGATGGCCAGCCGGTCGGCGTCTCGAAAGCCAAGCGGTCCTATGCCCGACCGCCCCTCACGGAAAGCCTGGAAGGTGCCCGGCACGTCACAGGCCAAGGCGTTCACCGTGCCGATGCCGGTTATGACAACGCGCCTCATGCGGCCTGCTGGGCGATCAGACGTTCGACGCCGGCCACGATGCTGGTGACGCTGGAGAAATCGAAGTCCGGCTGGTCTGGCTCGTTGGCGTTGAACGGGATCGCGATGTCGAACCGTTCCTCCAGCGCGAAGATCGCTTCGACCTTCCCCAGCGAGTCGAGGCCCAGATCATCGACCCGCGCGTCCGCCGCGATATCCCCAGCCGGCAGCAGAAGCTGCCGCGCCAGGATCTCGATCACCGCCTGCTCGATCTCGGACCGCTCGACCATGGATCAGTCTTCCCCGGCCTCGGGCTGACCCTTTTCCAGCGCCGCGACCCGGGCTGCCAGGCGAGGCAACCGCCGCAGCGCCTTCTGCATCTCGACATGCGTTTCCATCTTCACCGCAGGATAGCCCAGAAGGACGCGGCCCGCCGGGGCATTGGTGAAGATCTTGGTGGCCCCGCCCGCAATCACGTCGTTGCCGACGAAGATGTTGTCATTGACCCCGCACTGCCCGCCCATGACGACCCGGTCGCCGATCCGGGCCGAGCCCGCGATGCCGACCTGGCCGCAGAGGAGGCAGTCGCGTCCCACCTGCACGTTGTGGCCGATGTGGACGAGGTTATCCAGCTTGGTGCCCGACCCGATCTGGGTGTCGCGAATGGTGCCCCGGTCAATGCAGACATTGGCGCCGATTTCCACGTCATCCCCAATGGTTACGGCACCCAATGAATGTATCCGCGTCCAGGTCTGGTCCTTGATCTCGGCGCGGCTGCCCAGGGTCTCGCGGATTTCCTCGACCCCGGACTTCTCGGGCGTCACGAAGCTGAATCCATCCGCCCCGATCACCGCACCCGGCTGGCAGATGAAGCGGTCGCCGATGGTCACCCGCGCGCCGATCCGCGCGCCCTGCAGGATCAGCGGCTCCGCCCCGATCCGCGCGCCCTCGCCGATGGAGACATGGCTCGCAATCCGCGCGCCCGGCCCGATGGTTACGCCTGCGCCGATCACCACGAAAGGCCCGATGGCCGCGCCCGCGCCGATCTTCGCCGTGGGGTCCACCACCGCCATCGGATGCACGCCCGAAGCGATCTCCGGCCCCGGGTCCATCAGCCGTGTCAGTCCCGCCATCGCCAGCCGCCCGCGCGGGGCGAAGATGGCAGCCTTCAATCCCATGCCGCGCCAGTCGGCGCCCGGCCAGACGATGGCCGCCCGCGCCTTGCCCTTGCCGATCCCGTCCGCATAGCGCGGGTCCATCGCCAGGGCGAGCTGGTCCGGCCCCGCCGCCTGCGGCTCGGACGCGCCCCGGACTTCAAGGTCAAGGTCACCCTCGGCCTCGGCCCCCAAAGCGCGCGCGATATCCCCGATCCTGTGGGCCATGACGTCCTCGGCTGTTCAGCCCAGACTTACCCCTGAACGCCCGCCAGTTCCACCCCGGCCTCGGACAGCGCCCGCCACAGCGCCGCGTCCCGCTCATAGACATCGCGGCGATAGGTGATCCGGCCCTTCGCATCCGGATAGGCGGTGAAATAGACCAGATGCACCGGCAGGTGCTGCTTCAGCTTCACGGTGGTTTCCTTGCCGGTCTCCAGCGCCGCCTCGAACTCGGCCTCGGCATTGTCGACCTGCCAGGACAGAAGCTCGTGCGCCAGCGCGAAGGGGTCCGCGACGCGGATGCAGCCGTGGCTGTAGGCGCGGACTTCCTTGTCGAAGAGTGACTTCGACGGCGTGTCGTGCAGGTAGATGTTGTGCACGTTCGGGAACATGAACTTCACCTTCCCCAGCGCATTCCCGTCCGAGGGCGGCTGGCGCATGCCGAAGGGGAAGGACCGCGCGCTGTAGGCCGCAAAGTTTACCGACCCGCGCGGCACCACGCGGCCGCGCCCGTCGATCACCTGAATGTGGCTCACCGCATTGGGGTTGCGCTGCAGAAGCGGCAGGTATTCCTTCACGATGATCGACCGCGGCACCCCCCAGGACGGGTTGATGACCATGTGCTCCATCTCGTCCGAAAATTCGGGGCTGCGCTGGTCGGGAACGTTCTTGCCGATCACCACACGCGTCTCGAAGACGGTCTTGCCGTCCTCCACGATCCGCGCCCGGAAGTCCGGCAGGTTCACCCAGACATGCTTGACCGAGCGATCGAAGTGCATCCAGCGCTCGCGCTCCATCGCGACGATCACCGACTTCAGCCGCTCTTCGGGGCCGATGTTGATCTCGGCCACAGTGCCTTCGCCCGCCGTCCCGTCCGCCGTCAACCCGTGGTTCAACTGGAACGCGGTCACCGCCGCCTGCAGCGCCCGGTCATAGCTCGCCACCGCCGTCGGCGCGAGATAGCCCATCCGGACCAGCCGGTCGCGCAGCGCGATCACAGCCGGGCCCGTGTCCCCCGGGGCCAGCGCCGCTGCAGGGACCGTCGCGCCCCAGCCACCAGCCGCGATCTGCGCCTCGAGGCCCAGCTTCGCTTTCATCAGATGCATGTACTGCTGCGATTTCGGCCGCAGCCAGTCCATGACCGCCTGCGGCTCGCCATTGGCGATCCGTGTCAGAAGCACCTGCGGCTCGATCCGGTTGATCTCGCGCACGATTCCCGCGTCGATCTCAGACGGCACAAGCGCGCCCGAGGTCAGGTCCTGTGCCCAGGCCAGATAGGCCCGCGTCATCTCGACCTCGACCCGGCCGCGATCCCCCTCGGTCTGCGCCGCCCCAAGCGCTGCCGTCAGCGCCCGCACATCATAGCGCGGAACCGGCAAGCCATGGTCGCGGGCCGTCGAAATGGCCGCCAGCAGGGCCGAACGGCGGTCCGCGTCCTCCGCCCCGGTCCAGAGCGTTTCGTAGTTCGTGGTCCGGTACCACTCGGCAATCGCCTCATCCGAAGCGGCGCTTGCTGCAAGCGACTGGGTGAATGCCGTGGCTTCCGCCCGCGCGACCGATGCAGTGATCGGCGCCACCGCCAGGGAGAGTGTCAGTAGCAGCGACAGCCGGGACAGCGCCTGCGGGACGGGAAGTTGCATTCGGCCCTCTATTCCAATCACTTGAACTCTTCTTGGCATCTTTTCGCCGAACTGCAAACCCTGTCCAATCACAAAGCGCAAGGGCACTTGACGCAGTTTTATTGTTCCCGTTCGCGATACAGTTCCTGCCCGAAACGATGCAAACACAGCACAGTTGGCAAAATTCCGTGGCGTTCAGCAAAAATTTGCCGATAGCGGTTGTGCTGCCGGGACCGCAGTCAATCGGCGCTTGGGCTTCGATTCTACTTGTGCAATAACAACGCTGCACTTGGGGAAGAAGTTGCACGAAAGCTGCGGAACGGCAGTCGAAGACAGCACGGGGACAGGCGTTAGAATGACGGACAACAAGCTTATCGGCGTCTCGCGGCGCGGCCTTCTTGGTGCATTCGCTGCGACGGCCGTGATAGCCGCACCGACCTACACCAATGCTTTCGGGGTTCTGAAGGGCGCAGGCGACATCCGTCGCATCCGCATGTACTCGGGCCGCACCGGCGAGGCGATCGACACGATCTACTGGATCGAAGGCGAGTACATCCCCGAGGTTGTCAAGGAAATCAACTACTTCATGCGCGATTGGCGGTCGAACGACGCCACCAGGATGGACATGCGCACGATCGACATCATGGCCGCCGCCCATCGGCTGATGGATGTGTCCGAACCCTACATGCTTCTGTCGGGCTACCGCTGCCCGAAGACCAACGCGATGCTCCGCTCGAAGTCGCGTGGCGTTGCCAGGAATTCGCTGCACATGAAGGGCCAGGCGGCCGACCTGCGGCTCCAGTCGCGCTCGGTCGGGCAGATGGCAAAGGCGGCTGCGGCCTGCTCGGCGGGCGGCGTCGGCAAATACTCGCGCTCGAACTTCGTCCACATGGATTGCGGCCCGGTCCGCAGCTGGGGCGGCTGAGGCACTCATCACTGCTGAAAAACGGCGCCTGCGGGCGCCTTTTTCATTTGGATTTTAGCGATATTGGCAGCAGACCGAGCGGAGGTCAGCCCAGCGGACCCGCCTCTGGATCGTCGGCCGCGCCGCCCTTCCCTTCGCCGCCTTCGACCTGCCGGCCCCGGAAGCCCATTGCCACCACGAACTTCTCGGAACTGTCGGCCCGGCTCGCCGGCGGCTTCACATTCGCCACCTTCTTGAAGTTCTTCTTGAGCATCGCCTGCATCTGCTGCTCGGCGCCGCCAGCCAGCACCTTGGCCACGAAGGTCCCATCGTCTTCCAGCACGTCGAAGGCGAAGGCCAGCGCCGCCTCGACCAGGGCCACGATCCGCAGGTGGTCCGTCGCCTTGTGCCCCGAGGCCGCCGCCGCCATGTCCGACATCACCACGTCGGCCCGACCGCCCAACCAGCCCTTCACCTTCTCGTCCGCGTCATCGGCAAGGAAATCCAGCTGATGGATCTCCGCCCCGGCAATCGGCTCCACCTCCTGCAGATCGACACCCAGCACCGTGCCCTGCGGCTTCTTGGGGTTCTGCCCCAGCGCATTCACCCGGACGACCGCCACCTGGCACCAGCCCCCCGGCGCGCAGCCCAGATCGACCACCCGAGCCCCCGGTTTCAGGAAGCCATACTTGTCGTCAAGTTCCAGGATCTTGTAGGCCGCCCGGCCGCGATAGCCCTCGCGCTTCGCCCGCTGGACGTAAGGATCGTTCAGCTGCCGCTCCAGCCACAGGGTCGACGAAAGCTTCCGCCCCTTGGCGGTCTTGACCCGCACCCGCAGCTCGCGCTGTCCGCGCCCCGAGGTCTGTTTCTCGCTCATGTGTAGGGTCCGTCCGCCAGCACGCCATCCGCGCTCATCTGCGCATAGAGAAGCCCCTCCCTAAGGCCCCTGTCGGCCACCGACAAGCGGTCCGTCGGCCAGATGCGCATCAGCGCCTGCAGGATCGCCGACCCGGACATGATCAGCGCATGGCGGTCGCGCCCGATCCGCGGGTCGGTCCGCCGACCTTCCGGGCCAAGCGCCAGGTACTCGCGGATCACCAGGTCGATCTGGTCGCTGGTCATCTGCAACCCGTCCACCTTGGTCCGGTCATAGCGCTTGAGGTTCAGGAACGACGCCGCGACAGTCGTCACCGTGCCGGAGGTGCCGATGATCTGGAACCCCTCGCGCGGGTTGTCGGCATTGTAGGGGCTGAAGCTCGCCAGGTTCTCCTCGAAGAACCAGCTCATCAGCGCGAACCGCGCCGCGTCGTCGTCGACGTCGATGAACTGGTCCTTCAACGTCGCAACCCCCAGCGGCACGCTGATCCAGTCGACCACCCGCGCCACGGCACCCTCGCCTTGCGCATTGAAGCCCATGTGCAGCCGCATGATCGCCTTCGGCCGGTCTGCGGGCGCCACCGCGCTCAGGTCGATCCAGACTAGCTCGGTCGACCCCCCGCCGATATCCACCACCAGCAGCTGCTCGGTCGTCGGGTTGACCAGCGGCGCGCAGGAGATGACGGCCAGCCGCGCCTCTTCCTCGGGTGCGATGATCTCCAGTGCCAGACCCGTCTCGCGGCGGACCTGCCGGATGAAGTCCCGCGCATTCCTCGCCCGGCGGCAGGCTTCGGTCGCCACCAACCGCATCCGCTTCACGCCATGCTTCTCGATCTTCTTCTCGCAGATCCGCAGCGCCTGGATCGTCCGGCCCATCGAGGCGCGCGAGAGCCGGCCCGAGGCCTCCAGCCCGACGCCCAGCTGCACCGATTTCGAGAAGCTGTCGATGATCGAGAACTGACTGCCCAGCGGCTGGGCAATCAGCATCCGGCAACTGTTCGTTCCCAGGTCCAGCGCCGCATACAGCGGAGCCGGCCCCGGATCGGGTAGGGCTGACGGCACATCTACGCGGGAAACGGCCTTTGGCGTCTCGACCTGCGCATCTGTCGCGTCCGCCCTACGGGGACGCTCGGGCGTCATGACCGCCCTCCATCTGTGGTTGGGACCAAGGGTAGACGCCTTCCCTGCCCCGTGCAAGCGCCCCTTCGCGGCCTCAAGGAAGGCTCATGTTTTGCATGAGGATTTTTCCACCCCGCCCCCGTCGCACCTCACCCATCCCCGTGCTATGACCAGCCCGCGACACGAACGGGTCGCATCCCGCATCCGCCATGTCGAAAACCGACACCGGCAGTCGCGGACCGACGTCTATCAACAGGGCAACACACGGGCAGGGAATCAACCGAACATGGCCGAAATCACCGTTGTCTACTGGCGCGACATCCCGGCCCAGGTCATCGTCGGCAAGGGCCGCCGCGGCTCCAAGGTCCAGCTTCCCGAACGGTTCGAGCAGGCCATCGACCGCTGCGCCATGAAGATCGGCGCCAAGGACGCGGACGCCTATCTCGCCGAATGGCGCAAGGTCGTGGTTGCCGACCTGGAAGGCGAGCCCGACGCCATCGCCGCAGACTACGCCGCGAAGCTGGAAGCCGAATTCGACACCGCCCGCATCAAGACCCTGATCGACGCCGAAGGCTGGGCCAAGGCCTGACGCCCGCATGACCCCGCCCAAGCCTTCCACCCTCAAGGAGACCGTCATGGCCCTGTTCAATTTCCGCCGCAAGGAAGAAGCCGCCCCCTCGACCGGCGGGCTGGAAGCCTTCCTCAAGGGCTACTCCATCGAGGTCATGCCCCGCACCGCCGAAAAGGTGGAAAGCTTCCGCGACATCCTGCCCACGGGCACCCGCGTCTACATCGCCAACATCGAAAGCCCGATCGAGGAGATGACCGCCACCGCCAAGCGCATCGTCGACGAAGGCTTTGACGTGATGCCGCATTTCCCCGCGCGCATCATCAAGGACAAGGCCACGCTTCTGGACTGGGTCGCGCGCTACAAGGACGTGGGCGTCAAGCAGGGCCTGATCCTTGCGGGCAACCCCGCCGCGCAGGTCGGCGACTTCAGCTCCTCGATGGAACTCCTTGAATCCGGGGCCTTTACCGGCTTCGAACGGCTCCACGTCGCGGGCCACCCGGAAGGCAACAAGGACATCGATCCCGATGGCTCCGACCGCATGGTGATGGAAGCCGCCCGCTGGAAATCCGCCTTCGCCGAACGCACCGACGCGCAGATGGCGATGACCACCCAGTTCTGCTTCGAGGCGCAGCCCGTCATCGACTGGGTGAACCGCCTGCAGACCGAAGGCATCAAGCTGCCCGTCCACATCGGCATCGCCGGGCCTGCGAAGCTCCAGACTCTCATCAAGTTCGCCATCGCCTGCGGCGTCGGCCCGTCTCTGCGCGTGCTCCAGAAGCGCGCGATGGACGTGACCAAGCTTCTTCTCCCCTACGAGCCGACCGAAGTGCTCGAGGCGCTGGCCGCCCACAAGGCCGCGAACCCCGGCTTCGGCATCGAGCAGGTCCACTTCTTCCCCCTCGGCGGCATCAAGACGAACGCCCAGTGGGTCACCGAAAATGGCGGCGCCGCGGGCGTTCCGGCCAGCGCAACCGCCTGAGAGAAAGCTTCAAGAATGACCCGTACCGTCGTTGAATCCAAAACGAAAACCGTCATCATCGGTTTTGACGAGCCCTTCTGCGTGATCGGCGAGCGCATCAACCCCACCGGCCGCAAGAAGCTTGCCGCCGAGCTTGAGGCCGGCAATTTCGAGACCGTCATCAAGGACGCCCTCGAACAGGTCGCCTGCGGGGCCACCGTCCTCGACGTCAACTCGGGCGCGGTCTTCACCAACATGATGGCCAAGGACCCGCGCTACGCCGACAACAACTTCGTCGAGCCGCCGCTGATGAAGGCGCTGATCGAGATCATCCAGCAGACCGTCGATGTGCCGCTTTGCATCGACTCTTCGGTGCCTGGCGCCTTGGAAGCAGGCCTGCAGACCTGCGAAGGCCGTCCCCTCCTGAACTCGGTCACCGGGGAAGAGGAACGGCTCGAACTCGTCCTGCCCTTGGTCAAGAAATACAACGTGCCCGTCGTCGCCATCTCGAACGACGACACCGGCATCTCGCCCGATCCCGATGTCCGCTTTGCCGTCGCGAAGAAGATCGTCGAACGCGCCGCCGATTTCGGCATCCCCGCGCATGACATCGTCGTCGACCCGCTGGTCATGCCCGTGGGCGCAATGGCCAGCGCCGGCCAGCAGGTCTTCACCCTCGTCCGTCGCCTGCGCGAGGAACTGGGCGTGAACACCACCTGCGGCGCCTCGAACATCTCCTTCGGGCTGCCCCACCGCCACGGCATCAACGGCGCCTTCCTGCCGATGGCCATCGGCGCAGGCATGACCTCGGCGATCATGAACCCCGTGCGCCAGCAGGAGATGGAGGCAATCCGCGCCGCCAACTTCCTGATGAACCATGACCCGAACGGCGGCGAATGGATCCGTTTCGCCAAGGTGCTGGAAGCCGTCGAGGGCGGCATGACCTTCGCCGAAGCCTCTGCCGCCGCCACCCAGTCCGCTGGTGGCCGTCGCGGCGGGCGTCGCGGCCGCGCCTAACGCAGCGCGGCCTCGTAAGCCGCCTGCAACTCGGCACTGACCAGCCGCGCTGGCGCAGGCGCGCCGAGATGCCGGTGACGCAACTCCTCCATGAAGGCGGCCCACAACTCCGGGCCGCCTTCTTCCATCAGCCGCGCCCTGACGCCCAACTCGGGCGCAGGCGTCCGGTGCTTCAACCCCCAGGCCCCCATGACCGCCATCATGGGCACCAGACCGATCGCCGCCTCGGTCAGGCTGTAGACCACCCGTTGCGCATGACCGGGGTCTGCCGCCTTCGTCAGCAACCCGTGATCCACCAGCCGCGCCAGCCGGTCGGCCAGGATGTTCGAGGCGATCCCCTCGATGTTCCCTGCAAGCAAGGCCCGGAACGTCCGCGCCTGCCCGAACATCATGTCGCGCAGCAGGATCAGGCTCCAGCGGTCGCCGAAGGTCTCCAGCGTCAGGTTGATCGGGCAGCCGGACCGTCTTCGCATCTTTTCCCCAACCGCTTGCAAGCCCAGGGTAGTTCCCGCGCCACCCATCCCCCAGACTGCCCGGACCACAGACACCGAGGCATGAGATGGCACGATTCGTGTACAGCATGAACGTTTCGCTCGACGGTTACGTCGACCACGACAAAATGGCTCCCGACCCCCAGGGGTTCCGTTTCTGGATCGACGCGGTGAAGTCGACCCGCAACGCGCTCTACGGCCGCAAGGTCTACCAACTGATGACCTACTGGCAGGACGACCAGCCCGACTGGGGCGATGCCGAACGCGAATTCGCTGCCGCCTGGCGCGCGCAGCGGAAATGGGTCGTCTCGCAGACCATGACCGAGGTCGGCCCTAACGCCACCCTCATCTCCTCCGACGTCGAGGCCAGGCTGCGCGCACTCAAGCAGGACCTACCCGGCCAAGTCGACGTCTCCGGCACGGTGCTTCTGCAAAGCCTGTCCGACTGGGGCCTGGTGGACGAATACCGCCTCCTTTACCACCCTTGCGCCCTCGGCTCCGGCAAACCCCTCTTCCACAGCCCCCGCCCGTCCATGCAACTCACCGCCAGTGACCGCATCGGCGATAACGCCATCTGCCTGACCTACCGGACCTGATCCTTTCATACTGGTCCAGACATCCCCGCGCGGTGCGCACGCCGAGGTCCTGCGTGTCCTTCAAACGCAGGGCCGAGACAAAAGGACTTCGCGCGGGACGCGCTCATCATGATGGCCGCCCCCCACCCGCTCACCTTTCCGGCACCACACCCCCGCCCCCGTTGCACCTGGCCCGCCCGCTTGGCACCTTCCCCCCATGCCGCGCCGCCTCGCCATTGCCCTCTGCCTCCTCGCCGGTCCTGCCGCCGCGCAAGGGACAGGCCTGCCCCTGCCGCTCGACGCCCCCGCCCGTGCTGCGATGGAGACCGGGCTCAACATGGCCGCCGCCGCACTCGCCAACTCCCTCGTCCAGTCCCGCGACGCCGCCTGGACCGCCGGCACCCAGCCGATGCCGCCCCATATCCGCGACGCGCTCCTCGCCTGGTTTCCCGCTGACCTCCTCGACAGCATCGAATACCGCAGCGGCATCGCCGAGGATTCGACGCTCCAGTCGCTCTCCATCCGCTATGGAGAGGCGACGGCCATCGCGCTCATCGACACCATCATCTTTGCCGACGCCCGCGACGCCGAGACCAACATCGCCCTCTGGGCGCATGAGGTGAAGCACATCGAACAGTTCCGCCGCTGGGGCCTGATGGGCTTTGCCCAGCGGTATGTCCGCGACCATCACGCCGTCGAGGCCGAAGCCTATGCCATCGGCAATGCGGTCAAGGCCATCCACGGCGGGGGTTGAGCAATCCCTGACAAAATCTTAACACCCACGCCCAACCCATTGAAATCCCTTGCGCCCTGAAGCTGTCCACCGTGGACAGCTACTCCGCAACCGCCCGCAGACTGGCAGCCCGCGCGGCCGGAACCCGGTCCACCTCGACGCAGGTGAAGACGTGGAGCGTGTCCAGCTCCCGGTCCACCACCGCGTGGTCGGAGACCCAGCCCCCCATCCCCAGATAGGTCCGCAAAAGCGGCGGCAGCCCGGCCAGCGATGACCTCCGGTCCACCACCGGCCCCGCAAGGGCAAGATCCACCACCTCCGGCGCCTTTCGCCCCGGCAGGTGCTCCGCGGGACCCACGAACTCGGCCGCAAGCAGAGCAAGCCCCGCGCGGTGCACTTCCCGGGCCGCGCCCCGGAACGACGAACAGCCGACCAGCAGCCCCGCCTGCCCCTCATCCACCAGCCGCGTCATCGCCCCCCACGCGAGCCGCAGCACATCCGGATGCACGCCCCCCGGCGCGACGCAGAACCGCCCCATCTCGGCAATCGGCCGCGCATAGCCCGACAGGGGCCCCACGTCGTAGAACCGCGCTGCATAGCCCTGCTCGAGACCCGCCCCCCAGCCGAAGAGCATGACCCGGAAATAGGCCAGCAGCCCCTCCGGCCCCTCGACCATCACATGCGCCGACAGCGCGTCCTGCGCGTCCTCCTCGACGCCCGAGGTCCGCGGGAAGCAGACCGCCCGCAGCGCCATGACCCGCGCCATGTCCGACCGCCCCGCCGCCAGCCGCGCCACCAGCCTGCCCTTCCGAAGTGGCTCCACGCCCTTTCCCCCCGCGGCCGTAGCCCCTAGATTACAGGATCAAAGGAGACCCCGATGGACAAGATCGTCAAGACCGATGCCGAATGGCAGGCCCAGCTTTCGGACCTCGCCTACAAGGTCACGCGCAAGCACGGCACCGAACGCGCCTTCACCCATGACAGCTTCCCGAAAGAGCCGGGCACCTTCCGCTGCATCTGCTGCGGCGCGCCCCTCTTCGACCAGAAGACCAAGTTCGACTCCGGCACCGGCTGGCCCTCGTTCTACGCCCCCCTCGACCCCGAGATGGTGGGAGAGCAGTCCGACAACAGCTGGTTCATGCGCCGGACCGAGGTGCACTGCAACCGCTGCGAGGCGCATCTCGGACACGTCTTCCCCGACGGCCCGGCCCCCACAGGCCTGCGCTACTGCATCAACGGTGTCGCCCTGACGTTCGAGCCCGAGGACTGATCAGTCGCCCAGGATATCGCCCGCCTGCAGGCGTCCGAAGCTGCCCAGGATCTGCTGGATGAAGCTTATGCCCTTGACGTTGGTCTCGGTCACCCGGCGCGAGATCTGGACGACCTTGCCGTCCTCCAGTCCGTAGCGGGCGACGTTCTCGACGGTACCTGCCTCGCTGAAGGTGACGGCCAGAACCTGGCGCTCGACCTCCTGCGGGGCTCGCGGGCCGAAATGCTTGTAGCGACTCTGGACGTAGAACCAGCCCACGTCGTTCAGAAGGCCCGAGGTCGTCGGACGGCCGATCTTCTCGCCCACCGTCTCGCGCGTGTCGGTGCCGACCTCGATCAGCGCGAGATCCTCTTCGGTCGGGACATAGCCGTGATTGCGGTAGACGGGCGCGCAGGCCGAGACGGTCGCCACCAGCGCCAGCATCAGGCACCCCTTGCGCGAGGTCTGGCAGGCCGCCAGGACCGACCGCGCGAACCGGAAATCTGCCATGCCTGCCCTCATGCCCCGCTGGAACGCTCTCTGCCGTTGCGGGTTCTTCAAAACCCTTGGCGTTCGGGATAACAGACTATGAGCCACTTGTTCAAGAATGGAACGCCGCACCTCTTCGTGGGTCGGCATCCGGAGAAGCCGCAATGACCGAACCCGCCCCGGCCCGCCCCACCCGCTTTCGCACCGGCGGCCTAAGCCCGCGCAAGCCGACCCGCTTCACCTATGCCCCTGATGCAGAGGCGCGGCGGGCCATTGCCGACGACCTCGATCTTCTTGCGTTGAAGGGGCTGGAACTGACGGGCGAGATCCGGCCCGCAGGTCGCGACGAACTGGTCCTGGAAGCGCGTCTGACCGCGCGCGCCGACCAACCCTGCAGCGTGACTCTGAAGCCGGTCCCCGCCGTCATCGACGAGCCCGTCCGCCGTCGCTATGTCGCGGGCTACGAGCTTCCCGAGGGCGACGAGGTCGAGATGCCCGAGGACGACACGGTCGAGCCGATGCCCGAGGTGATCGACCTTGCCGAGATCGCTGCCGAAGCCCTGGCCTTGGCGCTTCCGCTCTATCCCCGCGCCCCGGGGGCAGAGTTCTCGCAGACGCTCCATGCAGGGGATGGAGTGGCGCCTTTGTCGGACGCCGATGTGAAGCCTTTCTCGGCGCTGCAGGGGCTCGCCGAACAGCTGAAGGCCAAGGGAAAACCGGACCCGGATGACGGCGCCTGAGGCAGCGCGGAGACCCCTGCTGCGCCAGCGAAAAGGGGCTTGCGCCGCCCCGAAATCCGAGTATGTTCCGCGCCTCATTCAAGCTGTGAAGCAGCATCGGTCCGGTATTGCCGAATCTTGCCGGAAGACGCTGTAACGCAAAGGAAATCCGGGGCATGTCCCCACTGCCCGAAGGTTGAGACATGGCTGTCCCGCAGAACCGCACCACCAAATCCCGCCGCAACATGCGTCGCGCGCATGACGCGCTCGTTGCCGCGAATCCGAACGAATGCCCGAACTGTGGCGAACTGAAGCGCCCGCACCACGTGTGCAGCGCCTGCGGCCACTACGATTCGCGCGAAGTCGTCTCGATGGCCCGCGAAGTGGACGTTGACGAGGACGCGGCGTAAGCCGCTTCCCAAGCGCCCGTTCCCGATGGCACCCGACCTTAGGTCTGCGTCTGCCCCGGCCACTGAGCGCGTAGTCATTTCGGTTGACGCCATGGGTGGCGACCGCGGGCCGGCAGCTGTCGTTGCCGGCCTTTTCGACTCGCTTGCCCAGCATCCCCGCATGGACGCGATCCTGCACGGCGACGAAGCCGTTCTGCGTCCGCTGGTGACCCGGCACCCCGACCTCTCCTCCCGCGTGACCATCCGCCACGCCGAGCGCGTGGTGAAGATGGAGGACAAGCCCGCCCACGTCATGCGGCACGGCCAGGGCACCTCGATGTTCTCGGCGATCGACGCCGTCCGCGACGGGGAGGCGGCCGCGGCGGTCTCCTGCGGAAACACGGGCGCGCTGATGGCGGTGTCCATGCTGCGGCTCCGCAAGCTTCCGGGCCTGAACCGCCCCGCCATCGCCAGCCTCTTCCCGACGCCCACCCCCGGCAAGATGAACGTCATGCTGGACATGGGCGCCGACGTGAAGGCCGACCCGGCCGACCTTCTGCAATACGCCTTCATGGGCGCCTCCTACGCCCGAAACGGCCTGTCGATCACCCGCCCCCGCGTGGGTCTTCTCAACGTCGGCACCGAAGAGCACAAGGGACGCCCGGAACTGCAGGAGGCCCACGCCCTCCTTTCCCGCAGCGCCGAGGCCGGAAGCTTCGACTATGTTGGCTTCGTCGAAGGCACCGACATCCTGTCCGACCGCGTCGACGTGATCGTGACCGACGGCTTCACCGGCAATGTCGCACTGAAGGCCATCGAGGGCACGGCCCGGCTGGTGGGCGACCTCCTGAAGCAGACCCTGACCACGACGCTGCTGGCCAAGCTCGGCGCGCTGCTGGCACGCGGTGCGCTGAAGCGGCTCCAGACCCGGATCGACCCGCGCCGGGTGAACGGCGGGGTGTTCCTTGGCCTCAACGGCACCGTCGTCAAGTCGCACGGGTCCGCCGATGCCACCGGCGTCGCGGCAGCCATCGGACTTGCCTACCAGCTTGCGCAGGCGGGGTTCCTCGAACGCCTTGCAGCGCGGGTTGCATCCGCGGAAGCAGCGGGGCAGGATGCCGCACAAGTGGGGGCCGAAAAGGCCGGGACCGGGAGCAATCCGACCGAATGACGATACGCGCCGTAGTCAGGGGCGTCGGGCATTATCTGCCTGACCGTGTCGTCCCCAATGCCGAGTTCGAGGCCATCGTCGAGACCTCGGATGAATGGATCCGCTCCCGCTCGGGCATCGAACGGCGCCACTTCGCGGCCGAGGGCCAGCTCACCAGCGACCTTGCCACCCGTGCCGCGCAAGCCGCGCTGAAAGACGCCGGGCTTGAACCGGACCAGATCGACACGATCATCGTGGCGACCTCCACCCCAGATCTCACCTTCCCGTCGGTCGCCACGATGGTGCAGAACGCCCTTGGCATGACCCGCGGCTATGCCTTCGACGTCCAGGCCGTCTGCGCCGGGTTCGTCTTCGCGATGGCCAATGCCAATGCGCTGATCGTCTCGGGCCAGGCCACCCGCGCCCTGGTCATCGGGGCCGAGACCTTCTCGCGCCTGATGAACTGGAAGGACCGCGGCACCTGCGTCCTCTTCGGCGACGGAGCCGGAGCGGTGGTCCTGGAAGCGGCCGAGGGTGCAGGGACCACGGCCGATCGCGGTATCCTGGCGACCGACCTCAACTCGGACGGACGCTACAAGGACATCCTTTACGTGGATGGCGGCACCTCGACCGGAACGACCGGGCACCTGGTGATGGAAGGCAAGGAAGTCTTCCGTCATGCCATTGAAAAGCTTGCCGAAACCGCACACCGCGCCCTCGACAAGGCTGGGCTGTCGGGGGAAGATGTCGACTGGATCGTCCCCCATCAGGCCAACATCCGCATCATCGAGGGCACCGCGAAACGGATGCAGGTCCCGATGGATCGCGTGGTCGTCACCGTCCAGGACCACGGCAACACCTCCGCCGCCTCGATCCCGCTTGCGCTCTCCGTCGGCAAGGCCCGCGGCCAGATCAAGGAGGGCGATCTGGTGGTGACCGAAGCCATCGGCGGCGGGCTTGCCTGGGGCTCGGTGGTCCTGCGCTGGTAAGCGCCTTTAAGCACGCTTCCCAAGTGCTTGATATTGACTCGTAAATCCATCCGGCCCAATCTCCCCCGATAACAACTCGTGGGGGACGAGATGAGCGAGAAGACCTTGACCCGGATGGACCTCTCCGAAGCGGTGTTCCGCGAAGTGGGGCTCAGCCGCAACGAATCTGCCAATCTCGTTGAAGCGGTCCTGCAACACATGTCCGATGCGCTCGCGTCCGGCGAGACGGTGAAGATCTCCTCGTTCGGGACCTTCTCGGTTCGCGCCAAGACCGCGCGGGTCGGCCGCAATCCCAAGACGGGTGAGGAAGTTCCGATTTCCCCGCGCCGCGTCCTGACCTTCCGCCCCTCGCACCTCATGAAGGACCGCGTGGCGGCCGGGAAGAAGCGCTAAGGAAGGACAAGGCGGATGGACAAGTCGCCCGACGCCTTCCGCACGATCAGCGAAGTCGCCGAAAGCCTGGAGACGCCTGCCCACGTGCTGCGCTTCTGGGAAAGCCGCTTCCCGCAGATCAAGCCGGTGAAACGTGCCGGGGGGCGCCGGTATTACCGGCCCTCGGACGTGGCTCTTCTGACCGGGATCAAGCGGCTTCTGCATGACGAAGGTCTGACGATCCGCGGCGTGCAGAAGATCCTGCGCGATCAGGGCGTCCGGCATGTTGCGGGTCTCTCGGACGATTCGGTCAGCCTCAGCGCTGTCCTGTCCTCGGACTTGGCGATGGCCGACGATCTGGCCGCCGTGCCGGACGAGGTGCCCGAAGCCGGCTTCATCGCGATCGAGGACGGTGCCGAGGACGTGCCCGCCTCGGTGACCCGCCCTCAACGCGCACCGGCAACGCCAAACCAGCTTCCGCTTTTCGACACGCCACCAAGCCTTGCCAGGGCGGAGACGGCGCCGAAGATATCACCCACCACGCCTCGCAAGCCTTCGCTGCGCGACGATGCGACGTTTGCCAGCCTCATCAGGGGCTTGCCCGCCGGAAGTCTGACGTCGCACCGGGCCGAGCTTGCCGTGCTGGTGCGTCGTCTCGCCGCGCTTCGCGCCCAGGCGGCGGCTCGGGCCGATGGCGGCGTCAGCTGAGACCGGGATGCGCTTTCCCGCTTGCACCGGCCCGGAATACCGGTATGTATCCCCCCGTGTCGGGCCGTAGCGCAGCCTGGTTAGCGCGTCCGTCTGGGGGGCGGGAGGTCGAGAGTTCGAATCTCTCCGGCCCGACCATCGAAAACCCGCCCGCCTGCCAACCGGCAGCGCGGGCGGTTTCATATCCAGCGTGCGGGAGAACGCGATGACATCCGGAGTGCTGCCCGCTCAAGGCTTGCGCCAGCTGATCGCCAGCGGGGGCCTGTCCGCCGCGCCGGACATACGCGCCGATCAGGTCCAGCCCGCAAGCCTGGACCTGCGCCTTGGCCCCGTCGCCTACCGCGTCCGCGCCTCGTTCCTTGCCGGCCAGGGCCGCACGGTGCAGGAACGCCTTGACGAATTCACCATGCACAAGGTCAACCTCGCCGACGGCGCTGTCCTGGAAAAGAACTGCGTCTACGTGATTCCCTTGGCCGAACAGCTGGCCCTTCCCACGGGCGTCACCGCCGTTGCCAACGCCAAAAGCTCTTCCGGCCGCCTTGACCTCTTGACCCGCACCATCACCGACGGCGGGACCGAGTTCGACCGCATCCCGGAAGGCTACCACGGTCCCCTTTATGCCGAGGTCTGCCCGCGGAGCTTCTCGGTTCTCGTCCGTGAAGGCCAGCGACTGAACCAGATCCGTTTCCGGCGTGGCCAGGCCGTCCTGTCCGACGCCGAACTGACTGCGCTCCACGCCGCGGGTCCGCTCGTCTCGGGCGAAGCGGTGATCTCCGAGGGGCTAGGCTTCTCGGTAGACCTCAAGCCCGCCACCGGCACCCTCGTGGGCTACCGCGCAAAGCCGCATACAGGTGTCGTGGACCTTGACCGGATCGGCTATTATCCGGCCCCGGACTTCTGGGAAGAGCTTCACACGACGGACGGCCGCATCATCCTCGACCCCGGCGCCTTCTACATCCTCGTCAGCCGCGAGGCGGTGACCATACCTCCCGACTACGCCGCCGAGATGGCGCCCTACTTGGCGATGGTCGGCGAATTCCGCGTCCATTACGCGGGCTTCTTCGATCCCGGCTTCGGTCATGCGGCGGCAGGCGGCGCGGGGTCGCGCGGCGTTCTGGAAGTCCGCTGCCACGAGGCGCCCTTCGTCCTGGAACATGGGCAGGTGGTCGGCCGCCTTGTCTACGAGCGCATGTCCGAACGGCCGGAGACCCTTTACGGCGCGGGGATCGCCTCGAACTACCAGGGCCAGGGACTGAAGCTCGCCAAGCAATTCCGCACGACCTGAAGGCACTGTCCGTGCTAGGCTGACCCCATCACCCGTCACCCGGGGAGGGGGTCGATGCGGGTCGCCTTGGCAGGACTGCTGGCGCTTTGCGTTTCCGCCTTTCCCGCGGCCCCTCCCGCCCATGCCAATCGCATGACCCTCGAGGTCTGGCCCGATGCCTCACCCGATCATGTGAGGTCCTGCACCTTCGCGCTGGCCAATGGCTGGATCAGCCTGGTTCAGGTCAGGGGGGTCGGCATGCCCGGGCCCCAGCCCATGCGCTGGCGGGCGTCCCGCGCCGAGATCGACGCGCTCACCGCCAGCCTGCAGGCCTTCGTCGGAGGCGAGATTGGCTCGGTCGACGCATATGCCGCCCGACAGCCGCCCGCGCCCTTCCTGTCGGTCACCTGGATGACCCGATTGGACGACCGGCTGACGACGGGCCTCTACCTGCAGCGTGGCCTCTCCCTGCCCGGCACCCTGCAACAGGCGCTTGCCTCGCTGGGTGTGGACCAAGCCTGCGGCCTTACCGCCACAGCCGGCGAGTGACCCTGGAGACTTCCCTCGCCCGTTGTGCCAGCTCGCGGGCCTTCCTTGCCTGTTCGCGTTCCTCGGGCGTCATCTCGGCATCAGGTTTTCCGCGGCTGGCCGCATAGTCCACCCCCGCATCCACGGCGCTGCGGACGAACATTCTGGCCAGCATGTTGAAGAGCCTGTTCAGGTCCATCCCCGCTCTCCTCAGTCCTCGAACAACTCGCTCTGTCCCGCCGTGGCCTCGTCCTCGTCATCCGTCGCGGCCCCCTGCCCCGGCAAAGGCCGGCTGTCCAGAAGCCCCGCCGCCCGCAACTCCTTCAGCCCCGGCAGGTCGCGCGCGGATTCCAGGCCGAAGTGGTCCAGGAACTGCTCCGTCACCACGAAGGTCACCGGCCGCCCCGGAGTCATCCGCCGCCGCCCCAGGCGAATCCACTCCAGCTCCATCAGCTGGTCGACGGTGCCCCGGCTGACCGCGACGCCCCGGATCTCCTCGATCTCGGCCCGCGTCACCGGCTGGTGATAGGCGACGATCGCCAGCGTCTCGATCGCCGCGCGCGACAGCTTCCGCACCTCGACCGTCTCGCGCCGCATGAGGAAGCCAAGGTCCGCCGCCGTACGGAAGGCATAGGCATCGCCCACCTTCACCAGGTTCACCCCCCGCCCCTCGTAGCGCTTCCGCAGGTGCACCAGCGCCTCGGCAGGGTCCGCCCCATGCGGCATCCGCGCCTGCAGTTCCGCCAGCGTCACCGGCTCGGCCGATGCGAACAGGATCGCCTCGACCATCCGTTCCTGCTCGCCCATCGGCGGCGCGTCGAAGAGGCTCTCTTCGGTATCCTCGACCATCTACCCGTCCTTCCGCCTGAGCTCGATGGGGGCGAAGGTCTCCCCCTGCCGCAGCACCACCTGGCCCCTTTTCGCCATCTCCAGCACCGCCGCGAAATGCGCCGCAAGCGAGGACCGCCGCGCCATCGGGGTCACGTCCCAGCCGTCGGGCAGGAAGCTGACCAGCGTCGCCCAGTCGCCCACATAGCCAATCAGCCCCCGCATCCGGTCCAGCGCCTGTTCCATCGTGTAGACATGCTCGCGGTCCAGCACGAAGGGCCGGAACTCATCCTTGGTGCGGATCTGCGCATAGGCCCGCATCAGGTCCAGAAGCGTCGCGGTATACTGCACCTTCCGGTGGTGCATCATGTCCTCGGGCACACCGCGCGCAAAGAAATCGCGGCCCAGCTGGTCGCGCCCCATCAGTCGCGCCGCCGCGTCGCGCATCGCCTGCAACCGCTCCAGCTGGAACGCCAGATGCGCCGCCAGATCCTCGGCGCTTGGCCCCGCCTCGCCCGGTTCCGGCGGCAGAAGAAGGCGCGACTTCAGGAACGCGAGCCAGGCCGCCATCACCAGATAGTCCGCCGCCAACTCGATCCGCAGGCTGCGCGCGCGCTCGACGAAGCCCAGGTACTGCTCTGCCAGCTGCAGGACCGAGATCTTCCGCAGGTCCACCTTCTGCGTGCGCGAAAGCGTCAGCAGCAGGTCCAGCGGCCCCTCGAACCCGTCCACGTCGACGATCAGCGCCTCGGCGGCCAGCCGGTCCTCGGGCGAGACGCGTTCGGGCTGGTCCCAGGCGTCCTCCTCAGCCATGCGCCAGTTCGGCCAGCGCCGCCTTCAGATCGACCGTCGCCGGCCGCCGCGCCGCGACCGCCGCCTCGGCCCGGGCCATCGCTTCGGGCCCCATCACCCCTGCAGCCCCCGCGACCGCGATCATCTCGGCCATGTCGCCCTTGCAGTGAAGCGCGATGTCCACCCCCGCCGCAATGGTCCGCGCCGTCCGCTCGGCCAGCGTCCCGGACAGCGCCTGCATGTTCAGGTCGTCCGACATCAGAAGGCCCCCGAACCCGATCTCCTCACGGATCACCCGGATCATGGTCGGCGACTGCGTGGCAGGGCGATCCCCATCCAGCGCGGCAAAGACCAGATGCGCGGTCATCGCCATCGGCAGGTCGTTAAGCGCCCTGAACGGAGCGAAGTCCACCGCCGTCAGTTCCTCCTGCGAGACGGTTACCCTCGGCAGGTCGTGGTGCGTGTCGACATGGCTAAGCCCGTGCCCCGGCATGTGCTTCATCACCGGCAGCACCCCGCCTGCCATCAGCCCCTCGGCCACCGCCCGCCCGATCCGCGCCACCGTGACCGGATCGCGGCCGTAGCAGCGGTTCATGAGGAAAGGATGCGTCTCCGGTCGCACGACATCCAAGGTCGGGATGCAGTCCGCATCGATGCCGACGTCCAGCAGCTCGGCCGCGATCACCGCCGACCGCAGGCGCATGATCCGCTCGGCCGCGTCCAGCGACCCCGCCCCGTCCACCGTGTCCAGTGGCGGCGTCCACTCCTGCCAATGGG
>Ga0208243_1000398_pt1 | contig 25411 bp, 17 predicted proteins | sample Subbio2Aug_QV12A_FD_184826 | JGI IMG/M metagenome (GOLD analysis project Ga0208243, IMG submission 184826) | Serpentinite rock and fluid subsurface biosphere microbial communities from McLaughlin Reserve, California, USA - CR12Aug_QV12A (SPAdes) | ecosystem: Environmental > Terrestrial > Deep... | reverse complement strand
AATGATGTTATGCCCACCGGCTGCCGCAATCTCCATACAGCGTTTGATGCTCTCTTGACCTTTGACATCGGCAAAATCAAACTCAGGAAAGTCTAAGGTTTTATAGAATTCTTCATGAGTGTCAATTTTAGTGGGTTCTAGCGTTCCTTTGCCTTCAAAGAAATCAATGACTTGCAGTACATTTTCCACACCGTAAACGTCTAATCCGTCCACTATAGCAGCTTCTTTCACATTTTGAATGGGCAGAAAAAACCCTTTAAATCCTTCTTCTTTGGCTTTGATGGCAATAGATAAGGCTCCTTTAATGGGTTGCAAACTTCCGTCTAACGACAACTCGCCCATAATGACATACTGGTCCACTTCTGTAGCATTGATTTGGTTAGAAGCCGATAAAATCCCTACCGCCAAGGTTAAATCATAAGCCGAACCCTCTTTTCGCAAATCGGCTGGTGCCAAGTTTACCGTTATCTTTTTGCCGGGAAATTCATAACCGTTGTTTTTAAGAGCGGCAGCTATTCGGTAACTACTCTCTTTTATGGCATTATCCGGCAAACCTACCAAATGATAGCCGATTCCTTTATCAATATTAACCTCTACTGTTATCGTTGTGGCTTCTACACCAAAAACGGCACTTCCAAAAACTTTTACCAACATATCTTACATTTTTAAAAATAAAAATAGTAAAATAGTTACAAATAAAAATATATTATGTAAGAATAAAGATAACTAAGGAAGATTATCACTCATCAACTCACTTTTGTTTTTGGCGTAGTCATAGCCTTTGTGCCACCAATCTTTCATTTTATCTTTGTTAAAAATTAGTGCATTATCGGTGAGTTGCGTTGGCGTGTAGTATAAGTTGAGTTTGGCGTCTTTATTTTTGGCGGCTAATTTTCCTATGGTGATGTCGTGCTTTTCTACTTGTGTCAACAACGTTTGAAACAAATCAATCATCAGCGAAAAAGGATTGCGTCCAATCTTTTTGGGGCGAGTTTGTACTTCGGTTTCCAATATGATTACATCAACTTCAGTCGCCCCGCGCTTTATCGCTTCACGAATCGGTACCAAACTCGAAAAACCGCCATCACCGTACTCATACCCGTTTTTAGTTACCAAAGACATAAACGGTATATAATTACATGAAATCCATATCCACTCGCAAAACTCCTCGTATTCAAAGTCTTTGATGGACTTGTATTCGACTTCATTCTTAGATAAATTCGTCACCGTAACAACCACTTCACAAGCAGTTGATTTAAGCAATGCAAATTCAGATATAGTAAAGTTTTCTTTGATGTATTCCAGCAATTTATGGCTTTCACCAAAGGTTCTTTTGCCTTTAACAAATTGTTTGATCACATTCCAGTGATTGATAGAAACGGTTTCGTTAGGCGTATTTTTGTTTTTAACCACAAACGGACTAACATCAAAAATACTGCGCATGTTCACATTAGAATAGATGTTGTAAATCTTATTGACTTCGCCCAAGGCCAAATGGGGAATCAGCAAACTTCCGGTAGAACTTCCAATTAAAATATCATAGGCACAGCCATTCTCCTGCATCAAATACTGTGCAACGCCACCGGCAAATGCACCTTTGCTTCCACCTCCGGATATGACTAACGCTCTCATGATTTTTCGTTTAACAATTTTTGCAATTGAACCGCTTCGTTTTGAGATAAAGATGGTAGTAGAGATTGAAACAAGTCGGCATAGCCTTCGTTTTTAAGCAATTGCCGAATCTTATCCCGGCCAAACTTACTGAACTGCCATTTGTGATGTACTGTAGCATTGACCAGATTTTTCAACACCGCTGTATCTTTCGGATGTATTGATAAGGAATTAGTTATAGCATTTTGGCGAACCGAACTCTCGAAAATCGGAGATGTGTAACCAACCAATTCGGTGTACAATGCCTCTCTATCTTGACTGTCTTCCGAAAGTAACGCAAAAGTAAGATATAGGATTCGCAAACTTTTGTCATTACCGCCAATCCAATTTTTAGCTTTTTCTAAGTACCTGTTCCGATTTTCGGGAAAGGCTTTCCAAAGCGTCATGAAGGCAATTTCTCGGGTATCATAAGAGGCATCGTCTAATAAAGTTTCATACGAAGATTGAAAGGAAAGCGGAATTTCCCCGACAAATTCTGCCACAGCTTGACGAACCTTAACATCATTGGTTTGCAATGCGAGTGACAATAACTCCGCTTTTTCAGCAAAAGTAACGTCTTTCAGTTGGTATAAAATTTCGGTTTTTATCGGATAAAAAACATCGGATTGCAGTAACGCTGTGAAGCGCTGTTTGTTTTCAGTTAATGCTTTTTTACGCAATTGTTGGGTTTCAAAAAGTTGCTGTATAAAGCTGTTTTTCTTTAACAATACATTGGCTTCCTCGGTTTGAAAATGATAATCTTCCAACCAGTTTTTTTTGAACTTTTCCGTATCGAAATTCGGTGCCGCTTTTTTTATTTCTGCCAGAAAATCATCGGTTTCGACATTCTTAAATTGATATTTTTTCAAATACGATTTCACTGCTTTTTGAAATAATTTCGGTCCTATGGCTTCGCGAATAGTATGCAAAGCCCAAGCGCCTTTTTGGTAAAACGATAGCGAACTGGCTTTTTCGTTCATCACCGGAATCGTATCGGTTTTAGCAGCATTGCGCAATTGCAATGATATTCGGTACAATTGATGGTAAAAATAATCGTCTCCGAAAACCTCACGCTCGGCCAATAAAGCGTAATACGTAGCAAATCCTTCCTGCAACCAATGATGCTTTCCGGATTTGGCGGTAACCACATCGCCAAACCATTGGTGCGCCAACTCGTGTGCGTTGACATTCACATAATTTCTATCGTTAAATCCAATGTCGTCCACCACATAATCTTGGGCAAAAATGGTACACGAGGTATTTTCCATACCGGCGTACAAAAAGTCTTCTACCGGAATTTGCTTGTACACTTGCCACGGATACTTGAATCCGATTTCTTCTTCTAAAAAATCAAAGATTTGCTTCGAATGACGGTATGTAGCGTCGAACTTTGCTGTGTCTTTCGGCTGGATAAAAAACTGCAACGGAATCCCTGATTTTGAGGCAATAACTTTGTTCCTGAAATCGCCAATCACAAACGCTAACAAATAAGAGCTCATAGGTTTTTGCATTTCGTAAAACCACGACTTGAATTGTTGGTCTACCGGCGTGCTCTTTTGAAGCACACCGTTAGCAATAGCTACAAAATTATTTGGGCTGATGACTTGGAGATTAAAAACGACTTTCTCGTTCACATCGTCAAAACTCGGCATCCAATGACTGGTATATTTTCCTTGTCCTTGTGTCCAAATCTGAGCGGTTTCGCCTTGTCCGGTGAAATATACGGTTTGTTTGGGAAAGGCTGTATAACTGAAACTGACAATATTATTTCCTTTCTTGAAACCTTCAAAAAGCAACAATTCCTTTTTATTATTTTTAAAATTGACCGGTTTGTTGTTAATCTTCACCTCTTTAAAATTCATGTCTTTGGCATCAATACGAATGGTATCTGTAGGTTGCAAAACCTTAAAGTGATACACTACTTTTCCCGCTACTTTCCTCTCATTAAAATCGGGCGTCACTTTAGCATAGCACTCGGTAAAGTCGACCTTCGCGGTTTGCTGCGACCAAGAAAGAAACGAAAAAAGAAGTAGTAAATATTTCATTGTAAACCGATTTCTGTTAGCTTAACTAATTTTATCTTTCCATTTGGCTATTGGCTTCTCAATGAGAATCCACGACAAATAACTCACCAAAATCACAAAGCCTGTTTGGATCACAAATTCTATATAAGAAAATTGCCCTTGAGTAGCCGGCGTTTCAATGTGTAAACGCGAGAGAATAGCGGTCCAATACCTTGGAAAAACATTGTGGTATAAATATACTCCATAACTGATTAACCCGATAAAACTTAACATTTTGTTTTCTAAAATTCGGGTAACCCAAAAACTCTCTTGGTGAAAACGGCAATAGGCTATCAAAGCCACGGCGATTATAGAAACCAACAATCGATCGGAGAAAACCGGTAATGCCACTACAAAATAATGAACAAAAATCAAGACTAAGGAAAGCACTCCTAACACATTGACCGTTTTGACAAAAGCGGTTTGCCTTTCCGGTCGCCTTAATTCTACATAAGCCAACAACGCACCGATACCGAAGGCATTAATACACGAAATGGTCAACACATAAGTAATTCCGTCAATAAACAAAGGCGACAATGTTCCGACTATAATGGTAAGGGTTAGTAAACTAAGAATTCGGTTTCTAAAAAGCACCAACACCAAAAAAGGCCAAACCAAGTAAAATTGTTCTTCGACAGCTAAGGACCACAAATGCGCCAAACAGCCAAACCATTTGCCTTCAAAGTAGACCAAAAAATTAGAACCGTAAAAAAAGTACCAAAGGAAATTTTCCCTAAAACTATTGCCTACAATCCCGTCATTGATATACAAAATGAACAGCAACAAATAGTAAATCGGGAAAATGCGAAGACTACGTCGAATAACAAAACTCTTAATCAATTGAAAAGCAGTAGCCGCATTGTTTTCAATTTTTGTGACACCATTTATTAAAATCCTGGAAATCAGATAGCCACTCAACACAAAGAAAATATCTACCCCAAAATGGCCAATCGGCATGATTTTCAAAAAATGATCCGAGGGGAATCGATGGTAAACTATAACCATCAATACTGCAATTGCCCTAATGCCGTTGAGTCCGGAGATGTGTTTGATCATAAAAAATGATTTCCTTTTTACTGTTGTAAATAACGAAAAATATTCTCCAAATTCATAATGATTCGGAAATGAAATTTCAGATAAAGTATTTTTTAAACTATCTTCGCTATGACCATTGCTAAGTAAAAAAAATGTCGGGTAACCTTCTTCAAACTCCTATCGAATATCTAAAAGGTGTCGGACCGCAACGAGGTGAATTGTTGCGCAAAGAGTTAGGCATTCACCGCTATGAAGATTTGCTGAATTTTTATCCTAATCGCTATATCGACAGAACGCGTTATTACCAAATTAACGAGCTGAACAACAATCCTGCCGAAGTGCAAATCATCGGTAAAGTCGTTCACTTGAAAACCGTTGAATTCGGTAAAGGCAAAAAACGATTGGTTGCTGTTTTTACCGACAATACCGGTCAAATGGAACTCAACTGGTTCCAAGGCCACAAGTGGATTAGAGACTCTCTCAAACTGAATACGCCTTATGTCATTTTCGGAAAAGTGACTAATTTTAACGGGCAATACAGCATGGCGCATCCGGAAATGGAGTTGTATCAGGAACACCAACAAAGCCTGCGCTCCTCTATGCAACCGGTTTATCCTTCTACGGAAACCCTTACCAACAGAGGAATTTCCAATAGGGTAATCAACAAAATGATGCAACAGGTTTTTCTGGAAACCCAAGGACTTTTTTTAGAAACCTTACCCCAAAATCTTTTAGAGGAATTGAAAATGATTCCCAAAAGCGCTGCACTCTTCAATATCCACTTTCCGAAAAGTCCGGAACTATTGGCCAAAGCACAATTCCGATTAAAATTTGAAGAATTGTTCTTTATCCAACTGCAACTCATTACCAAAAACCTTGTTCGCAAACATAAAATCAAAGGACATCCGTTTACTGTAGTTGGCGAACATTTTAATAATTTCTACAAGAATCATTTGCCGTTTGAGTTGACCAATGCCCAAAAAAAGGTACTGAAAGAAATCCGAAACGACATGGGAACCAATGCCCAAATGAATCGCTTACTACAAGGCGATGTCGGCTCCGGAAAAACCATAGTCGCTTTAATGGCGATGCTGATTGCTCTCGACAACGGCTTTCAAAGTTGTTTGATGGCTCCGACTGAAATTTTAGCCACCCAACATTTCAATGGCTTGAGCGAATTGGCAAAAGACCTCAACATCAACATCAAATTGCTTACCGGTTCGACCAAAACTGCCGAACGCAAAATCATACACGAAGAACTGGAAAACGGTAGTTTGCACATCATAATCGGAACGCATGCCTTGTTAGAAAACAAAGTACAATTCCACAATTTAGGTTTGGCTATAATCGATGAGCAGCATCGTTTTGGTGTAGAACAACGGTCGAAATTGTGGCAAAAAAACGAAATTCCGCCGCATATCTTGGTCATGACCGCCACGCCTATTCCGCGCACCTTAGCCATGAGTTTGTATGGCGATTTGGATATTTCGGTTATAGACGAATTACCGCCGGGCCGAAAACCCATTCAAACTGTACATCGCTACGACAGCAACCGATTGAAAGTTTGGAAATTCATTAAAGATGAAATTGCCAAAGGTCGCCAAATATATATAGTCTATCCTTTAATTCAAGAAAGTGAATCGATGGATTATAAAGATTTGATGGACGGCTACGAAAGTATATCACGCGATTTTCCGTTACCGCACTACAGCATCTCAATGGTACACGGCAAAATGAAACCAGCCGATAAAGATGCTGAAATGAAACGCTTCGCCGAAGGCAAAACCAATATTATGATAGCTACCACTGTCATTGAAGTTGGCGTAAATGTGCCCAATGCCAGTGTGATGATTATAGAAAGTGCGGAACGTTTCGGTTTATCGCAATTGCATCAGCTCAGAGGTCGCGTAGGTCGCGGAGCGGAACAGAGTTATTGTATTTTAATGACTTCGTTCAAATTGTCTAACGACAGTAAAATTCGCCTGGAAACCATGTGTAAAACCAATGACGGCTTTGAAATCGCGGAAGTCGATTTAAAATTGCGCGGACCGGGAGATATCATGGGCAAACAGCAAAGCGGTGTGCTGAATTTACAAATCGCCGATTTAGTAAAAGACAAAGAAATTTTGTTGCTGGCGAGACATGAAGCGATGAAATTACTCAAAAAAGATCCTTCAATGAGCTTGCCGGAACACCAAACGCTTCGGACAGTTTTCATCGAATTAACCAAAAAGAAAAACATCTGGAATTACATCAGCTAACCAATAGTTGTACCTACAACTGTTAAATAAATTCTAAGGCGACCGCGGTTTCCGTGTGTAAAAAGTAACTTTGCCGTCACAACTAACTTCAACAATTACCTTTCTTTTCCATGAAAATAAAAAACTTCATCATCGCCATTATAGTCATTGCCCTGGGCGGAATGATTGCTTACAGAATTACCAAAAACAAAGCGGAAAACGACAAAGGAAACGATAAAAACGGAAAAAAACCGGCCACTCCGGTTACTTTTCATGTTGTAAAAGGACAAGACTTTTCAAATACTATTTCCCTTTCCGGTTCTATTGAAGCCAATGAGCAAATTGAAATTAGAAGCGAAGTATCCGGCATAGTAGAAAACATCGCTTTCACCGAAGGTAGTGCTGTCAGTAAAGGACAAGTATTATTCAAAGTGAATGATATCGAACTCCGAGCACAACTGGCTCAAGCCAAAACCAAGGAAAGTTTGGCCTCTGAAAACGAAAGAAGAGCCAAATTGTTGCTCCAAAAAGAAGCCATCAGCCAAGAGGAATACGACATCGCCAGCGCTGATTATCGCACCGCCAAAGCACAAACACAATTGATTCAAGCACAAATCGGAAAAACCACCGTACGAGCGCCTTTCTCGGGAAAAATCGGATTGCGCAGTATTTCGCCGGGAACGTATGTTACACCCACTACATTAATTGCAAAGTTAGTCAGTACCAATCCATTAAAAATCACTTTCTCTATACCGGAAAAATACGCTACCGAGATTAGTAAAAATAACACCATAACGTTTACGGTTCCAAATGTAAAAGAAACCTTTACAGCCAAAATTTACGCCTTAGAGCCTGCCATTGAAGCCACAACCAGAACTTTGCAAATCAGAGCTTTAACCGATAACTCGAACGGAAAATTATTACCGGGCACTTTTGCCAACATCGAATTACCGCTGAAAAACATCAAAGACGCTATCATCATTCCTACGGAAGCGATTGTGCCGATTCAAGACGGTAAAAAAGTTTTTATCGCTAACCATGGTAAAGCCAAAGAAGTAAAAGTCGAAACCTTAACCCGAACCGATAAAGATGTAGTCATTACTTCCGGTCTGAAAATCGGAGATACCGTCTTAACCTCCGGCGTAATGTCGTTAAAAGACGAAACCGACATTAAAATAATGGTCAAATAATTTTAGCATTTCAATTCCCAAATCTGAAATCTGAAATCTAAAATCTGAAATCAAATGAGTTTATCCACTATAAGTATCAAGCGACCGGTTTTTACCATTGTAATCAATTTGCTGATTATCCTTTTCGGCATCATCGGTTACAGCTATTTGGGCGTAAGAGAATTTCCTTCGATTGATCCGGCACAAATTTCTGTCAGAACCAATTATACCGGTGCCAATGCTGATATCATCGAATCACAAATTACCGAACCGCTCGAAAAAGCCATCAACTCCATCGATGGTATTCGAAATATTACATCTTCCAGCAACCAAGGTTCAAGTAATATTACCATCGAATTCAAACTCGAAAAAAACTTAGAAGAAGCCGCTAATGATGTTCGCGATAAGGTATCGCAAGCCATCCGAAGTTTACCGCAAGATATCGATGCGCCGCCGGTAGTTTCGAAAGCCGATGCCGATTCGGACGCCATCATTTCCATGACCGTTCAAAGTAATACTAAAAGTGTATTGGAACTAAGTGATTATGCCGAAAATGTTATAGCCGAGCGCTTGCAAACCATACCCGGTGTGAGCGGAGTACAAATTTGGGGACAAAAGCGTTATGCCATGCGCATTTGGCTCGATCCGGTAAAGCTCAATGCCTACGGCGTTACCGTTTCAGATGTCAGAATTGCTTTGGAGAAACAAAACGTCGAATTGCCTTCTGGGAAATTAACGGGAGCCAATACTGAACTTACCGTAAAAACACTCGGCAATTTATCCAACGAAACCGAATTCAACAACATTATCATTTTAGCCAACAACGACAAAATAGTTCGGTTGAGTGATGTTGGTCGCGCCGAATTAGGTCCGGAAAACTTAGAAACCCAATTCAAAGCCAACGACCAATCGATGGTAGCTTTGGCGATAGTACCACAACCGGGAACCAATTATCTGGCCATAGCCGAAGAGTTTTACAAACAATATGAAGGTTTTCAAAAAGACTTGCCGAAAGACATCAAGCTCAACGTGGCTTTGGACAATACAGTTTTCATTAAAAAATCGATAGTAGAAGTAGCTGAAACGCTTTTGATTTCGGTAATTTTGGTGATTTTGATTATCTTTTTGTTTTTCCGCGACTGGTCGATTGCTTTCCGTCCGTTAATTGATATTCCGGTATCATTGATTGCCACGTTTTTCATCATGTATTTGTGTGGTTTTTCAGTGAACGTACTCACATTATTGGCGATAGTTTTAGCCACCGGTTTGGTGGTAGATGACGGAATTGTAGTGACGGAAAACATCTTCAAAAAAGTCGAAGAAGGCATGTCGCCTATAGAAGCTGCCATCAAAGGTTCTAACGAAATTTTCTTCGCTGTAATCTCAATCTCCATCACTTTAGCAGCGGTGTTTTTACCGATTATCTTTTTGGAAGGATTCGTGGGTAGATTGTTCCGAGAATTCGGTGTCGTCATCGGAGCAGCCGTTTTGGTTTCGGCCTTTGTGTCGCTTACCTTAACACCCATGTTGAACGCCTACTTGATGAAAGGCGGCGAACAAAAGAAAACCAAATTCTACACCTTTACCGAACCGTATTTTGAAGGTTTAAACAAAGGCTATGCTTCGGCTTTGGAAAGCTTTATGCAAAGAAAATGGCTGAGTTTTCCCATTGTAATTGTTTGTTTCGGATTGATTGCGTTATTCTTCAACATACTGCCCAAAGAAACGGCACCTTACGACGACAGAAGTTTGGTGATTGTAAGTGTAACCACACCCGAAGGTGCTACTTTCGACTATACTGACCGATTTATGGAAGACATGTCGAAATTGATGAACGACAGCATACCGGAGAAAAAAATTGCTTTGGTGATTACGTCACCCGGATTTTTATCGTCCTCGGTAAATACAGGCCGAATTCGTTTGGCACTGAAAAATCCGGAGGAAAGAGAACGCTCTCAAAAAGAAATTGCAGACGATTTTACCAAATGGACTAAAAAATATACGGAAGCCAAAGTCACCATTTCAGAACAACCAACCATAGCGGTAAACCGTCGTGGCGGATTGCCGATTCAGTATATTATTCAGGCGCCAAACTTTGAAAAGTTGCGTGAAAAGATTCCACAGTTTATGGAAGAAGCCAATAAAAGTGAGGTGTTTTCCACCGTTGACGTGAATTTGAAATTCAACAAACCCGAAATCAACGTAACCATCGATCGTGAAAAAGCGGAGAGCTTGGGCATTTCGGTTTTAGATGTCGCGCAAACGCTGCAATTGTCGTTAAGCGGACAACGCTTCGGTTATTACATGCAAAACGGCAAACAGTACCAAGTGATTGGGCAATTTGACGAAAAAGACCGCGATGAACCTTTGGATTTGACCTCGATGTTTGTGAAAAACAACAAAGGCGAATTGATTCAGCTCGACAATGTGGTTACCGTGGAAGAACAAAGTAATCCACCGCAGTTATTCCACAACAACCGTTATATGTCGGCGACCGTATTCGCCGGATTAGCACCGGGAAAAAGTATGGGCGACGGCATTGAAGCCATGGATGAAATTAAAGCGAAAGTGCTTGACGATTCATTTACCACGGATTTAGGCGGAGAATCTCGCGATTTTGTGGAAAGTAGTTCCAATACTTCCTTCGCCTTCGGCTTGGCATTATTACTGATTTATTTGATTTTAGCTGCTCAGTTTGAAAGTTTTATCGATCCGTTCATTATCATTTTAACCGTGCCGATGGCGGTAGCCGGAGCGTTATTTTCCTTGTGGTTGTTTGGCCAAACATGGAACATTTTCAGTCAAATCGGAACCGTAATGCTCATTGGATTGGTAACCAAAAACGGAATTCTGATCGTGGAATTTGCCAACCAACTCCGAGAACAAGGCTTGCCTAAATACGAAGCCATCATCCAAGCCTCGGAAGCGCGATTGCGACCTATTTTAATGACGAGTTTGGCGATTGCCTTGGGTGCGTTGCCGATTGCATTGTCACTTGGCGCTGCATCCACCAGCCGAATCGGAATGGGTGTTGTCATTGTAGGCGGAACCATTTTCTCTTTAATTCTGACCTTGTTTGTGATTCCGGCCTTCTACTTAATGTGGTCGAGAGCCAAGAAACACCGCCCGGAATTTGATAATTTAGAAGCTTTAGAGAAGTAATTATGAAAATCAAATCGATATATCTCATCACTTTGGTTTTGGCTTTTTTGCCAAAAATGCGAGCGCAAGAATTGTTGCTCTTAGAAGATGCTGTTAAAATAGCCTTAGAAAATAACTACGACATTAAGTTGGCTAAAAATGAACTCAAAATTGATGAGCTCAACAACACAGCTGGGAATGCCGGGATGTTGCCAACCATCAACGCCTTGGTAACCGATAATAACAGTATTACCAACACTAAACAAACCCAAGCCGATGGTTCGGAAAGAACTTTAGACGGCGCCCGAAATATGAACTTAACTTATGGTGTAGGTTTGGATTGGACGGTTTTTGACGGACTGCGGATGTTTGCCCGAAAAGAGCAACTTAATATCCTGCAAAAACAAGGCGAAGCCGAATTGAAATTGGCCATACTCACCAAAATCAGTGAAGTGTATCTGAACTATTTCGATTTGGTCCAACAGCAACAACAATTGGCAGCGATTGATACGGCCATTGTGATTTCGCAAGAAAGAGTTACTACAGCTCAAAATCGTTTTAGCATCGGGAAAGCTTCTAAATTGGAAGTTTTAAATGCACAAGTCGACTTGAATACCGATAAAAGTTTGCAACTCAAACAACTGGAAACGCTTAAAAATGCTAAGATTCGCCTAAACGAAATTTTAGCGCGCGATGTTCAAACCGAATTTGTAGTGGCCAACGAAATTTCGGTAGACGAACAATTGAAATACGACGACTTGAAATCGGCTGCCGAGAATCAGAATCCGCAATTGCAAGCCCAAATGCTGACCAAAAACAGCGCGGAACAACAGTTGAAGCAAGTGAAAGCCGGTCGCTATCCAACCATTCGCATTACTTCGGGCTATAATTTTACGCGTTCGGAAGCTTCTTTAGGCTTTATCACGCAATCGTCCAACCGCGGATTTGCTTATGGTTTTAACGCATCGATGCCTATCTTTAACGGCAACCTGCAAAACCGTAATGAGCGCATCGCCAAAGTACAATTGGAAAACGCCAACGTTACTTTGGAACAACAGAAAAGAAGTTTAGAAAGCCAATTAAATGCTGCTTTTGCCAGTTACACCACCAATTTGGAACTGACCAAAGTAGAAGCCCAAAATCTTAAAATTGCTGAGCAAAATTTGGACATTACGTTGGCCAAGTTTAAAATCGGAACCATTACACCTATTGAGTTCAGAACCGCTCAGCAGAATTTTTTAGATGCTAAAGTGCGTTACAGCAATGCTTTGTATCTGACTAAAATTCACGAAATCACCTTAAAAGAATTAGCGGGAAGTTTGCGTTTTTAATGTATTTTTGAACTCTAATCAACCAACCTATGGTAAAATACAACCCTAAAGACTGGATTACCTTTATTTTCCGATTTCACAAAGCCGATACTTTTCGACAATTGTTTCCGATGATGATTTTTATCGGATTGTATTCCGGTGCCATTTGCTATTTGGAAGTCGAATACTGGAAACTATCCGATACCAGTCATGTGAAAAATATTTCCATCATGCACGGGATGTTGGGTTTTGTCATTTCGTTATTGTTGGCTTACCGAACCAACACTGCTTACGATCGTTGGTGGGAAGGCCGAAAACTCTGGGGTTCGTTGGTAAATAACAGTCGGAATTTAGCCATCAAGCTATCCGCTATATTAAAAGACGAACACGATAAAAAATACTTGCGTTTTCTGATTCCGACTTACGCTTCTATCCTATCCAAGCATTTGAGCAATGAAGAAGTCGGGCAAATTTTATTTGAAGATGTCGAGTTACAAATCAACTTGCAAAAACACAAACCCAATCAAGTAGCGCAAGTATTGTTTCAAAAGATAAACGACTTACATCAGGCCGGAAAAATATCGGGAGAACAGTTAATTATTTTGAACGCCGAGTTACAGTCGTTTACTGACGTTTGCGGTGCTTGTGAACGCATCAAAAACACTCCTATTCCCTACTCTTACAGTGCTTTTATCAAGAAGTTTATATTCTTTTATGTGATGACTTTGCCTTTTGGCTATGTTTTCAATTTGGGATATTATGTGATTCCGGTAGTGGTTTTTATCTTTTATGTTTTGGCTTCGTTGGAATTAATTGCCGAGGAAATTGAAGATCCTTTCGGCAACGACGAGAACGATTTGCCTACCGGTAAGATAGCCGAAAACATCAAGCGTCACGTGGAAGAAATCCTCTAAGTATAGTTATTTAGCAAGAAAAAGACCTTTCTCTAAAAAAAATATCACTTTAAGTCTTATCTTAGTAGTTCGATTGTTTTTTTATGGCGTCCAAAATTTTGCTTAACAAACCTGCTCTTACTCACGAAAAGTCGCTCAAGACTTTGGTGGAAAACCGCACTATTTTCTCTTTAGATCATTGCGAACTCAATATTTTTGAAACCTATCAAAAATCGGATTTGGTGCCGCTCAAGTTTAACGACTTGGTGGTGACGAGTATGTTGCGCGGTAAAAAAATCATGCATCTTTTTGACGAACCGCAGTTTGAGTATTTGCCCGGAGAAACCGTGATTGTACCGTCGAATGTGGAAATGAAAATTGACTTTCCCGAAGCGTCTAAAGAAAATCCGACGCAATGTATTGCTTTGGCTATCGATAATAAAATCATCACCGACACTTTAGATTTTTTAAACGAAAAATACCCCAAAGAAGGCAAGAGCAATTTGTGGAAACTCGACCATGAGAACTACTTTTTTTACAACAATGTAGAATTGGCCGGTACCATCAATAAGCTGATTAAGGAATGCATGGGCGATTCGATTACCAAAGATGCCATAGCCGATTTGACGCTGCAAGAATTAATCATCCGCATCATTCAAACCCAAACAGCCAAGCGTTTTGAAGATGAAAAGTTCATCGACAGCAGCAGTCCGATTTCACCTTCGATAGATTTCATCAAAAAAAACATCCGCGAAAGCATCAGTTTGAAAGATTTGAGCGATAAAGCTTGTATGAGTACAACTTCTTTTTATCGCTATTTCAAAAGAGAATTGGGCATGAGTCCGATTGAATACATCTTAAACGAAAAAATCAAACACGCTAAAAAACTCCTCAGTAATCCGAATATTCACGTTAACGAAGTGTCTTATGCCAGCGGTTTTGAAGATTGCAATTATTTTATTCGACTGTTCAAAAAATACGAAGGCGTTACTCCGAAACAATACCAATTAATGAATTTTACGTCACACTAATCGTAAGCATTGTACTTGACCGGTTCGAGTTGGGCCAGTTCTTCCTGGGTAAACAATCGATAATTGATAATAAATGTTTTACCGTAGGGTGTTTCCAACGAAAAGCCACCGGCGCCTATGCCATCCATCACATCTAAAGTGAAATGCGCATTTTTCCAGTATTCGAATAAATCTTTGTCGAGCCAAAACTCGCATTCGGCTATTTCGCCTATGCAAACATCTCCGGTTCGGATGTAAAAACCACCTTTTTCAAAACACTGCGGCTGCGTACCTTCGCAACAACCACCGGCTTGGTAAAACATCAAATCGCCGAACTTTTCTTTCAGCATTTGTACCAATGCTAAAGCGTTTTCAGTTACTGCTAATCTTTTCATCTTTTACTTTTTAGTATAAACAAACCGCAAACCGACTCCGAAAAGCCAATTTGCGGTAGTAACCAATTAATCTCAACTACTAAAAGAACCCTAATTTGTTTTTGTTATAAGAAATCAACATATTTTTAGTTTGACGGTAATGCGCCAACATCATTTTGTGGTTTTCTCTACCGATACCCGATTGCTTGTAACCGCCAAACGGTGCTCCGGCCGGATAAGCGTGGTAACTGTTTACCCAAACCCTACCGGCGTGAATCGCTCTCGGCACTTGATACAATTCGTGAGCGTCGCGTGTCCAAACTCCGGCGCCTAAACCATACAAAGTATCATTGGCAATCTCGATAGCTTCTTCGGTGGTTTTGAATGTAGTTACTGCCAATACCGGTCCAAATATCTCTTCTTGGAAAATGCGCATTTTATTGGTGCCTTTGAATACGGTTGGTTTGATGTAATAACCATTGTCTAAGTCACCTCCCAATTTATTTTCATCGCCACCAATTAACAACTCGGCGCCTTCCTCTTTTCCTAAATTGATGTAAGACATAATTTTATCTCTTTGCACTTTGGAAGCTTGGGCACCCATCATTACTGTCGGATCTAACGGATTTCCGGTTTTTACGGCAGCTACCCTGGCTAAAACACGCTCCATAAATTGGTCGTAAATAGATTCGTGAACCAATAAACGTGACGGACATGTACAAACTTCTCCTTGGTTTAAGCAATACAATACGGCGCCTTCAACGGCTTTGTCTAAAAATTCGTCATCGGCTTCCATTACAGAAGGGAAGAAAATGTTAGGCGATTTTCCACCCAATTCTAAAGTCACCGGAACGATATTTTCGGTAGCATATTGCATTACCATTCTTCCGGTAGCTGTTGATCCTGTGAACGCCGCTTTGGCTACTTTAGGATTGGTTACTAAAGCTCTACCCAATTCGGAGCCGAAACCATTCACTACATTCACCACACCGGCCGGAATGATATCGCCTATCAATTCCATCAAAACCATAATCGAAATTGGCGTATTTTCAGCTGGCTTTAATACCACGCAGTTTCCTGCAGCCAAAGCCGGAGCCAATTTCCAAACGGCCATCAACAACGGGAAATTCCACGGAATGATTTGGGCAATAACACCTATAGGTTCGTGAACAATCAAGGAAACCGTAGTATCATCTAACTCGCTCACCGAACCTTCTTCGGCACGAATTACACCGGCAAAATATCTGAAATGATCGATAGCCAATGGCAAATCAGCCGCTAAAGTTTCGCGAACCGCTTTACCGTTATCAATGGTTTCAACCGCCGCCAAATACTCGAGGTTGTCTTCCATTACTTGGGCTATTTTAATCAGCATATTGCTACGGTCGGTTACCGAAACTTTACCCCAAGTTTTAAAGGCTTCATGTGCGGCATCAACCGCTAAGGTTAAATCTTCTTTGTTAGAATGTGCGGCTTTGGTAAATACTTTTCCGTCAACCGGAGACACTACATCGAAGTACTGACCCGAGGCTGGTGCCACGAATTTACCGCCTATAAAATTGTCGTACTTATCTTTAAATGTGGGTCTTTGAATTAAATTACTCATAATTATATTTTTTTGATTCATTCAAAAGTACTGTCAATCCCAAATTCCAAATAGCACAATTCGGGCAATTTATAGCACAATTTTACAGATATGAAAATTTTAACAACCGATAATTACAATTCCTCCAAAAATATCCCTAAATAAACATCAATTTGACAATGATTTGATTTGAATTTCAGGAGACTTTCGTTTAAAAATATATTTTAATCTGAAAACTGTAATTCCTATATTTGCACCCTTAAAATACGATACATGAGAATCTCATACAATTGGTTAAAACAATTCATTAAAATAGATTTAAAATCAGAAGAAACTGCTGCTATATTAACCGATTTAGGGTTGGAAGTGGAAGTGGTTGAAAAATACCAATCGGTCCGCGGCGGATTGGAAGGTGTGGTTGTTGGTCATGTGTTGACGTGTGAAAAACATCCTGACGCCGACAGATTAAAAATTACCACCGTTGATTTAGGTGATGGTACTCCGGTGCAAATTGTTTGCGGCGCTGCCAATGTTGCTGCCGGGCAAAAAGTTCCTGTGGCTACTATCGGAACCAAATTATTTGACAAAGACGGTAACGAGTTTGAGATTAAAAAAGGAAAAATCCGCGGACAAGAAAGCCATGGTATGATTTGCGCCGAAGATGAATTGGGCTTAGGCACCAGTCACGAGGGTATTATGATATTAGACGAAAAGCTAAAACCGGGAACGCCTTGTGCTAAGGTATTCAATATCGAAAATGATGAAGTCTTCGAAATCGGTTTAACGCCCAACCGTGCCGATGCTATGTCACATATGGGAGTTGCTCGTGATTTGCGCGCCAGTTTATTGCAAAAAAACAGCAATGTCGAATTAATCACGCCATCAGTAAGTACATTCCGCATCGACAAAAGAACCTTGAAAATTGATGTGGATGTTAAAGACAGTAAGTTAGCGCCAAGATATTGCGGTGTAACCATTTCGGGTGTAACTGTTAAAGAATCGCCGGAGTGGTTGAAAAACCGCTTGAAAGCTATCGGACTAACTCCGAAAAACAATATCGTTGACGTAACCAACTACATTTTACACGATTTAGGACAACCGTTACACGCCTTTGACGCAGCTAAAATTAATGGCAAAATCATAGTGAAAACCGTTGCAGCAGGAACCAAATTCACCACTTTAGACGAGGTAGAAAGAACTTTACACGAAGAAGATTTAATGATTTGCGACGAAAAAGGACCGCTTTGTTTGGCTGGTGTTTTCGGCGGAAAATCTTCAGGAGTTACCGAAACAACTAATGCCATTTTCTTAGAAAGCGCTTACTTTAATCCGGTTTCCATCAGAAAATCGGCCAAAAGACATGGTTTGAATACCGATGCTTCTTTCCGTTTTGAAAGAGGCATTGACCCTAATATCACTGAGTTTGCCTTAAAACGTGCGGCACTTTTAATCAAAGAAGTCGCCGGCGGTGAAATAACATCAGACATCATCGATGTGTATCCTAAAAAAATTGAAGATTTCCCGGTATTCCTTCATTTTGAAAAAGCCAATAAATTAATCGGACAAGAATTACCGAAAGAAACCATCAAGAAAATTTTGGCTTCTCTTGACATTAAAGTAACTACGGTTTCTGATGCCGGTTTGGGTTTAATCATTCCGTCTTACCGTGTTGATGTACAACGAGAAATTGATGTGATTGAAGAAATTTTACGCGTTTACGGTTACAACAACATCAACTTCACCAAGAAATTAAATGCTACGGTAGCCAATTCGGCCCGAACTGAAGATTATAAAGTACAAAATATCGTGGCCACACAGTTGAACGGCTTAGGCTTTCATGAAATGATGGCCAATTCATTGACTACCCCGGATTATGTTGGTTTATCTGACCTACTGAAAGAAGAATACAATGTGATGATGTTGAATCCGTTGAGCAACGATTTGTCAGCTATGCGTCAGTCATTACTGTTCTCAGGATTAGAGGCTGTGTCGTATAACATTAACCGCAGAAACGGTGATTTGAAATTATTCGAATTCGGGAAAACCTACCACAAATTGCCTTCGGGTTACGATGAACCGAAACACTTGACTTTATTTGTTTCAGGAAATCGCAATGCGGAAAGTTGGACCAATCCGCAAAAACCTTCCGATTTCTTTTTATTCAAAGGTTATGTGAGTTCTGTTTTAGAAAGATTAGGAATTACTAAAATCCAAAACAAACCGGCTGCTTCGGATGTATTTGCGGAGGGAATTGCTATCGCTTCCGGGAATGATACTTTGGTAGAATTCGGAACTGTGAAGAAATCGATTTTAAAACATTTCGATATCAAGCAGGAAGTATTGTATGCCGATTTCAATTGGAACCTGATTTTAAAATTGATTGGTAGCAAAATCAAATTTACCAACATCCCGAAATATCCGGAAGTTCGTAGAGATTTAGCGCTTTTGGTGGATGAAACCATTGCTTTTGATGCGATTTACAATATTGCGCGTCAAACCGAAAAATCGTTGTTAAAAGACGTGAATTTGTTTGATGTGTACCAAGGAAAAAACCTTCCTGAAGGCAAAAAATCGTATGCAGTAAGTTTTACACTGCAAGATAGCACGAAGACTTTAACTGAAGAACAAATTGATAAAATCATGAGCAAGTTGTTGAAAAACATGGAAAACGAATTAGGCGCCACTTTGAGATAATCAGTTCAAAAACATTGTCATTTCGACCGTAGGGAGAAATCACATCACGACAGTGCTTGTATAAAACCAAGAAAATGCTCGAAGAAATTCGGGCATTTTTTTATTGCGATTTGGACAGATTTTTTACTGCAGAATTTTTCAAAAACTTTAACAACTGTAGAAAAGTAATTTGGAAGCTTGCTTATAAGGTTTGAAAAAAATATTTTGTAAATTTCGTTTGTGTAATTTTCAAGTTATCAACTGTTTAAAAATTTACATTATGTTGCTCCACAAGGTAAACCTCCAAGAAGAATTACTTTCCGAAAGAAAAAAACGCCAATCAGAAGCTGCCATTTTAGCACAAGTACAATCCATTTTAGCCAAGAATGAGCGGGAACGGGAAATGGTAACTGACAAGTTGCAGCGTAAAAGTTCAACAATTTCTAATGCTTTGCAATTTGATTTATTGGAAACCGACAAAATTTTCCACATCGATCAAATCCGAAAAATTTGTGTGGATTACCGTTTGCGATTTTTAGACAGTAGTATTTTTAAAAATGAGATACCGGAAGAAGCCATTACCAAAATTCGTCATCTCGAAAAACAGCACCAAACTTCACTGGAAGGTTTTAGAATTATAGCTCCAAGTAAGGCTTTCCATTTGCTTAACTACGATGATCCGTTACTTTTTGTCCCTATCGGAAACAACTATTACTATTTGATTCACCAATGGGGAACCGAAATCAATCCGTGGCGCAAACTGATGGTCTTACCTTTTAAAAATTTAGGCTATTTTACCATAACGGCTATACTTTTCAGTGCTTTGCTGGCGATGTTGGTTCCTGAAAACAATTTGAGCAAATCGGTTCCGATGGCTTCATTGATTGTATTTCTTTTCGCCTTTAAATCGATATTTGCGGTATTTGCTTATTACTTTTTCATGATGGGCAAAAACTTTAATGAAGAAATCTGGAAACGGCAGTACTACAATAATTGATTCTTTTTTCCGTTACTTTATAAAAGCTTTAAAGGATTGTTTCATTAAAAGCGAAAAGTAATGGAAGACAAACAATACAGTTCCCGAATAATTAAAGAAAAATTCAAGTCTAAAAAGTTAAAAACAAGAATCGACTTGGCTGCTATGGTCAGTGTTTCATTTTTGTTGATTGTTTTCTTTATGGTAACTAAAGAATTGGCCAGACCACAAAGTATGGATTTGGGATTAGCCGATGAAGGCGGATGCCATTTTGGTGGATGCCATCGCCCGGATTTTAATCGTACTATAACACTTTTATTAGACGAGAAAGACCAAATTATTTTTTATTGGGGATTGTTAGAAGAGCCTAACGAGCCGCCAAAAAAATTGGGATACGGTAAGAATGGTATCCGTAAAGAATTAATGGCTAAAAATAAAATCATTCAAAAATATTTGTCTGAAAGAAATACCAGAAACGGAGCAATAGTCCTAATCAAACCCAGCAAAAAATCAACTTATGGCAACTTAGTGGCTATTTTAGACGAAATGGCCATCACTAACATTCCAACTTATGCCATTGTAAACGATTTTACACTCGAAGAACAAAGACTTTTAGCTTCGAAATAAAAAAAGCCCCGATTACTCGGGGCTTTTCTATGTAATCAAAAGGGAAAATTATTTTTTCTCTTTCTTTTCCATTTCAGCTTTTAAGCCGGCTAAAATATCATTGTTATCTCCTAAAGTTTGAGCAGGAGCATTGTTTGTAGAAGCTACAGTTTCGGTAGCAGCCTTAACATTTTTCTCCTCTTCTTCTCTGAAGATAGCGGTATGAGAAGCTACTACTCTTTTGAATTCTTTGTTGAACTCAATTACTTTGAATTGTGCTTCTTCACCTTTTTTCAATTTTTTACCGTCTTCTTTTTCTAAGTGACGAGTTGGGATAAACGCCACTACATCATCTCCGAAATCTACAGTAGCACCTTTGTCAACAATCTCAGCGATAGTTCCGGTGTGGATAGTTCCAACAGCGAAAGCATCTTCATGTTTGTCCCAAGGGTTTTCAGTAGTTTGTTTGTGACCTAAAGACAACTTACGGCCTTCAACATCCAACTCTAATACAACTACGTCTAATTTGTCACCTACGTTAACAAATTCAGATGGGTGTTTGATTTTCTTAGTCCAAGACAAGTCAGAGATGTACACTAAACCGTCGATTCCTTCTTCTAACTCAACAAAAATACCGAAGTTAGTAAAGTTTCTAACGATACCTGTGTGTTTAGAACCTACAGGGTATTTAGAAGTAATATCTGTCCATGGATCTTGCGTCAATTGTTTGATACCCAATGACATTTTACGATCGTCTCTGTCTAAAGTTAAGATTACCGCTTCTACAGTATCACCCACTTTTACGAAATCTTGAGCACTTCTTAAATGTGTTGACCAAGACATTTCAGAAACGTGGATCAAACCTTCAACACCTTCAGCTACTTCAATGAAAGCACCGTAGTCAGCAATAACTACTACTTTACCTTTCACTTTGTCACCAACTTGTAAGTTAGCATCTAAAGCATCCCAAGGGTGAGCGTTTAATTGTTTTAAACCTAATTGGATTCTTGTTTTCTCATCATCAAAGTCTAAGATAACAACGTTCAATTTTTGGTCTAATTCCAATACTTCGCTTGGGTGGTTGATTCTTGACCAAGACAAGTCAGTGATGTGGATCAATCCGTCTACACCTCCTAAATCGATGAACACACCGTAAGAAGTGATGTTTTTAACCACACCTTCTAATACTTGACCTTTTTCTAATTGACCGATGATTTCTTTTTTCTGAACTTCGATATCAGCTTCAATCAATGCTTTGTGTGATACTACAACGTTTTTGAATTCGTGGTTGATTTTTACCACTTTGAATTCCATCATTTTGTTCACATATACATCGTAATCACGGATTGGTTTCACATCAATTTGTGAACCCGGTAAGAACGCCTCGATTCCGAAAACGTCCACAATCATACCACCTTTAGTTCTGCATTTAACAAAACCTTGAACGATTTCTCCGGTTTCATTAGCCGCGATAACACGATCCCATGATTTGATAGTTCTTGCTTTTCTGTGTGACAATACCAATTGACCTGTTTTGTCCTCACGAACATCAATCAATACCTCAACTTTGTCACCTACTTTTAAGTTTGGATTGTAACGGAACTCATTCAAAGAAATAACTCCTTCAGATTTCGCGTTAATGTCAACAATAGCGTCTCTTTCAGTAATTCTTACAACTACACCTTCTACTACTTCTTCTTGGTCAGTTGAGATAAAAGTTTTAGTTACTAAATCTTCAAACTCTTTCAAGTTTTTCTCATCTACCGCGTCAATACCTTCGGCATAGTTGTGCCAGTTAAATTCATTTAAAAACGCTTCTTGTTCTTTGTTTAATACAGCCATGCTGATAAAAAAATTTGTATGCTATGTTGCCAGAGTTTCTTAATGCGAACACAAACACAGCAGTGTTAGTTTTAAATTGGTAATCCCTAATGGAAACTCTACTCCGCCAAAAGGTGTGCAAAAGTAAGTATAATTTCTTAATTACAAAACAATTAGAAGAGAAAAAAGACAGTAGAAAAAAGTAAAAAGACTGTTTTTTTTCAGAAGTGAATGGCTTGGGATTTATCGGGTTATGTAATTCCTGCTTTACGTTATACTTCGTGCCACTTCAATCAGGGCTAGACTGGGAATCGAAAGGCATTTTTGGCCACAAAAAAACCTGACAAGTTTACAACTTATCAGGTTTTGTTTTTTATAGTTACCACTTTTAAATTAATGACTTACTTTAGCCACCGCATTCGGATCGTGTTTGTGTTTAAACATAACAGCAAACAAGACAGCTATCACTAAAGAATAAGCCGCAAAAGCCAACCAGATGTTGTGCCAGTCTCTAGCACCGTCGTGTGTAAAGAATTTATCTATCGCCCAGCCGGAAGTAAAGCTTCCCAAAACTGCTCCAAAACCGTTGGTCATCATCATAAACAAACCTTGAGCCGAAGAACGAATTTTAGCATTGGTAGACGTTTCCACGAACAATGAACCTGAAATATTGAAGAAATCGAATGCCATTCCGTAAACGATACAAGACAAAATAATCATCCACAAACCATCGGTTGGATTTCCGTAAGCAAACAACCCAAAACGCAATACCCAAGCCAACATCGAAATCAACATTACTTGTTTGATACCAAATCGTTTCAAGAAAAACGGAATCGCCAAAATGAATAAGGTCTCCGAAACTTGAGAAATCGACATAATAATGGTAGAATACTTCACCACGAAAGAATCGGCATATTCCGGAACGTTTTTAAATTCATCCAAAAAGACATCGCCATAGGCATTGGTCAATTGCAAAGCACCACCCAAAAACATAGAGAAGATAAAGAACAATGCCATCTTATAGGTACCAAACAACTTAAAGGCTTCCAACCCCAAAGATTCCATAAACGAAGCCTTTTCGCCTTTGGTGTGTTGCGGTTTACATTGCGGCAAAGTAAAAGCATACAATCCTAACAAAACAGCCGCAATTCCGGCTATGTAAAATTGAAAGGCTGTAGCCTTATTCCCAGTCAAATTGGTTAACCACATGGCCGCAATAAAACCCACAGTTCCCCAAACGCGTATGGGCGGAAAATCTTTCACCACATCGCTGTCGGCACTATTTTTCAAAGCTGTATAAGAAATGGAATTGGAAAGTGCAATCGTTGGCATATAGCAACACATCGCTACCAACATCACATAGATAAAGTTCTCCGGTGTGGTAACTTGCGGAAGGTAAAATAAAACTAAAGCGTAAAGTATATGTAAAATCCCGTAAAGTCGTTCTGCATTCACCCAACGGTCAGCTATGATTCCGGTTAAAGTAGGCATAAACAAAGAGGCAATTCCCATCGTTCCGAATACCAATCCGAATTGGGTTCCGTCCCATTGTTTCGTGCCAAACCAAAAGTTGGCAATGGTAATAAGCCAAGCACCCCAGACAAAGAACTGAAAGAAGTTCATGGCAATTAATCTGTTTTTTATACTCATAAATAATAGTTTTTGGTTTTAGTAAATAACAACCCGTAAATCTACTATTTATATTGAGAAAAAAAAATATTTACAACGATTTCGAGACTTGGTCCACCAAGGCTAAGACAGCGTCAAATTGTTCCTCTCGGGTAAGTGCGGAATTGTCAATCTCGATAGCGCCATCGGCCATAACCAAAGGAGAATCTTCGCGGTTGGTATCAATGTGGTCGCGTTCTTCAACGTTTTTCAGCACAGCTTCAAAAGAAACCTCTTGGCCTTTGGCTTGCAATTCATCATAACGTCTTCGAGCACGGGTTTCCGGACTGGCAGTCATAAACACCTTAAGTTCGGCATCGGGAAACACCACTGTTCCTATGTCGCGACCGTCCATTACAATGCCTTTATCTTTGCCCATTTGTTGTTGTTGTTCGACCAATTTGGCTCTGACTTCCGATACCTCAGCAATCTTGCTCACATAACCGGAAACTTCTATGGTACGAATTGCCGCTTCGACATTCTCACCATTCAAATACATTTCGGCAAAACCCAACTCGGGATTAAACTCGAAATGCAATTTGATAAACGGCAAACTGTTGATTAAGGTTTGTTTGTCAAAAAAATCGGGCCCAATGCAACCGTTCTGCATGGCAAAATAAGTCACCGCACGGTACATTGCACCGGAATCTACATAAACATATCCTAAATGTTTGGCCAATTGCTTGGCTAAAGTGCTTTTGCCGGTGGAAGAAAATCCGTCGATGGCTATGGTAATTTTTTTGCTCACTATATTATTTTTTTGCTGTTCGCGAACCTCAGTTTTTAATATCGGTTCCCCGAAAAATCTATCGTCAATCCAAACAAACTGGTATTGGCCGCTAAAGTATATCTCGAATACGAATAATTAAATTTCAAGTTGTTGATTTTCAAGCCAAATCCAACCGATAATCCGGAAAAATTTCGCTGCTCTAAAATACGCAATTCTTCGGCTCTACGAAAATTATAGCCTAAGCGAATGTTAAAGCCTTTGTCGGGAAACAATTCGGCGCCCACAATCACATGACGCAATGCATTGTTAAAAAACGACACTTTTTCGGGCGTTGAACCGCCGTCCAAATTCCCTTCTGCCCTATTCGGATTGGCAAAAGCCAACTGCCATTGCTGCATATTTTCCAAGGTTAAATGCCAACGAATCGGGACATTTTCCATGAGTTGTGACACTCCGATTAGCACTTC
>Ga0208243_1000397_pt1 | contig 25445 bp, 25 predicted proteins | sample Subbio2Aug_QV12A_FD_184826 | JGI IMG/M metagenome (GOLD analysis project Ga0208243, IMG submission 184826) | Serpentinite rock and fluid subsurface biosphere microbial communities from McLaughlin Reserve, California, USA - CR12Aug_QV12A (SPAdes) | ecosystem: Environmental > Terrestrial > Deep... | reverse complement strand
CGACTGTCGCAAGTGTGGCGGGAATAATGCCCTCGAAGCAGTCGCGGATCGTGTCAAGCGTGACGGCCTCTCTGTCCTCCTCAACGCCTGTGACGGGCCGGACACTCATAGCGACCGTCCCGCACCTGGACCTGGAGTCTGTTCGAAAGCCTCCTGTGCCGGGAAACTCAGGACGGACAAGTTCGAGGTGCTGTAGTCGCAGAAGGCCTGCACGAACCGGGGCGGCTCTCCGACTGCGGCCAAGATCTGGGCGAAAGCTTCGGTCTGCTGCCGGACACAGTTCTCGTCTTCCCGTTGCAGCTCTTCCATTCTGGAGAAGAACCCTTTGATCTGGACAGTGCGATGCGATAGCGGCGCGCTGAAGGTGACCGCGATCGGGCCGCCCGACCGTGCGGATGACGTGATTGCCGTGTTCCCGTCCTCTGCATAGACAATGCGGATAGTCCCGTCCCCGACGACGCGCGCGGCAAGCGCTCGACCGGCTCGCGCCTGGCCCGATAGCCCTGCGACGCCCATGACGATGCTGACCCCGCTTTCGATAAAGGCGGCGATCTGGTCGGAAATCCCGGCGCCATTTCCGGATGCCGTGACATCTTGGTTACTGACGTCTTCTGTAGGTTTCCGCATCAGTGCATGGCCCAAGTCATGCCGAATAGGCTACGATTACCGCGGCAGAGTCGCAAAGCCTGTTACGCATGGGCGGGAAGAAGAAAGCGATCGCCTACACGACAGCCCTATCATGTTCAATTCAATGGCACGGCCCCGATTTCGCCTTGCTGACAGACGGGCTGGGGCCGCTGCACGGTGTCACCGACCTGGACGCGATCGACCTCGGCGGAGCGATTCGCCGGCCCACCAAGAATAGCTTACGAGATACTCCCTAGCGGCCCATCAGCCAATGCAACGGGCGGGATAGCAGTCATCCAGCCTGCTCTGACAACATGGTCAGTGGCCGGATCTCGACAGGATGCGCCAGCAACCGCTCCAATTGCGAAAACAGCGGTTGCAGATGCGGCATCGCCAGATGCGCGTCCAGTGCGGCCCGGTCGGTCCAGTTCTCGTAGAACACGAAGACACAAGGGTCGGCAGCGTCGACGTGGAAGTCGTAGTTGATGCAGCCGGGCTCGGCTCTTGTCGGCGCGACCTGAGCTTCCAGCAGGGCCGCCAGTTCTTCACGTGTTTCAGGGCGGGCGATGACGGTTCCGATGATCGTATACATTGGTCAGCCCCGCTTCTGGCTGAGCGCCACGGCTAGGATGATGATCGCTCCCTTGGCGATCAGTTGCTGGCTGAACTCCAGACCCATGAGGATCAGGCCATTGTTGATCATCCCGATCATGAGCGCCCCGACGATGGTGCCGATCACCGTGCCCTTGCCACCGAAGAGGCTCGTGCCCCCGAGAACCGCTGCGGCAATAACCGAGAGTTCGTCGCCCTCGCCCAGCTGGAAGCGCCCCGATTGCAGGCGTCCCGCATAGAGCATCCCTGCAAGGGCCGCAGCGCAGGAGGACAGGACCAGCACCTTGAACTTGATCGAGGCGGTGTCGATGCCGGAATAACGCGCAGCCGTCTCACCACCGCCGGTGGCCAGCACCTTGCGGCCAAAGCCGGACCGGCGCAGCGCGACATGGCCGACACCCGCGACCACCGCCATCCAGAACATCAGGACCGGGATCGGGCCAACCGACCCGCCGCCAAAGATCCAGGAATAGCCAGGCGACAGGATCGGGACCGCGGCGGTGTCCGAGATCCACATGGCCACACCCTTGGCGATGCCCATCATCGCAAGCGTCGTCAGGAAGGACGGGATGCCGATCCTCGTGGTCAGCCACCCATTAAACATGCCCACAGCGAGCCCGGTGGCCACACCGGCAAGTATGCCACCCAAGGGCCCGGCCACGGAAATGGCCATTGCGACCGTGACGGTCGTCAGCCCCGCCACCGCGCCGACCGACAGGTCGATCTCGCCCGCTGAAAGCACGAAGGTCATGGCCACGGCCATCACCGCGATCATCGCGGTCTGGCGCACGATGTTCAGCAGGTTGTTCGGGTTCAGGAAGCCTTTGTCGTTCAGCGTCAGCGCGAAGACGACGAAGATGAACACGAAGCCGATATAGATGATGTTCTGCCGCCAATTGGCGAAGAATGCCCCGGCGGGGGCGGTTGCTGCCTTAGCCATGGCTGGCCTCCATGATGCGGGTGTCTGCGCTGAGGGCTTTCTGGATTTCCACCTGCAACCGGCGCTCGGCGGCTTGCAGGGCATGTTCGGGGTCTGTCTCGGCTGGGTCGTCCAGATCGGCGCGGTCCAGCATCTGGTGCGCGCGCCCATCCGCCATCACGAGGATGCGGTCGCAGGCGGTCAGCAGTTCCGACAGTTCGGAGGAGATGACGATGACGCCTTTGCCCGCCTGGGCAAGATCGCGCACCAGGCGGATGATCTCGGACTTCGAGCCGATGTCGATTCCCGCCGTGGGCTCGTCCAGGATCAGGATCTCGGGTTCGGTGGCCAGCCACTTGCCGATCACCACCTTCTGCTGGTTGCCGCCCGAAAGCGTGGACACCGCATGGTCGCGGCTGGCGGTCTTGATCGAAAGGCGGTCGATCATCTGGTCCGCCAGGGCGCGCACGCGGCCCCGGTCGACGAACCCGCGCGGCGCGATACGGTCGATCACCGCCATCGCCATGTTGTCGGCAACACTTTGCGCCGGGATGATGCCCTGCGTCGCGCGGGCCTCGGGGACCAGGGCCACCCCTTGGGTGATGGCGTCGGCGGGGCGACGGATCGTCACCTTGCGCCCCTTGATGCGGATTTCGCCGGCTACTGCGGGCTCGATCCCCGCGATCACCCGTGCAAGGGCCGAGCGGCCAGAACCGAGAAGACCGGCAAGGCCCAGGACCTCGCCACGGTGCAGCATCAGGCTGACGTCCTCGGGCTTGTGCGGGCCGGTGAGGTGGGAAAGCTCCATCAGCACATCGCCGCGCGACACCTCGCCCCTTTCGACGTCGGCAAGGCCCTTCGAGCGTTTGCCGACGATGTGCTCGATCATGGTGTCGATCGGCAGTTCTGAAAGCGACGCGGTGATGACGTGCTTGCCGTCGCGCAGGATGGTGGCGCGGTCGGCTATGCGAGCGATCTCGTCCATGCGGTGGCTGACGTAGATGATCGCCACGCCCTCGGACTTCAGCTTGCGCAGGAAGGTGAACAGCCGTTCGACGTCAGACACGGCAAGCGCGGTTGAAGGTTCGTCTAGGATCAGCACCCGTGACTTCTGGCTGATAGCCTTGGCGATTTCGGTCAGCTGTTTCTGGCCCGCGCCCAGATCGCCCACCAGCGCCAGGGGGTCGACCTGCACTTGCAGCATATCGAAGATTTCGCGCGCGCGGCGGACGGAATCCGCGTCGTCGATCATCCCGCGCGCAGTGCGGACCTCGCGCGTCAGGAAGATGTTCTGCGCCACGGTCAGCGTCGGGACCAGCGACATTTCCTGGAAGTTCATCGCGATGCCCGCGGCGCGTGCGCCTTCGGGAGAGTGGGAGGTCAGCGGTTGCCCGCCGACCTCGATCTGGCCCTCGTCCGGCACATGGACTCCGTTCAGGACCTTCAGGATCGTGGACTTTCCCGCCCCGTTTCCACCCAGCAGGGCGTGGACCTCACCGGCGCGGACTTCGAAGTCCACGGCATCCAGCGCCCGGATGCCGCCAAAGGATTTGGAAATCCCGGTCATTCGCACGGCAAGGGGGGCGGGGATGGTCATCCCACCTGCTCCCACTTGCCGCTTTCGCCGGACCGCAGAAGCGCGTCAGCCACAAGCTCGGTCTTGAGACCGTCCTCGAAGTTGGGGCTGGGCTGCTTGCCCGTGGCGATGGCGTTGAACAGGTCGAAGCACTCGACGATCTTCGTTTCCGAATAGCCGATCCCAAGGCCCGGAATGGGCCACAGTCCGCCGCCGTAGGGATGGGCCGGTCCGGTGTAGACCGTGCGGAACCCGCGCGCATCTGCAGGATCGTCGGCGAACATCACCTGCAGTTCGTCGCGGCGTTCGTAGTTGAAGTGGATCGAGCCCTTGGTGCCGTGAATCTCCAGCGTGATGAAGTTGTTGCGGCCCCAGGCGTTGCGGGTGGCCTCGAGGCTGCCGATCGCGCCGCCCTCGAAGCGCAGCATCGATACCACCTCGTCATCCACGTCGACCGGCGCGCGTTCGGCACCAGCGGACTTTTCGGATGCGCCCAGCTTGTCGACGCCGCCCTGCTGGATCGGACGGGTGGTGACATAGGTCCTGGTCATCGCAATCACCTCGGCAATCGGCCCGACAAGGTAATGCGCAAGATCGACCACATGGGTGCCGATGTCGCCCACCGTGCCCGATCCTGCTATCTTTTTCTGAAAGCGCCAGGAAAGCGGCCCATTCTCGTCCGCCGACCAGTCCTGCAGATAGGTGCCGCGGAAGTTCAGGATGCGGCCGATGCGGCCTTCGTCGATGTATTTCTTCGCAAGAGCCACGGCGGGCGTGCGGCGGTAGTTGAAGGCGACCATGTTGATGATCCCGGCAGCCTTCGCGGCCTCGGTCATTGCCCGGGCTTCCTCCACGGTGCGGGCCAGGGGCTTTTCGCAGATGATGTGCTTGCCCGCCTTGGCCGCCGCGATGGCAATTTCGGCATGGACGTTGTTCGGCGTGCAGATGTCCACCACGTCGATGTCGGGTCGCGCCACCACGCTGCGCCAGTCGCTGGAGGCTTCGTCGAAGCCGAAGCGGCGGCGGGCTTCCTCGGCGGCGCCGTCGGTGATGTCGACCACCACCTTGCGGTGCGGGATGGCCGGTGCGGGCCAGAAGAACATTGGCATCGAGGCATAGGCCATGGCGTGCGCCTTGCCCATGAACCCGCCGCCGATCATGGCGACGTTCATCACTTTGGTCATTGTCCGACTCCGGGAATGGGGATGGCGGGCCTTCGCGGATCGGGAGCGTGACTTTGCGAAGGCCCGGATTGCAGGCGGGGAGCGAACTCTCCGCCTGCTGTGGTCACTGCATCGAGGCCTTGATGTTGTCGGTCGCCTCGGTCGAGTAGACTTGTTTCCAGGCCTCAAGCAGGTTGTCCTGCGATACCGGCAGCGCCGGAAGCGCGACGAAGTCCGGTGCTTCCTTGCCCAGAAGGCCGTAGCCTGCGAGCTTCGCCTCGACGACACCGGCGTCGTAGGGGCGCTGTGCGCCAAGTCCCTTGACGAAGCCGCCCTGCGCCATGCTGATCGCGACGTTCTCGCCCAGGTCGACGGTTGTGATGATCAGGTCATCCCGTCCGTTCGCCCGCGCGGCCGCCATCACGCCCTCGGCCGGGACGTCCCATACGGCCCAGATGCCCTTGAGGTTCGGGTTTGACGTCAGCATCGCCCCTGCCGCCTTCTCGGCATCGCCCGAGAAGTCCGGCCCGCCGATCCCCTGCTCGTCGACGATGGTGATGTTGGGATAGTCGCTGGCGATCGTCGCCTTGAAGGCGTCGTAGCGCTGCTTCGTCACGAAGAAGTCGGCGGCGTGGAAGACCAGGCCGATCTCGCCGCCGTCAGGACCAAGCGCCTTGGCCATCAGGTGTGCCGCGGCGACACCGTTGCCATAGTTGTCGGCGGAGACGACCGAGACGTAGTCCTGACCCGCGACGAAGCCGGCGGGCACGTTGTCCATGAACACAAGCTTCGCCCCCGCCTCATGCGCGGCCCGGTAGGCGGCAGCGGTGGCGGTCGGGTCGGTCGGGATCGACACGATGATGTCGGGCGACTGGGCCATGATGGTCTCCAGGTCGCTGACCTGCTTCTCGGGCTTGAAGCCCGCGTCGGTGACGGCGATCACCTCGATGCCCATGGCGGCGAACTGGGTCTGCAGCCCGTTGATCTGCGCCTGGCTCCAGTCGTTGCCGCCGTAGTGCATGACGATGGCGGCGGTCGCGCCCATCTCCTTGATCTTCGCCAGTTCTTCGTCGGTCAGGACGACGTCCGAGGCAGGCGAGGGATCTTCGCCATTGGGTCCCTTTGACAGGACCGTTTCCTGCAGCTTGGCAAGGGCCGAGTCCGGGTCGGCAAAGGCCGGTGCGCCAAGGCCCATCACCAGCGCAAGCGCAGTGGCGGACCCCATGAGGGTTCGTCTGGTCAACATTGTCATTCTCCTCCCAGAGACGTGGCGGGTAACCGCCGTTGATGGGCAGGGCGTCAGCCCGAGATTGCCCGGTTCAGGTAGTCCATGCTCAGCCGCGCCCCTTCCGCAGGGTCGGGCCAGGCGTCGAGTTCGGTGCAGACCCAGCCTGAAAAGCCGATGTCCTTCATCGCCTGCAGGATGGGAGCGGTCGCGACGTCACCCCGATCAATCGGAGTGAAGGCGAAGGGCTCGCGCTGGAAGCCCTTGAGGTGGACATAGGAAATCCGCACTGCGTGGTCGCGGATCAGACGGGCCGGGTCCCCCCCGGCGGCGGCCAGATGCGCGGTGTCGGGGCAGAAGTCGATGGCCGTCAGGTCGAAGATCTTGGCGACTTCGGCCGGGCCTTCCACGATCGTGGAAAGGTGCGGATGGTAGTGGGCGTTGAGACCGCGCGCTTCGGCCAGCGCCTTCACCCGGTCCAGCGCGGCACCCAGCTTGTGGAAGTCCGGCTCGCGCGTGCCATCGAAGCGCTTGGCCCCTCCGCCCACCACCAGATGCGGCGCACCCAGTTCGGCGGCCCGATCGGCGGCGCGGGTCACGCGGGCCAGTTCCTCGGGCAGGATGTCGTCGAAGATGAAGTTGCCGCCAGCATAGGTGGCGACCAGTTCCAGCCCGTTGTCGGCCAGGAGCTTTCGCATGCCGGCAACCGAGTAGTCGAGGAGATTGCCGTCGAACATCTCGACGCCCGCATAACCCGCTGCAGCGATGTCGGCGCAGGCGCGGTCCATGTCGCCGAACGTGCGGTAGGCGAGTTGGGTGATCGAGGTGACACCCACTGCGTCGCCCCCAAGGCCGCCCCAGCAATTGGCGTGATAGGCCAGCTTCCATGCTGTCATCGGTATCCCCTCCCAACCGTGCAGACGCTTGCGGATGCCCCGCCCTGCCTGCCGTTCCGTCCGGCCTCCTCTGACCGTGGCCAAGTCGTTAAGCCGAGATTCGTCACGGGTCAATATTATTTCAGCGTATGTTTGGTTACTTCTGCATTTTTACAGCAAAAGTTTTTTCTTGAACGGCAGAAGTCGGGTGCTTATCCCTGTCCGAAGCCTGCGAGGATGTGCTTTTGCCCCTGACCGACCCTGTCCCGAGCGAATCGGCCCGCCAACGCGGCAAGGGGCGTCCGCGCACGGTGGAGACCGCCGCTCCCTCCCTGGTCGAGCTCCTGAACCTCGTGCGGAGCGGCGCGGCCAGCACCCGGCAGGAGCTGGAGCGCCAAAGCGAATTCGGTCGAGCGGTGGTGGCGGACCGGCTGACGATGCTGGGCGATCTGGGGCTGGTGGACGAGAGCGAACTCGGCACGGCGACCGGCGGCCGCGCGCCGCGCCTGGTCCGCTTTGCCGCCCGCCGCGCCTCGATCCTCGTCGCCACACTGGACCAGACCGCGATCGGGGTTGGCGTCGCGGACCTGTCGGGCAACCTTCTGACCGAACACCACGAGGCTGCCGACCTGACCGCCCCGCCACAGGACCTGACGGACCGTCTGACTGCGCTCTTCCGCTGGTCGATGGACCGTCAGACTGCGCCAGGGGGCCTGTGGGGCATCTCGCTTTCGGTTCCCGGAACGGTGCAGGGATCGGCGGACGAGGATTTCCTATCGGCCACCCCGCCGGTCCTGCCCGCCTGGGAAGGCTTTCCACTGGTCGAGACCCTCACCCGCAGCTTCGGTGTGCCGGTCTGGATGCGCTCCAGCGTCGAGACGATGACGGTCGGGGAACTCCACGCCGGCGCGGGGATCGGGCTGCGCAGCCTCCTGTTCGTCAAGGTCGGGCGCCGGATCGGGGCAGGCATCGTCTGCGACGGTCAGCTCTACCGGGGTGCCCATGGCGCGGCAGGGCTGATCGGGGCGCTGCCGGTATCTTCGGGCGGGCGTACTGGCACGCTGGATGCGATGGCCGGGTCCGACATGATCCAGCGCGAGGGCATGGCCGCCGCCCAGGACGGCCGCAGCCCGGTCCTTGCCGACATCCTGCGTCGCGGCGGAGAGATCACTGCCATCGAGGTCTCCCAGGCCGCGCAGATGGGCGACGCGGAATGCGTGGCGATCCTGTCCGGTGCGGGGCACCTGATCGGGCAAGTCGTAGCCACGCTGGCCAATGCGCTGAACCCCGAACTGATCGTTCTCTCCGGGTCCATCGTGCAGACGAACGACATCCTGCTGGCCGCACTGCGCGAGGCGGTCTACGGCGCTTCCCATCCCTTCGTGACGCGAGACCTGCGGATCATCCGGTCGCAGATGGGGAGTTCGGCCGGGTTGGTGGGCGCGGCCCGCGTCGCGTCCGAAGCGCTGTTCGCGCCAGGCTTCCTGAGGGAATGGGTGACGCATGGAAACCCGCTGGCCCACCCGGCTGTGTCAGCGTTGCAGGCAAGGCTGGCGGCCGACGCGCCCCAGCGGACCGCTCCGCCCCTGCCGCCCTCTGTCCGGAACGGAAAGGAGCCCCGCGAATGACGATCTCCGGCCTTGGACCCCACGGTGAACGTGCTTCGCCGCCGGAGCGCGTCAGCCTTCTGCCCGACGACCGCACTGCCGCCAAGAAGGCCGGCTGGCGTGTAGCCGTGGTCCTGCACACGCTGGACAGCGACTGGGCCAAGCAGCAGGTGGCCGGAATGGTCGGCATTCTGGGCGATTGCGGCGTGGTCGTGGTTGATGTCGTCGACTGCGGCTTTTCCCCCGAACGGCAGGTCGCCGAACTGGATCGTCTGATTGCGGAACGACCCGATGCGATCATCTCCCTCCCCGTTGCCAACGAACAGGTCGCCGCCGCCCATGCCCGCGTGTCCGCATCGGGAATAAAGCTGGTGCTCCTGGACAATGCGCCCACGGGCTTGCTGCCCGGACTGCATTACACGGCTCTGGTTTCGGCCGACAACTTCGGCCTTGGAAAGATCGCGGCGGCGGGGCTTTCGCCCCATCTTCCCGATCGCGCAGAGGTCGGGGTCCTGGGCTTCGCGGCGGACTTCTTTGCGACGAACGAGCGCGAGATCGCGTTCACCAAGTGGCTGCAGGCAAACCGCCCGGACGTTACCCTGCGGGTCCGCCGCTTCGCCCGGATCGAAGACGCCGCCGCCAGAGCGAAGGAGCTGTTGGCGGACCACCCCGCACTGGTGGGATTGTTCGTCGTCTGGGACACTCCCGCGATGGCGGTCGCCGCGGACATGGAGGCACGCGGGACCGCCCTGCCCATGGCAACCGTGGACCTTGGTGAACAGGCGGCCATCGGACTGGCCGGCGGAGAGTCGCTCTGCTGTATCGCCGCACAGCAGCCTTTCCTGCAGGGTGTCGCTGCCGCGCAGACAGTGATCCTCTGCCTTCTGGGCCGACCGGTCCCTGCTTGGGTGGCCCTTCCAGGCATCAGCGTCACGCGCGAGAACGTGGTCGAAAGCTTCCAGACGATCTGGCGTCAACCCGCACCACGCGAGGTGCTCAGGATGTTGGGGCTGACCAGGGGCCACTGAACAGAGGGAGTAGAGGACCCAGCCATCCAGGATCGGCTGGGGCTGAAGGTATCCCCTATGTGGTCAGCATGTCCTCAGGACTTCGCTTCCTATCGAACGTCCCAAGACTCGATACCTGGTCCCCACCCGACGACACTCCTACACGCAGGCAAGTATCTCATGTGACCAACCGCATGAGGGCACCATGACCCAACCCTACCAGAACAGCGCGACAGCACGACTTATCGCGGTCCTCCTGGCAGCATCAGGCTGCTTACCGTGCGTCGAGGCTCATGGCGAAGGATGTTTGAAGCTGCCTCTCGTGATCAAGAAGGTCGGACAAACGCCAGCGAGTGCAATTGAGCCCTACCCGCAGTGGAGCGGGCAAGTCTCCGTCCCGCTTCCAGCGCCAGATGCTGTGTTTTGATACGCCGTAGCGTTGCGCTACCTGATCGACGGTCAGATAAGGGCTCTTGAGTTGGGACCGAGCAGTCCTACCATCTCCTGCGCGAGGGCGTGGCAGGGACACCGCACAAGGCCTACAGGTTCTCCGGTCTCCTTCCGCTCTTGGGATAGTTGGTTTCTGACAGAATACGTTCGAAGGCTTGGAAAGACCTGAAGCAGAATTCTGAGTTCACCGCACCTTTGCTCGACCACTTTCGCAATGTAGCCCAGCAGTAGCCCGCCGGCCGATGACCACGGAACCTCGGCTTATGGTGGGGCCCAGAAAGTTCAACATCGCAAGGAGATTTAAGTGGTGCCCAGAGCCGGAATCGAACCAGCGACACGCGGATTTTCAATCCGCTGCTCTACCAACTGAGCTATCTGGGCACCGTTTGGTGGGCGGGTGATACTCAAGCGACGGGGGGCTGTCCAGAGGGAAAACGACCCTAATGCGCCTTGGGCGGAACGTCGGTCTCGACCGGGTCTTCGGCCTCGTCCTCGGTCTTGGCTGGGATACGGTAACCCTCGGTCAGCCACCGGCCCAAGTCCACGTCGGCGCAGCGACGCGAGCAGAAAGGGCGGTAGTCTGGGGCGGTCGGCTTGCCGCAGATCGGGCAGCTCATGGCAGAAGCTCCGCCAGGGGCAAACGGTCGCGCTTGCGGGTCAGTTCATAGAGGCCAAGCGTCGTCCAGCCCGCCAGGTTTGCCTCGCCATCCGACTTGAAGGCGGCCTTCAGGACCTGGTCCAGGATATGGCGATCGCGCTTCGGCATGGGGGCAAAGTCGACCACCACCTGCCCACCCAGGCCGCGCAGGCGCAGCTGTCGCGGCAGGTCGCGGGCGGCGGCGACGTTGGCTTTCAGGCTTGCCGCCGGAGAGGTGTCCGGGCCGGTATTCACGTCAACGGCCACCAGCGCGCGGGTCGGCTCGATTGTCATGTGCGCCCCGCCTTCCAACGCGACCCGCGGACCGCGCAGGGCCTCCAGCGCCTCGGTCACGCCGTGGCGTTCGAAGCTTTCTGCCTCGGTGTCGGCATCGTCCACGGCGGGGTCCAACCAGTCCCGGAACGCAAGGTCGTGGGCGTAAGGTCCGTCCACCAGCAGTTCGGGCGGGCCGGAGATGTCCGCCAGCACCGCTTCGGCAAGGCCGCGCATCGCGGCGATGTCCTCGACGATGGCCTGGTCCTCGGCCTCCTGGCAGCCCGAGCGCAGGATAAGGCCTAGGGCCTCACTGGCGCCTGCCATCCCGGCCTCGGCCAAGGCAGAGAGCTCCTCCCGGCGCTCCTCGTCCTTGACCCGGCGCGAGATGTTCAATCCCGGAGCCTCGGGCGTGATGATGGCGAAGCGCGACTTGAAGAGAAGGCGCGTGGTCACCGGGACTGCCTTGCCGGGTTCGGCGGGGCCGGTGACCTGCACCAGAAGGCGTTGGCCCGGCGCAACGCCCGAGATCTGCCGCAGAAAGCCCGATCCGCCGGGGAGCTTGACGAAGATGCCGCCCTGCCCCTTCACCGGACGGTCGGCGACTGCGCGGTAGATCGCGCCTGGGATCGCAACGTCGTCCGCGGGATCGATGGCCAGTTCTTCCAGCCGCCCGTCCACCATCAGCGCTGCGGCCTGGCGGCCGTCGACCTCGTCCAGAACCAGAACGCGACCCTTCATGCCTGCCTCCAGACCGGATAGCCGATTGCCGTGAGCAGCGCCGCCGTCTCGGCCACCGGCAGTCCCATGATCCCGGTGAAGGATCCGGAAATCCACGGGATGAACGCCCCGGCCAGACCCTGGATCCCGTAGCCGCCGGCCTTGCCCTGCCATTCGCCGCTGGCGAGGTAGGCGTTCAGCTCGGCATCCGACAGGCGCTTCATCTTGACCACGCTCAGACTCTCGCGCACCAGAACCCGGTCGCCCCGCCGTACGGCCAGCGCGGTGATCACCTGGTGGCGACGTCCCCCGAGAGCAGTAAGGAAGGCCGCGGCTTCGCCGGCGTCTTCGGGCTTGCCCAGGATGCGGCGGCCCAGCGCCACGGTCGTATCGGCGCAGAGAACGACATCCTCGGGACCGGCAGGGACGGCGCGAGCCTTCTCCTCGGCCAGGCGCAGGCAATAGGGGCGCGGCAGTTCGCCCCTCTTCGGGTCTTCGTCGATGTCAGGGGGCAGGATCAGATCGGGTACGATCCCAAGCTGCGCCAGAAGCTCTTTCCGGCGCGGGCTGCCCGATCCAAGGATCAGTCGCAATTTATTTGAAGCGATAGTTGATGCGGCCCTTCGACAGGTCGTAGGGGGTCATCTCGACCTGCACCTTGTCGCCGGCCAGAACGCGGATGCGGTTCTTGCGCATCTTGCCTGCCATCACCGCGATCAACTCATGGCCGTTCTCGAGTTCGACCCTGAATGTCGCGTTCGGCAGGAGTTCCTTCACGACACCGGGGAATTCGAGAATGTCTTCCTTGGCCATGGTCTCTCCATTGCAGATGGGCCCGCAGGTTGGTCCCCGCAGGCTTCCGGGGGGCGATATGCCCCTGTTGGACCGGGGTTTCAAGCGAATTCTGGAATGCGTCAGCTTCTCAGGCGGAAACGCTGGATCTTGCCGGTCTGGGTTTTCGGCAGGGCGTCGGTAAAGACGACCCGTCGGGGGTACTTGTAAGGCGCAATGGTGCGCTTGACATGGTCCTGCAGGATCTTGACGAGCAGATCTCCCGGACTGTGCCCGGCCGACAGCACCACATGGGCCTCGACCACCTGGCCGCGTTCTTCGTCGGGGGCGCCGACGACCGCACACTCCAGCACCGCGGGATGCGAGAGCAGCGCTGCCTCGACCTCTGGTCCTGCAATGTTGTAGCCGGCCGAAATGATCATGTCGTCCGACCGCGCGGCAAAGTGGAAGCGCCCTTCCTCGTCCTGCCAGAAGCTGTCGCCCGTCAGGTTCCATCCGGCCTTGACGTAGGCCTTCTGACGCTTGTCCGACAGGTAGCGGCACCCTGTGGGACCGCGCACCGCAAGCCGGCCGACCTCACCGCGTGGCAGTTCCTGCATGTCGTCTCCAACGATCCGCGCCTCGTAGCCGGTGACGGGCCGCCCGGTGCAGGCGGGGCGGTGGTCGTCGAATCGGTTGGTGATGAAGATGTGCAGCATCTCGGTCGCGCCGATTCCGTCCAGCATCGGCTTGCCGGTCTTCTGCATCCATTCCTCGTAGACCGGGCCGGGCAAGGTTTCTCCTGCGCTGACCGCAGCGCGGAGCGACGACAGGTCCGCCCCCTCCGCCATCGCCTTCAGCATGACGCGGTAGGCGGTGGGCGCCGTGAAGCAGACCGTGGCGCGGTGCTTCTGGATGATCTCGATCATGTTCGGCGGACTTGCCTGCTCCAGCAGCGCCGCCACCGCGCCGAAGCGCAGCGGAAAGACTGCAAGGCCGCCAAGGCCGAAGGTGAACGCGAGGGGTGGAGAGCCCACGAACACATCCTCGGGCGTGACGCCCAGGACTTCCTTCGCATAGCCGTCCGCGATGATCAGAAGGTCACGGTGGAAATGCATCGTGGCTTTCGGCTCGCCCGTGGTTCCGCTGGTAAACCCCAGTAGTGCCACATCGTCCCGGCCGGTCGGCACGGCCTGGAATTTCACCGATTTCGACAGGGCCACCCGGTCCAGTTCCGCGTCATGGTTGGCTGTCCCGTCGAACCCCACCACCGTCCGCAGGAAGCGCGACCCCTTCGCGCAGGAGACCAGCTCTTCCATCAGCCGGGTGTCACACAGCGCATGGGTGATCTCGGCCTTGTCGACGATGGCGGTCAGCTCGCCCGCCCGCAGCATCGGCATGGTGTTCACCACCACAGCCCCAGCCTTGGTCGCCGCCAACCAGCAGGCGACCATCGCCGGGTTGTTCGCCGACCGGATCAGCACCCGATTGCCCGGTTTCACGCCGTAGTCCTCGACCAGCGCATGGGCGATCCGGTTCGACCAGTCGGTCAGTTCCTTGTAGGTGCGGCTCCGGCCATTTCCGATAAGGGCGGTGTTGTCGCCGAAGCCCTTCGCCACCATCGCATCCGTCAGCTCGACGCCCGCGTTCAGCCACTCCGGGTAGTCGAAGCCCTGCAGCCGGATCTCCGGCCAGTCCTCTGGCGCAGGGAGGCGGTCTCGCGTGAACGTGTCGCTATGTCCTGTCGGCCCCAGCATGTCCAAGTCCTCCCCGTTCAGCGTCACGCACTTGGAACGACGGCGGTGGCTTCGATTTCCACTTTCGCCCGATCCTCGACCAGCGCCACGACCTGCACCAGCGCCATGGCCGGGTAATGCCGCCCGATGACTGCCTTGTAGACGGCACCCAACTCGCGCAGCCGGTCCAGATATTCGCGCTTGTCGGTCACATACCAGGTCAGCCGCACCAGATGCTCGGGCAGCGCGCCACCCTCGGCCAGGACCTCGACGATCGACTTCAGCACCTGCTCGACCTGGCCCACGAAATCGTCGGTCTCGAATTCCTGGTCCGCATTCCACCCAATGATCCCGCCGGTGAAGACCATCCGGCCCTCCGCCGCCACGCCATTCGCGTAGCCCCGCGCAGGCTTCCAGTTCCGTGGGTGAAGGATCTCATGCATCCTGCGTCTCCCTGTAACGCTCCAGCGCCGCGCGCATCTCCTCGGGCCAGGGCGCGGCCTTCATCCCCGCGATCCAGGCCAGCGTCATGCCCACCCGCAGCCGCAGACCATCCGGCCCATGACCCTCGATCCACATCTTGACCGAGGACCCGCCGACCTTTTCCAACCGCAGGGTGAACCGCACCTTGTCCCCGAGCCGCGACGGCTTCTGGAACACCGCCTCCATCGCCACCGTCGGCACGCCGTTGTCGGCCCCGAAATGCATCGAGGCGAAGGACCGGCCCACGACATCCGCGAAGAAGTTCTCGATGACCGAGTTCACCATTTCGAAATAGCGGGGATAGAAGACGATCCCCGCCGGGTCACAGTGGTTGAACTCGATCTGGATGATCCGTTCGTAGGTCATCCTAGGAGGCTCCGAGCGATGATGATCCGCTGGACGTCGCTGGCTCCTTCATAGATGCGCAGCGCCCTGATCTCGCGGTAAAGGCTCTCCACGGCGAACCCTTGCCGCACGCCGTCACCGCCATGCAGCTGCACCGCCATGTCGATGACCCGCTGCGCGGCTTCGGTTGAATAGAGCTTCGCCATCGCGGCCTCGCGGCTGACCCGCGCGGCCCCCATGTCCTTCACCCAGGCCGCCCGGTAGACGAGCAATGCCGAGGCGTCGATCTCCAGCGCCATGTCCGCGAGATGCCCCTGGACCATCTGGAGCTCCGAAAGCGCCTGACCCTGGATACGGCGGCTCTGTGTCCGCGCCAAAGCCTCGTCCAGCGCCCGACGCGCGAAGCCCAGGGCTGCTGCGCCGACGGTAGAGCGGAACACGTCCAAGACCGACATGGCGATCTTGAACCCCTCGCCCGCCTTGCCGATCAGCGCGTGGTCAGGAAGGTCCACACCGGTCAGTCGCAGATGCGCCAGCGGGTGCGGCGCCATCACCTCGATCCGGCTGACCACCCCCAGTCCCTGGGTCGCCGCCGGCAACAGGAACGCCGAAAGCCCCTTGGCGCCCGGCGCCTCTCCGGTCCGCGCGAAGATCACATAGACATCCGCGATCCCGCCGTTCGAGATGTAGGTCTTCTCGCCGTTGAGCCGCCAGCCACCTTGCACCCGCTCGGCCATGGTCGCCGTCGCCGCCACATCCGACCCCGAGCCCGGTTCCGTCAACGCAAAGCCTGAAATCGCCTCACCGGCCCGTGTCCGCTCCAGCCACTCCCGCTGTTCCGTCGTCCCGAACAAGGACACCGCGCCCATCCCCAGCCCCTGCATCGCAAAGGCAAAGTCCGCCAGCCCGTCAAACCGCGCCAGCGTCTCGCGGATTAGGCAGAGTGACCGCACATCCAGCCGCTCGCCCTCACCCGCGCCGGAATGCTTCAGCCAACCCCCCGCCCCCAGCGCAGCGACCAGCCCCTTGCAGGCCGCGTCGACGTCATGATGCGACACCGGAAGGTTTGTCGCGCACCAGTCCTCCAGCGCCGCCACCAGATCGCGATGGCGACGCTCGAAGAAAGGCCAATCCAGGAAAGTCCGATCGCTCATTTCATACTGGTCCAAATATCCCGGAAGTCCGGGGGCTGGCCCCCGGTCCGCCATCAGTCACCGCGAAACACCGGCTTTTCCTTGGCCACGAACGCACGATAGGCCCGTTCGAAGTCCTTGGTCTGCATGCAGATCGCCTGGGCCTGCGCCTCGGCCTCGATCGCCTGCTCCAGCCCCATGTTCCATTCCTGGTTCAGCTGCGTCTTGGTGATCCCATGTGCAAAGGTCGGTCCGGCGGCGAGCCGTCCGGCCAAGGCCATAGCCTCGGCCTCCAGCACCTCCGGCGCGTGAAGCGCGTTCCAGAAGCCCCAGGCGTGACCCTCGTCGGCCCCCATCGTCCGCCCGGTGTACAGAAGCTCCGCCGCCCTTCCCTGACCGATGATGCGCGGCAGCATCGCGCAAGCGCCCATGTCGCAGCCCGCAAGGCCCACCCGCGTGAATAGGAACGCGCATTTTGCCGCGGGGGTCGCGAGCCGCAGGTCCGACGCCATCGCGATGATCGCGCCGGCCCCGACGGCCACCCCATCCACCGCCGAGATGATCGGTTTCCCGCAAGAGATCATCGCCTTGACCAGATCGCCCGTCATCCGGGTGAATGCCAGCAGGTCCTTCATCGGCAAGCCGATCAGCGGCCCGATGATGTCGTGCACATCCCCGCCCGAACAGAAGTTCCCCCCGTTCGAGGCGAAGACCACCACGTCCACGTCGGTCGCGTAGACGAGCGCCCGGAAGGTGTCGCGCAGCTCGGCGTAGCTGTCGAAGGTCAGCGGGTTCTTCCGGTCGGGCCGGTTCAGGCGCACCACTGCGATGCGGTCCTTCACCTCCCACAGGAAGTGCTGCGGCTTCAGCCCCGCGAGTTCCGTCATCGCCCCAACCTCTTCAGGATCGCCGTCATCTGGTCCAGCTCCTCGTCCGTCAGCCCCGCAAACAGCTTGGCCACCTCCGCCTCGTGTCCTTCTGCCATCACCTCGAAGGCCCGGGTCCCCTCCGCCGTAAGCGCGACATGCACCGTACGCCGGTCCACCGCGGACGGGGTGCGCAGTACCAGTCCCTCGCCCTCCAGCCGGTCAACGACCGCCGTCGCGTTCCCGTTCGACACCAGCAGCATCCGGGAGAGTTCGCTCATCGTCACCCCTTCGCGCCGGCGGTAAAGCGCCGCCATCACGTCGAAGCGCGGCAGGGTGGTGTCGTGCTTCAGCCGCAGGTATTCCCGAAGCTCGTTCTCCGCCGCCCGGGTCACGCCCAGAAGCCGGATCCACATCTTGAGCCGCCGCTTCGAGCCTTCGCTCATACCTCGCCCCCCGAGATTGTCAGGCAGGCCCCGTTGACCCCCGAAGCCGCGTCGGAGGCCAGATAAAGGGCTGCCGCCGTCACTTCGGCCGGCTGGTAGAGTCGCCCCTGCGGGCTGAGACCCTCCAGCGCCGCGCGCGCTTCGGCAAGGGATTTCCGGGTCTTCTCGGCAATGACCTGCACCGAATGGTCGGTCATCGGCGTGTCCAGGAACCCCGGGCAGATCGCGTTGACGGTGATGCCCTTTCGCGCGACCTCAAGCGCCAGCGATCGCACCAGCCCGACCACGCCGTGCTTGGCCGCCGCATAGGGCGCGACCTTGGCATAGCCTTTAAGCCCGGCAGTAGATGCGACCGCGATCAGACGACCCTCTCCCCGGAATTGGGCCAGAGCCTCACGGAAGGTCAGGAAGACCCCGGTCAGGTTCACTGCGATCATCGCGTTCCACTGGGCGAGCGTGGTCTTGGCCATTACGCCCGAGTCCGCCGCGCCCGCATTGGCAACGACGATGTCGCAGGGGCCTGCCTCCTTGAACATCCGCTGCACGGATGTCTCGTCCGTCACATCCGCCTGCACCCACCGCGCAGCCAGTGGCTCCGCCACCGCCCGCAAGGCCTCTGCCCGGCGGCCCGAGATCACCACCTCCGCCCCTGCATCTGCAAAGCCGCGCGCAAGGTCGGCCCCGGCACCGGACCCGCCCCCCGTGATCAGCACGCGCTTGCCCTGCAGGGTCATGCCCGGATGACCTCCTGCGCCCGGGCCCGCAGCCGCAGTGCCTGGTCGCGGCCGTTGAGGTAGGGGTTCGGCCAGAACACCTTGTCATCCCCCGCTGCCACCGCCGCGTGCAGCGTCCAGTAGGGGTCCGCCAGATGCGGCCGAGCCAGGGCCACCAGGTCCGCCCGACCCGCCAGCAGGATCGAGTTCACCTGATCCGCCTCGGTGATGTTGCCCACCGCGATGGTCGCAAGGTTCGCCTCGTTGCGGATGCGGTCGCTGAAGGGCGTCTGGAACATGCGACCATAGACCGGCTTCGCGTCGGTCGAGGTCTGCCCGGCGCTGACGTCGATGATGTCCGCCCCCGCCGCCGCGAAGGCCTTGGCGATCTCCACCGCCTCGTCCGGCGTCACGCCCTCGTCACCCACCCAGTCGCTGGCCGAGATCCGCACCGACATGGGCTTTTCCGCCGGCCAGGCCGCTCGCATCGCGGCGAAAACCTCCAGCGGATAGCGCATCCGGTTCTCCAGGCTGCCGCCATACTCGTCGGTCCGAATGTTCGATTTGGGGCTAATGAAGGACGAGATCAGGTACCCATGTGCTGCATGGAGTTCGATCATGTCAAACCCGGCCCGCACCGCCATTCGGGTGGATGCCACGAACTGGTCCCGGACCACGTCCATGTCCGCCCGCGTCATCTCGCGCGGGACAGGGTTCCGATCGCTCCACGGGACCGCACTGGCGCTCATCACCGGCCAGTTGCCGTCGGCCAGAGGCGCGTCGCCCTCCTCCCAGCCCAGCTGGGTGCTGCCCTTCCGCCCGGAATGCCCGATCTGGCAGCAGAGCTTCGCCTTGGTCTCGGCATGGACAAAATCCACCAGCCGCTTCCACGCCACCTCATGCTCGGGCGCATAAAGCCCCGGACAACCGGGCGTGATCCGGCCCTCGGGCGACACGCAGGTCATCTCGACATAGACGAGGCCCGCCCCGCCCTTCGCTCGCTCGGCATAGTGGACGAAATGCCAGTCCGTTGGGCAGCCGTCGACCGCCTTGTATTGCGCCATCGGGCTGACGACGATCCGGTTCTCCAGCCGCATGTCGCGCAGCTGGAACGGCGCGAACATCGGCTGGCGGCCCGGCTCACCACCCGCCTGCGCCTGGAACCAGTCCTCGGCCTTGCGCAGCCAGCCGGGGTCGCGCAGACGCAGGTTCTCGTGGGAAATCCGCTGGCTGCGGGTCAGCAGCGAATAGGCGAACTGCAGGGGCGGCATGTCGAGGTAGCGCTCGACCCGCTCAAACCACTCCAGGCTGTTCCGCGCCGCCGATTGCAGGCGCAGGACCTCGACCCGGCGCTCGTCCTGATAGCGCTGGAAAGCCCCCTCCAGCGTCGGCTCGGAATGCAGGTAGTCCGCCAGCGCAATCGCCGAATCCATCGCCAGCCGCGTGCCCGACCCGATCGAGAAATGCCCCGTCGCCGCCGCGTCGCCCATCAGCACCACGTTCTCATGATACCAGCTCTGGCAGATCACCCGGGGGAACTGCATCCAGACCGCCGAGCCGCGCAGGTGGGCGGCGTTGGACATCAGCTCATGCCCGCCGAGGTGCTTTTCGAATATCTTCCGGCAGGTCTCGACGGTCTCCTCCTTTGTCATGTCCGCGAAACCCCAGGCATCCCAGGTCTCGGGCAGGCATTCCACGATGAAGGTCGCCGTCTCGGCGTCGAACTGGTAGACATGCGCCCAGACCCAGCCGTGCTCGGTCCGCTCGAAGATGAAGGTGAACGCGTCGTCGAACTTTGCCTTCGTGCCCAGCCAGACAAACTTGCAGAGCCGCGTGTCGATATCGGGCTGGAAGACCTCGGCGTATTCCTTCCGCACCAAGGAGTTGATGCCGTCGGTCGCCACCACCAGGTCGTATTCCTTGCGGTAGTCCTCGGCTGTCCGGAACTCGGTCTCGAAGCGCAGGTCGACGCCCAGCTCCCGCGCGCGGGCCTGCAGCAGGATCAAGAGCATCTTCCGCCCGATACCGGCAAAGCCATGCCCGCCCGACACCGTGCGGACGCCGTCGTGGATCACGGCGATGTCGTCCCAGTAGGCAAAGTTGGACCGGATCGCCTCGGTCGACTGCGGGTCGTTCTTCTGCATCCGCCCCAGCGCATCGTCCGACAGCACGACGCCCCAGCCGAAGGTGTCGTTCGCGCGGTTCCGCTCCAGCACCGTGACCTGGTGCGAGGGGTCGCGCAGCTTCATCGAGATCGCGAAGTAAAGGCCCGCAGGCCCGCCCCCAAGGCAGAGAATCTTCACCTGACACTCCTCGAGTCCTGTTCCCCAAAAGCCTGCCACCCGCTTCGAATAATTTCAAGCTTGAAATTTCTAGCTTGAAATTCCCGCATGGCGGTGCAGGATGACTGAAGCTGACCGGGAAGTGCTGGAATGGATGATCTGCCCACTATCGGCGTCGTCGGACTGGGGACGATGGGTCTTGGCATCGCACAGGTCTTCGCCCAGGCCGGCTATCCCGTTCTTGCGACCGACGCGCAGCCGGCGGCGCGGGACACTGCATCGGACCGGATGGCACAGGCTTTGCAAAGCCGCGTGGACGCCGGGAAGCTTGCAACGGCCGACCGTGACAGCACGCTGTCTCGCCTGAAGGTGGTCGCGGACCCGGCCGGCCTGGCCCCCTCTGCCCTGGTCATCGAGGCCATCGTCGAGAAGCTGGAGGCCAAGCGCAACCTCTTCGCGACGCTGGAAAGCAGCCTTACCCCAACGGCGATCCTGGCGACCAACACGTCATCCCTGCCGATCCACGCCATTGCCGAGGGTCTCCGCCATCCGGAACGGCTCCTGGCCCTGCACTTCTTCAACCCGCCCACGGCCATGAAACTCGTGGAACTCGCACCCCATGCCATGACCGACCCCGGTGTCGTGGAGCGCGCCCGCAACTGGACAACGGCCGCGGGCAAGACGGTCATCCTCTGTCCCGACCGCCCCGGCTTCATCGTCAACCGCTGTGCCCGGCCCTATTACGGCGAAGCGCTGGCGCTCTTGTCCGAAGGCCGCGGTGCCGGAGAAATCGACGCCGCAATGACCGAGGTCGGCTACCGCCTTGGGCCGTTCGCGCTGATCGACCTCATCGGCGCGGACATCAACCTGGCCGCGACCGAGGGGATGCATGACGCCATGTCCCGGCACCCGCGCTACCATCCCTTCGACGCCCTGAAGGCGCAGGTCCGAAGCGGAAACCTGGGTCGCAAGACCGGCCACGGTTTCGTCTTTCCCGACCCTGCCGTCCCGCCTCCTCCCGACGCGGCCGAGATCGCCCTTCGCATCGAGGCTACTCTGGTCAACGAAGCGCTCTGGCTTCTGTCCGAAGGCGGCACCACGCCCGAAGGCATCGACACCGCACTGCGACTTGGTCTCAATTTTCCACGCGGTCCGTTCGAGACCTTGTCTCGCCACGGACGTCCGGCCATCCTTCAGGAACTCGCCCGCCTGCGCGCCGCCGCACCTGAGGCGCTGAAACCCCGTTATGACCCCGCACCGGGGCTGGAGGCGAAATGACACAGCAGGTCTTCCTTTGTGCCCACCGCCGTACCCCCATCGGGCGCTATGCCGGCGCTCTTGCCCAAGTGCGCCCGGACGACCTTGCCACCCGGGTGATCGACGGGCTTCTCGATCTGCATGACCTGCCCGTCGACGAAGTCATCTTCGGTTGCGCCAACCAGGCGGGAGAAGACAACCGCAACGTCGCCCGGATGGCCGTCCTTCTCTCCCGTCTGGGGCCAAAGGTGCCGGCTCTGACGGTAAATCGGCTTTGTGCCTCGGGCCTTGACGCAGTGGTCACGGCTGCCCGGACCATCCGCGACGGGGCGGCCGATATCATCATTGCCGGCGGCGTCGAAAGCATGTCCCGCGCGCCCTTCGTAATGCCGAAGGCCGAAACACCCTTCGCCCGCGCGCCGGAAATCTTCGACACCACCATCGGATGGCGATTTGTTCACCCGAAGATGGCGCAACTCTGGGGCACCGACGCGATGCCCGAGACCGCCGAGAACCTTGCCGCCGAACACCGGATTGCCCGTCAGGATCAGGATTGCTACGCGCTGCTGTCGCAGTCGCGCTACGATGCCGGGTGGCATGCGGCGGACATCCTTCCGGTCACCATCCCTGGCCGGAAGGGGGACACTGTCGTGGAGACGGATGAACACCCGCGGCCCACCAGCCTCGAGAAGCTCGCGGCCCTGCCGACGCCCTTCCGCAACCCGGGCAGCGTAACCGCCGGAAATGCCTCGGGCGTCAACGACGGGGCCGCCGCCGTCCTTTTGGCGTCCGCCGCCGCGGTCCGCAAGCACGGGCTCACGCCCTTGGCCCGGGTCGGCGCGGCAGCGTCCGGCGCGGTGGAGCCCCGCGTCATGGGCATCGGCCCGGTCGAGGCCGTCCACCGCCTGGCCAGCCGCACCGGTCGCGCCGCGCAGGACCATGACGTCATCGAGTTGAACGAGGCCTTCGCCGCCCAGGTCCTTGCCTGTACCCGGGCCTGGGGCATGGCGGACGACGACCCGCGCCTCAACGCCCACGGCGGGGCCATCGCGATGGGCCATCCGCTCGGCATGTCGGGCGCACGTCTTGCCGGCACCGCCGCACGCCGGCTGGCCGAGACCGGGGCGCGGTCCGCCCTCGTGACCCTCTGCGTCGGCGTCGGCCAGGGCGTCGCGCTGGAGCTTCTGCCCGCCTGACCTTGCGCGTCCGCGATCCCAGCGGCTAGCCTGCCCGGCAAAGGAGCGGCCAGAATGACTCACACCCTTACCGCACGCGGGATCCGGATCGAGTTCACCTCCAAGGGCGGCGTCCTGCGGCGGATGGACATCACCGACGAGGGCGAGACCACCGCGCCGCTCCATCACGCCCCGTGGTCGCCCGAGGAGGTTCCGCCCGACGCTCCTCCGCATCAGGCCTGGCTTGCAGGCGACTTCTTCTGCGCTCCCTTCGCCGCCGGTCCGGACGGCCTGCACGGCCTGCCCGCGAACGGAGACTGGGCTGTCGTCCCCTCGACGACCGGGACCTTGCGCGCCGTCCTCCAGGGCGCCGTCCAGGGCGCAACGGTGGTCAAGGAACTCGCGATCCATGACGACCACCCCTTCGTCTATCAGCGCCACCTCTTCATCGGAGGCTCGGGGTCGCTTCCCGTCGCCAACCATGCAATGGTCTCGCTTCCGAATGGCGGCAAGCTCTCCTTCTCACGCAAGCGCTGGTGGGAAACCCTGGCCGAACCGCTGGAAACCAAGCGTGGCCGCTCCCGCCTCGCCTACCCCCGCCGCGCCGAGGACGCCGCCGAATTTCCCGCCGCCGACGGGGGCAGCGTCAACCTGCACCGCTATCCCTGGGGCGAGGCGCACGAGGATTTCGTCGCCGGGATCGAGGACCCCGCTTCCCGCCTCGGCTGGACTGCCGTGGTCCGGCCGACCGAGGGCGACCTCTTCCTGTCGCTGCGCAACCCCGCACAGCTTCCGATGACAATGCTGTGGCATTCCAACGGCGGGCGCGACTATGCGCCCTGGAACAGCCGCCACCGGGGCTGCCTGGGCGTCGAGGAAGGCGCCGCCCTTCACATGCTTGGCCTGTCATCGCGCGAAACGCCCGATCCGCTAACCGCCGCCGGCCAGCCCGGACTGCTCACCCTCGATTCTCAGGGCACCACCGACGTTCGCCACGTGATCGGCGCCATCCGCTGGCCCTCGGGACAGACCGTTGCCGGAGTAATGCTGGAGGGCGACGTCCTGACCGTCACCGGGGATTGGGGCGCCGAGCGAAAACTCCCGTTGCAGGGATCATGGCTTGGCCTGACCGCGCCCAGTTCCAGCCCAAAACCGAAACCCGCGCTGGATTGGGACCTCTGACTACTTCTCGTAGCCCGGTTTCTGTGCCCAGGCCCAGGCGTCCCCGATCATCTGGCGAAGCGTCGACCGTTTCGGCTCCCAGCCCAGCTCCTCTATCGCCCGCGTCGTCGAGGAAACCAGCGCCGCGGCATCCCCCGGCCGCCGCCCGCCGATCACCACCGGCACTTCCCGGTTGGTGACCATCCGGCTGGCATCGATGACCTCGCGCACTGTGAACCCGCGTCCGGTCCCAAGGCAGAAGACACCGTCACCCTTCCCTTCCAGCAGTCGTTGCAGGCCCAGCACATGCGCATCGGCCAGGTCGGTGACATGGACATAGTCGCGCACGCAGGTCCCGTCGGCAGTCGGGTAGTCGGTGCCGAACAGGGTCAGGGCAGGCCGCTTCCCGGCCACGGCCTCCAGCATCAAGGGGATGAGGTGCGTCTCGGGCAGGTGCTGCTCACCCACCTCACCATCCGGGTCCGCCCCGGCGACGTTGAAATAGCGGAAAATGACATGGGAAATTCCCGCTGCCGTGCCGAAGTCGCGCAGCATCTGTTCAATGGCCAGTTTCGACCCGCCATATGCATTGATCGGCCGTTGGGGCGTGTCCTCGGTCAAGAGAACCCCGTCCTGGTCGCCATAGGTCGCGCAGGTCGAGGAGAAAACGAAGTTTCGGACCCCCGCTGCCGCACAAGCTTCCAGCAGGTTCAGCGCACCCCCGACGTTCACCCGCCAGTACAGACCAGGGTCCTTCATCGACTCGCCCACCAGCGACAGGGCCGCAAAGTGCATCACGGCCGCGGGCCGGTATTCCGCCAGGGCCGCATCGATGCTCGCGCGGTCCATCAGGTCGCCCTGGACCAGCGGCCCCCATCTGACCGCATCCTTCCATCCCGTCGAAAGATTGTCGAAGACCACTGGCTCAAAGCCCGCGCGCGCCAGGGCCTTGCAGGCATGGGCCCCGATATAGCCTGCCCCGCCCGTCACCAGGACCCTGATCGTCATCGAACCGCCACGCGTCAAAAGAAAAGGATGTCGTCCGCCAACAGGTTTGCGTTGAAAATTCCGTGGATGTCCAGAGTATTCCCGTTTCCGAAATCGAACTCCAGCCCGGTATCGGTCACCGTCGCCCCGGCCAGGAGGCTTTGGATCGTGGGCGCAACGCCCGCCCACAGCGCCCGGCTCAAGGCGATCTTGTCCTCCATGTCGCGAAAGTCGGCCACCACGTCGGCACCCTGCGAAAACACGAAGGTGTCGGCACCTGCAAGGCCCGTGAGCCAGTCGTCTCCAATCCCACCGTCCAGGCGATCCTGCCCGATGCCGCCGTCGAGCGTGTCGGCGCCGGTGCCGCCGAAGAGGATGTCGTTGCCCTCGCCCCCGGAA
>Ga0208243_1000394_pt1 | contig 25597 bp, 25 predicted proteins | sample Subbio2Aug_QV12A_FD_184826 | JGI IMG/M metagenome (GOLD analysis project Ga0208243, IMG submission 184826) | Serpentinite rock and fluid subsurface biosphere microbial communities from McLaughlin Reserve, California, USA - CR12Aug_QV12A (SPAdes) | ecosystem: Environmental > Terrestrial > Deep... | reverse complement strand
GGTGGGCCGTCACTTAGTTTAATGTCTGCAACAGCTTCTAATGGTATAGGACCAAAGTCCATTGTCTGTACCTGAAGTCGCTTTAATGCTTGAATATTATTTCGAAAATCTTGCCCGTATCTGGCATTTACGGAAAATCGCTGACGGCCTTCAATAGTGGTAGTAAGTTTCATACCTCCTAATGCACTCTCAATTACGGTATTGACATCATCAATACTCAGCCCATACCGACCGATTTCACCACGTTTAACTATAATATCGATGTACTTTCCGCCTGTAATGGGCTCCACATATAAATCCTTTACTCCATCAATCCCCTCCAACTGCCTTTTAATAGTTTGAGCAAATGCGTAAATACTATCCAGGTTTTGTCCGTATACTTTTAAACCAACATCGGTTCTTATACCGGTTGAAAGCATGTTAATACGATTAATGATGGGCTGTGTCCATCCATTTGTAACACCCGGTATTTGCATTTTTGAATTCAGCTCATTTATAATATCATCTTTGGTTCGCCCTTCCCTCCATTCATTTTTAGGCTTGAGTAAAATGATGGTTTCAATCATGCTGATCGGAGAATTATCTGTTGCTGTATTGGCTCTTCCTGCTTTACCAAGAACATGTGAAACTTCGGGAACAGAACGAATCAACTTATCCTGAACCTGTAATAATCGTTTTGCTTCAGAATTGGATACATCTGGAAGAGTTACCGGCATAAATAACAATGAGCCCTCATCCAATGGCGGCATAAATTCCGAACCAAGACGAGTCATCATGATTACTCCCATGGCTAATGCCAGAATATTAAGCCCTATGGTAGTTTTTCTCCATTTTAAACACCATTTTAGAATGGGCGTATAAATCTTCTCCAGTGTTTTTGTTATTGGATTTGAATCTTCTGGTTTTAGTCGTCCTTTTAGAAAAAAGGAAATTAGAACCGGAGTTAATGTTATAGCTAATACCGCATCAATTAATAGGATAAAAGTCTTTGTCCATGCCAGGGGATGAAAAAGTTTTCCTTCCATACCTGTAAGTAGAAATACAGGAAGAAAAGAAGTGACTACAATAATGGTGGAATAAAATACGCCGGGACCTACTTGTTTTGAAGATCTTTCAATAATCTCATTTCTTTCCTCTATTGTTAAGGGGTCTTTATTTCTTTTGAACCACTTTGCCATACTTACGATTTGTCGGTTAATTTAATTTTTTTAGCCTGTGCCTCGCTAATATGTCTGTACGCATTTTCCACCATCACAATGCCATCATCAACTACTACACCAATAGCGAGTGCGATTCCCGTCAATGACATAATATTGGACGAAATACCAAACATTTCAAGGAAAATAAAACCTGCTGCAACAGAAATAGGCAATTGAATCAATATAATTACAGCACTGCGCCAATGGAATAGGAATATCAGCACTACCAATGAGACGACAATCATTTCTTCAACTAATGTTCCTTTTACTGAATCAATAGCTTCTTGAATCAGTGTACTGCGGTCATATGAAGTTTGGAACGTTACACCATCTGGCAATCCCTTTTCAACCTCCTTCATCCGAGCTTTTATTGACTCAATTACCTTATTGGCATTTTCATTGTATCGCATTACCACTATACCACCTACCACTTCTCCCTTGCCATCCATATCAAAAATTCCCAGACGCAAATCACCTCCCATTTGAACAGAACCAATATCCTTGACTCTTACAGGAATACCATTGTAATTGGTCAGTGCAATATTTTCAATATCATTCTTATTTTTTATGTAGCCTAAGCCTCTGATAATATAGGCCATATCTGCCATTTCAAATTTGCGTCCCCCTACATCATTATTATTGGCTTTGACTTTATTCATAACATCCATCAGCGAAATGTTGTAATACTGCAACTTTATGGGATCAACTACTAATTGATATTGCTTTTCGAAGCCACCAAAAGATGCTACTTCTGCCACACCGGGTACCGTTTGTAACGCAAATTTGATGTACCAGTCTTGAAGTGCTCTTTGTTCTCCCAAATCCATCTTAGGAGCATTGAGGTGATACCAGAAAATATGACCCACCCCTGTTCCATCAGGACCCAGTGTAGGTGTTACATTTTGCGGCAGAAGACGTTGTGCAAAGTTGAGTCTTTCGAGTACACGGGTTCTCGCCCAGTATATATCAACATTGTCTTCAAAAATCACATACACAAAACTCATCCCAAACATGGATGAACCTCGAATATTCTTGATTTTAGGTATACCCTGCAAGTTGCTGACCAGTGGATAGGTTACCTGGTCTTCTATAACCTGTGGGCTGCGCCCCATCCATTCAGTAAATACGATTACCTGGTTTTCACTTAAATCCGGAATAGCATCAATCGGATTCTGTTTCACAGCGTAAATTCCATATGCAAACAATCCTCCTGCTAAGAGCAGAACAATGACCCGGTTACGCAAAGCCAGTTCAATTAATTTTTGAACCATAATCTGATATTAAAATTTGAAGCAAGCAGAGCCATTAGTTTACCTTCTTTTTCAAATCCATGCCACATTTAGTGCATTTACCTGGTTTATTGCTAGTGACATCCGAATGCATCGGGCAAGAATATATTTTCATCACTTCCGCTTTCATTTTCTCTTTTGGAGAAAGTGTCAATGAAGTTCCACATTTTGAACACTTACCCGGCTTGTCACTTGTCATGTCCGGGTGATTAGAGCATGAATAAGTTTGAACAGATTGCTCTTCTTCTTTTAAATCCATTCCGCATTTCGGACATTTACCAGCCTGATCACTTGCTACATCAGGGTGCATGGGGCATGTATAGGTTTTCATGACTCCCATTTTCATTCTTTCTTTTGGTGAAAGATTCATTTTAGAACCACATACCGAACATTTGCCGGGTTTATCTCTGGTAACAGTTGGATGTGCGGGGCATTCATATTGACCAACTACCTCCATTTTCATTTTTTCTTTTAGAGTAAGGGTCCTACTACACTTTGGGCATTTCCCAGACTTATCCATAATGACATCAGGATGCATTGGACATGTATATGTTTTTTCAACAGCTTGTTTGTTTGTAATTTTTTGTTTTGGTGGATCCTGAGAGAAGGCTAAAAGTGATAAGATGGTTAGTGCTGCCATCATCAGCATTTTAATTGCTTTCATTTTTTTGATTTTAATGTTGTCAATATTATACAGGCAAAGAGAAACGCCAATAGCCAGACAATTTGATTGCCGGGCACTGCTATATCAATAGGAAATCAAATAAGAATAGTTCTGTTAAGCAGGTATACAGGCGTCTTGTAGCTTCGGGGTGGAGCATGACTTAGTGGATACTCTTCAATTGAAGAGACATCGTAAATATCCGATAATGAAAAAAGGAATGGAGGTAAGTCAAGAATAGTAAGAGTAAAATTGATAGAAACAGACTCAACAACTTTTTGTTCTGAAACGTTCTTTACAAATTTGTTTTCATCTTTACAACAGCCGTTCTCTTTTGTATCAGATTCCTGCATTCCACAATTTTCGCAAGTTTTGGAATCTCTATACATAAACCCCCAGTCGGCAAGTTTACCCATACAATAATGCATTCGTATAGAAGCCCCTGAGGAAGTACTCAGAAATAAAACTGCTACTATGAATGTGACAAATTTTTTCATTAATGCTGATAAAACAAATGTATAGTTTCTTTTTCAAAAGAGTTTAAAATTTTAGTTCCGTGCACACCAATTCATCAAACTATAATTTAAATGTATATTTAATAATATAAAGATTAATTAATTACTTGATGCCAGGCAACCCTTGTCGACAGTATTGAATTCTATAGAGCATCATTTTCATCAACATCAGGCTATGAATACTACATTGTTTATAAGCTTTGCTTCTAATTCTAATCATAGAATTATTACCCCAATAAATACGTTTTGGTTGGTGCTCAATTTGAACATATGATACAGCGTAAAAACTATCACTTCAGCACTCTCCCACTTATTCCTTGGAATGTTATACTCATCTAAAATTTTGAGCCTCTACTCCAAAAAAGTATCTAGGAGAGCATCCACTTAGAGATATGTTTTTCAGCAAATGCGAATTATTCTAGTCAATTAATTAGTAATCACCCCATTTTTATTATCAGTTTTCCACCATAAACAGCTTTTTGTTGATTACTCAACCCTTGATGCCCAGCACAATTTGATAAATTTGTGATATGTCACGCGAACCATTACTTAATCGAATTACAAAGCAACTCCTAAAAGATTTTGGAGCAGGAGGTCATGAGCCGGGTTCTGGTAGCGCTGCTACGTTGGATGGTTTGTTGGCAGCGCATCTTACTACAACAGTAATAGACTTAACAGAAAGATATGCATCCAGAAGTCCTAGATATCAATCTCACCTTGAAGAACATAAGAACAATCGCCTTCTGATAAAGACCAAAGTGTTGCCACAATTAGAAAGCCTTTTTGAAAATGATTCTGTACAATTTGATAAAGTCATCAAAGCCAGAAAAGACAGGCTTGGAGAAAAAAATAGTAAAATCAAACATGAAAAAGATTTAATCGTCAATGCTGAGCTTAGAAAAGCTACAGAAATACCGATTCAAATCGCCAAATATTGCCATCGAATTGGCGAAATGGCTACTTATGTCTTTGATTACGGATTTATTTCGGCAAGAGGAGATTCTGCCACAGCAATTCACACGGCTACAGCTGGGATGCTAAGTTGTCTTTCCATTATTGAACTAAACCTTCAACAACTTCCTGCTGATGACTGGATGGAAATGATTCGGGGAGTAAAGGATAAACTTGAAATAAAATACCACCAATTGGATCGAATTTGTAAAGAGAAACATCATCAGCTAAAAAAGGAAGCAGACGAACACTATCGTTTTGAAAAGCTGATGGCTGAATACAAAGCAGGCAAGCATGCTGATAAAATTCTATCGGATGATGACCTTGAAAAATTTGTCACCAACCTCCAGCAATTTATCTGGATTAAAAAAGATAAATTATTTAAGAAGGATAGCGATCAGTTGACCCTACCAATGCAAGTACTAAAACCGCAAGAAATACTAATTCGCTTGATGAAATATGCTGTAATACAAAAAGAAATGTGTACCTGTATTCTGTTGCTTGATGGCATCCGGTATCAATGATTGAAAAAATGAAATGGCGTACTTTACCCTGAAATCCCACAACTGTTCTTCGTGTATGTATTCTCTGTAAATATTGTTTTCCGCTCCTTTTAATCTGGCTTCTTCCAATTCATGGATAGCGGTATCCCCAAATGATCTCCATACCTCATTTACCTCCGTAACTGATACATCCTTTATAAGCGCAGAAATCAACCTGTTATCCTCGTGGAACCATTCAGGCTGCCCGCTATCGAAATTTTCAGCCTGTTTCAATTCCTTTTTTAGCCAGTAATTCTTCTGGCGCAACAACTCTGTTAAAACATCATTGAAAAGATTTTCAGGAAATGAACCTCTCCTATTTTTCTTGAATTGTGTAATAATTTCTGCGAAGAAGAAAGGTCTGAGATTTGCCGCATGACAAATAAATCCGGGCGTATTGATGATATTATGCAATACATCATCGGCATAAAGGGATCTATTATACCATGACTGCGGTATTAGCCTTGCTAAGGTAATTTCTATCCATATCCGTACTTTCTCTTTAAAATCCTTTTTGTGATACCACTCAAACTGTGCTGCCCTATCATCATCTTCGTTATATTCCGGGCTCTCTTTAATCAGCCGGATAATGTCCTTTTTGTGATATGTTTCTAACTCATCCAGTAAAAGCGGAACATCATTATCCTCTATCTGCCGCTGGTAGAAATCTCTTACTTTGGATAGGTTGGCAAACGAATAAAACGAGTACCATATTTTATACAAGAGATATGACAGCGAAGCAATCGTAATGATATATGCCCATCTACCGGGATTAGCTAAACCAAAATTGTCAAAGTAAAGAAACTCAAAGTAGTAGCCCCTTCCATAAAAAAGCGGATAGAATACGAAATAGTTTATCAATATAAAGCTAACCGCAAAAATTGCATAATCAAGACGACCGAACTTCAGTTTGAGATGATTCCGCTTTTTTTCGCTGATAATCGCCAGTAATGCAATGATAAGGGTTAGCAGCGTAATGATATCACTTACAGTCATAAAAAGCTGTTTTGGTGGACTTAATTGGCTCTTTAAATATACTCTTAAACTTATTATATCCTCTTGGCATATATGATGGTTTAACCCTTCATCCTTTTCCTACGCGAAGATCTTGGCAGGCTTTGCCGAAAGCAAGGTCTGCACCTGCATTTCATTTCGGTTGGCCGAGGGTTATGAAATAAAAAACCGCTCCGCTTTTCCACTTTCGCGGCATAACCGCTTCGCTATTTATTCCACGGTTGGAAATTTTTGATTCCAAAAACCTTGCTTTCTGCAAATCCTGTTTCAAGGCCGGGTTGCTACGATAAGAACGAACGAGGTAGTATGCCGAGTGATATTTTTTAATCGCAAACAACTCATTTTATGAAACACACCACACGGCTTTCTTATCTCATGCAATTATCATGGGAGGTACAACGTAAAAAACACATCACTAGGTCAAAGGCATTGCAAGCAGCGTGGGCGATCATTGGCAATGAGGATATAACCGTTTATTATCTCGTAAAACGCCACAGCAACCGCAATGCACCCAATAAAATTGAAGCAAGGGATTTAACCCTCTTTGCTTCTCTTTAACCAGTAATCATTTTTTATTCATACTTAAAAACAACAGTTATGGAAATCATCGCAAGATTAACAAAAGACGCAGAAGTAAAAACACTCAAAGACGAAAGACAGGTAGTCAATTTCTCCGTAGCCATTAATGACAGCTACAAACCCAAAGGAGCGAGTGAAACTACCAAGGTAACCATGTATGTGGACTGTGCTTATTGGGCAAACCCCGCCTTAGCTAAGTTCCTGACCAAAGGCACTTTGGTAGAACTCTATGGGCGTTTGGGTGTGAATGCATATATCAATATGCAGGGAGAAGCCAAAGCAAGTTTGCGCTTTCATGTAAACAACATCAAACTACATGGAGGTAGCAAAAGCAATGGAAATGTAAACAACACAGATCAGGAACCCGTGAAAGTCATATCCGGACAACTCACTGAACCGCTAGACGATTTACCATTCTAGAACACTTAGCACCGAGTGTCTCCCACTCGGTGCATTATAAACTTTCAAAAATCAAAATTTATGGCACACAATCTTTTTTATAACACGCAGACAGGAAAGCATAGTTTTTTTTCAGTAAAAGAAAAAGCATGGCATGGTTTAGGGCAGATTATTGATCAGTACCCAACCAGTGCAGAAGCCTTGAAATTCGCGGGATTGGATTATGAAGTAATCAAGGAAGATTTGTACACCACTTCCTTTAATTCCGAGGGTCAGGCAATGGACTTTTCTAAAAGGGTTAAAACACATTTCGCAACCATCCGTAAAGACACAGGAGATATTCTAGGAATAGTCGGTAAAGATTACCAGATTGTACAGAATATTGAGGCTTTCAGTTTTTTTGATGCCATCGTAGGTGGTGACGGCATCCAGTATGAAACTGCAGGTGCTTTGGGCAATGGGGAACGCATTTTTATTACCGCAAAATTACCGAACTACATTAAAGTAGGTAAAGAGGATTTGATTGAGCAGTATTTATTTATGACTACCTCCCACGATGGATACGGAAGTATTACTGCCGCTTTCACACCTATTCGTGTGGTATGTCAAAACACATTAAACGCAGCCCTCAGAAACCATAGTAACTGTATTAAGATTCGTCACACCACAGGTGCAAAAGAGAGGTTGGAACAGGCACATAAACTAATGGCAATTACAAATACCCTAAGTGCACAATTGGAAACCATTTTTAATCGTTGGTCAAAAGTACAAATCAGCGACCCCGAAGTAAAAAAACTGATTCAGCAAGCGATGTGTCCGAACAAAGAAGTGTACAGCAACCTGCAAGCGGGAAAAGACAATGCTTTAAGCACCGCATTTAAGAATGTTTGTGATAATGCATTTATCTATGCCATGAGTAATGAAACACAAACCATGGATACAACCAAGGGAACACTGTTTGGGGCATACAATGCCGTGACAGGCTATTTTCAAAATGTGCGGAATTACAAAAATGATGAAACAAAACTAAAATCACTTTTATATGGGGGTATTGCACAGCAACGGACACAAAAGGCGTTTGATCTATGTTTGGTATTTGAAAAAGCGAAAACCATAGAAGTTTATAATTAATCCAAAGTTCCGGCAGCTTTCGGGTTGCCGGACTTATACAATCAATTTTAGTATCTACAACGACTAAACACTTATTTGTATTGCAGCCTACAGTTATGTTTGAAGGCGTCAAGGTAAAATTCGATGTAATGGAAAAAGTTCTACAATCCCAGTGTTGAATAGGATGAAAACGGAAAAGTCAAAATCATTTATACTTATGCAGAAGAAAAAGCAGAAGTCGATAATTGCTGATTTTTAAAAGGCTAAAAAAGCTGCCACCCCTCATGACGTAAGACTTTCAAAATGGAGGCGGCAGCTTGGATACAACGGATAATTTCGCATATAAATTAAATAATAAGCTAATTTAAATCTATGTAAATTTATATATCTAAAACTCTCTGGGTATGGCTAAGGCTGCTGCTAGTAAAAAGGTATATTACCATAAGTTACCAGTCCAATTAATAAAGGCGATAGAAAAAACAAATACTGGAAAGCTAAAGAAAACAACCAAAGCTGTTTCCATCAGGTCAACTATGAAAGCATCCGGGAAACAATTTGAATTGAAAATGCGATCGGATTACTTCTCAAGTAAACCAAAGGAATACAAATTCGGAACCGAATATCGTAAAGTAACGTTCAGTTCCAAATCCCAAACTTTGGTTTTAGAAAAATTGTTTTTCTCGAATCACTCCAGTAATATACTGACAGGAAATATACATTCTTTTTATACCAAAGGCTATTCCAAAATTAAAAAGTACAGGTACCGTTTAATTATTCCCTTGAAACATGAAATGAATTTTCATTACCAGATTGATGAAACCCTATACGTGTCAGATTTTGGATACTCCACATGGAATGGCTTGACTTGTATTATAAATGGTGAAACAATGCATGCTCACATCATACATGACAAAGAAAAGAAGAAGAATTATTACCTGTCAATTCATTCTGATAAACCACAGACTTATTACAATTTTAGCGAAAAAGCCTTTGCAGTAAAAAACGGTATAGGATATCTGACAGGTTACATGGCAGGTGATAAAGGTTACTTTTTTACCTACACAACCGCAAAAATGGAAGTGCCCAAACATTTATATTTTTCTTCTTTCCGTGATACCATTCGTTCCCATTATAGACCAGTCCACAGCAACCCCTATTCCTGGCTTTCCTCTATTCCACGGAAGACTGCAGAACGATTATATAAAAGCAATAAAATTCAGCCTGTTTCTAAAACTGCATTTTCAACACTTTGCCAGAAATTATATGATTCAGTAGAATTCACTTCAGTGATCATGCTTATTCTTGAATCCAGTATTGCCTCATTGTTATTTATGCCAGGTGGATATGCAATCGCATTGGAAAGCCTTTCCAAAATGGTTATGGAAGGCGTTAAATCAAAGAAAATCGCTCCCGTTCCAAGCAAAGAAATGCGTGATATTTTAAAGAGATTCCGGGCAATTATTGATAGTGAACTTGCACATATCAGCAGTGAGAATAGAGCACTCCTTAAACACAGAGTAGAACAACTTAATCAACCTACCAATAAAGCCAAACTGCAACTCCCTTTTGAATTATTAAATATTCCGCTTAATATTCAGGATTTACAGATACTTGATAGCCGTAATGATTTTCTCCATGGTCGCACACCTGACATTACAAAAGCTGGTAGCAAAAGGACTGTTGACAGGATGAATAAGGATATGTACTATTCAGCACTAAGATTTTCAACCTTACTTGCCAAGCTGATTTTAAAATGGTCTGGGTTTGATGGTTATATAGTAAATCAGGTAAGGATACACGGGAAAAGGTTAGGTATCAAATGTAACGAACCTTACTACATAAAACTCTAATAGCACTATTCTTCTGGGATATACTTGCTTATTATGCTCTGCCAATAGGTATTAGGAACTTTTTTAAATCCGACATCAGTAAATTCATCGATAAAAACAGAAAAGGGTAACAGCGTTTTTCCATAAGCACTTCTAAGATGGTCCGAGTCACGAAACTGTCTATGCTGATTAAATTCTCTTGCAGCGAGATATCGATCCACGAGTTCGACTAAAGTCATTTTTTTCAGTCGCAAGTAATCCGAATACAATATCAGGCTGTCAACGTTGAGGATACATATTTTTCTTACCCTGCTGACATCCAATCCCTCTCGCTCCAATGTTTTTAGTTCTTCAGCAAACCAGATATCAATCAGGTAGTTTAATCCCGGGGAATTAAATGTACTGTCATGGACAACAATTACTGGGTAAATAATAATATTATTGGGTTTATAATTTATATCAAAAGGATTCTCTAATCGTAAAACGCGAGCCACATTTCTTACAAGCTGCCTCACCGCTTTCGGTTTTGTTTTTCCATCTGGCTTTAACTCAAAATAGAATTTAGATTTTAAAGCTTCCTGCAATTTCTGGAGGTCCCCTCCCTGTTTGATATCAGCATTTATAAAAACCGATTTACTCTCAAATAACATCAAATGTTTACCGGATCTGATATAGTAGTCTATCCCGCCTTTTTTAGCCAGTGACGCATCCATCTGGTCACCCGTTAAACGCAGGTAGCTTCGTTTTTCATAGATGTATTCAAATAAATTGTAAAGAAGATAACTTTCCGCAAAATGTTTAGTGTAAAATGTATTCCAACTGGCAATCGTTTTTTCAGGCATTAAATCATATAAAGATTTGAAGTGAAAAAACAAGCCCTTGAATAGTTTCTCAACCAAAAAAAGAGGGTAAATTATCGAGTACAAACCTTGCCCTTTTTTATATAATGGGTTGCCACGCAATAATTTAAAATCTGCGTTTAATTCTTCATCCATTTCCTTGAGAGACAGCGCATCGAGGAAAAAACAATTCTGCTCAAAACGTTCATTTTGTGGAACAGAAATATCAGTCCAAGCCGCATCCATTTTTTTCGTTTCAGCAAATACCAATGGCAGTAGATATTTAAAATAGTCTTTCCAATTATCCAAACCGAACTGTTGATAAAAAGCCTTTAACAAACTATCTGCTTCCGGCCTGCCTTCCATGAACTCAAATAAGCGGTATGCTTTTGTCATTTGGCAGATAAAAACATCATAGATGTTAACGTTTATAAATTCAGAATTTGGAAATTGCTGGTGCAGGAGGATCAAAGCAGGTCTGTGATCTATCGGAATTTCTTCTATATATGCCTCATGGACTGTTTCTTTTTTAGTTACATCACTAATAAAATATAGATATGCTTTGAAAAGATTGATTTCTGACTGCAATTCATCCAATAAGACTTCTGATTCTGGCAGGTTATAGGCAAACTCAAAAAACCTCAAGCCTGCAGGTGGATATAGAAAAGAAATGGGAGCGCCGTGCTGAATAGATAACTGTTTGCTTTTATGCCATACATAAGATTTAAAAGCTTCGTTTCCCTTCCTGAACCACATATGCAAAAGGTCCTGCCAATTGCGAAGCGGAGAATTATTAGGATTGTGCCTGATAAGAGAAGTTCCTACCCGTAACAAATCTTCTCGGTTAACACCTTTTAAGTATTCCTCCGGCGAAAGTGGAATTTCATCCGGCAGAATAGTTTCAAACTGTCCCAATAGACCAAAACTGAATTTGCTCATAATCTACAGAAATATACATATTTATTCCTACACAAAGTTCGGCTTTTGGCAGCTGAAGCGGCCAAAAAATTCCGGCATAAAACACCATTCTGAAGAACTATTTCGATTGGATTTATTCCGTTGCTTTCCGGCCTTGATTGCCAAAATCCGGATGGAGTTCCATAATAAATTTTTAAACTAAAAAATGATTTATGGAAAAGGAATTAACAAAGCAGAATTGGAACATGATAAGCGAAGTAGAGTTGGTGTATAAATCCAAGGTGAAATCATCGGATAGACCACAGCTAAAAAGTGTATTTGATGTCGCTGAATTTTTGAAAAAAAATTGGGATGAAAACAAAATTGAACTGCTGGAACAATTCAAGGTAGTTTTCTTGAATAGAAACCATCGGGTTTTGGGCATTTACGAAGTATCATCAGGAGGGGTTAGCGGAACAGTTGCAGACGCAAAATTGATCTTTATGGCAGCTTTAAAAATAAACGCTTGTACCCTCATTATATCCCACAATCATCCATCTGGAAACTTGTGCCCAAGTGAAGCTGATAAAAAACTAACACAACGAATAAAAGAAGCTGCTCTCCTACTAGATATACTACTATTGGATCATATCATTTTAACCAACGAAGGATACTACTCCTTTGCAAATGAAGGGCTTTTATAATCCCTCCTTTTTTCATCTTTCATATATAAGCTGGGCATTTTTTGCCCGAGTATTTTATACAACTTACCCTATTGCTAACTTTATATAATATATGAAGCGTGCCTGTTCCCGCACACGGCAAGATGTTCAAACGTGTCCACGTTTGGGCATCTTGCCCCTTCCCTCGGAACTCGTGCGGGGGATAAAGAAGTCTTGAAAAGTGAAAATGAATCGTGATGAAAGACCAAGAAAAAGAACCGCGCCTCCTCATCCTGAAGGTTAGGATGAATAGCGCTGAAAAGAACCAACTTAAAAAACTACAGCAATTAACTACCGAAAAAACGGTCAGTAATTATGTACGCAAAGTGGCACTTCAAAAACCGGTAATCGTCAATTACCGAAATCAATCTGCGGATGACTTCCTAAAAGACATGCTAGAGCTCACCAAACAATTGAATGGAGTGGGTAATAATTTCAATCAAGCTGTACATAAACTCCATACCCTTGACCGCATCCCGGAATTCCGCAATTGGATTCATGAACAGCATGACTTACATAAGCAGATTGTACAAAGCATAGAAACAATTCGTTTACGCATGAATCAACTCTACGAACAATGGTTGCAAAAATAACATCCCCTACAAGGGTCATCGCAGCACTTAATTACAATGAGAATAAAGTGAAAGAAGGTAAAGCAGAATGCCTTTATGCTTCTGGCTACTTACGTGATGCTAAAGAATTGAAGTTTCACCAAAAACTGGAAGGCTTTGAAAGGCTTAATATTTTAAACAGCAGGGCAACCACCAAAACGCTACACATATCACTGAATTTTGATCCATCTGAAAGCATCCCGAAGGAACAGCTTATTGGTATAGCAACAGACTACATGAATAAGATCGGTTTTGAAGCCCAGCCTTGGCTAATGTACAAGCACAACGATGCAGGTCATCCACATATCCATATTTTAACCACTACCATACAGTCTAATGGCAAGCGAATTGACACTTACAATATTGGGCGTAACCAATCCGAAAAAGCGAGAAAGGAAATTGAGCAGAACTATGGATTGATAAAAGCGGAAAATCAGAAGCGAGCATTACAGGAGCCGATAACACCGGTTCATGCAGAAAAAATCGGGTATGGTAAAACAGAAACAAAGAAAAGTATTACAAGAGTTATCAATGCTGTTTTGAATACCTACTGCTATGGCTCATTACCGGAATTAAATGCAGTACTGAGAGCATACAATGTAGTCGCTGATAGAGGAAATCAAGATGGTCGGATATACAAACACAATGGCCTTATTTACCGGATATTGAATGCTGATGGACATAAAGTTAGTGTTCCGATCAAAGCAAGTTTAATCAATGGCAAACCAACTCTCGAAAAATTAGAAAGCCTCTTTGAAAAAAACAAACCATTAAAAGAGTTCTATAAAATCCCCTTAAAAAATAGTATTGATCATGTACTTGCCCAATCTCCACGAAATATGTCTTCACTCATTCAATTACTTAAACAGAAAAATATACTTACCGTTTTACGTCAAAACGATCAAGGTAGAATCTATGGTATCACATTCGTAGATAGGAACAATAAATGTGTCTTTAATGGAAGTGATCTAGGCAAATCATATAGTGCCGCACACTTGCAAGAAAAACTGTTGGCTTATAACCAACTATCGGTTACCGAACACCAAAAGATAGATAAAGAACCTTCTAGAGAACAAGACAAAACAATTGATGTTCTGGACATGATCATTTCACCGACTAATGAATTGAATTATACGCCAGGAGCATATTTGAAAAAGAAACGCAGAAGAAAAAGAAAATCAATTGGATTATAAACCTTAAATAAATCCAACCAACATGTCAGCAACTGGTGAAAATGAAACGGGGTTAAGAAAGATAATAGACTTGACAAGATTGGCAAGCCTCTCAATATTATTGTTGCATTGCTATTTTTATTGCTATGCTGGATTTTCTTCTTGGGGACTGCGAAGTGATCTTACAGATAGAATGCTAAGTCATACAATCATAACAGGTTTGTTCACAAACTTTCATTATTCAAAACTTTTGGCTTTAGGATTACTGTTTATATCATTTATGGGTATAAAAGGAAAGAAAAGTGATAAAATACAACCCAAACGTATTGTATTGTTAATAGCAACAGGAATATTCCTATTCTTTGCAAGTGTATTGATATTGAATTGGTCAATGGATATAAAATTTCTGACCTTTTCTTATATAGTTGTGACAGGTATAGGATTTCTGTGCATTCTTTCAGGCGTTAGTCATCTAAGTAGGTTGATTCATGTATCCCTTTCCAAAGACGTATTCAATGAACTCAATGAAACATTTCCACAGGAAGAAAGGCTGATAAAAAACGAGTACTCTGTTAATTACCCGGCACGCTACCAGCTTAAAGGTAAACAACGGAATAGCTATATCAATATCATTAATCCGTTTCGGGGATCAATAGTCTGCGGTACACCTGGGGCAGGTAAATCATGGTTTGTTATCCTACCATTGATTAAGCAAATGATCGAAAAAGGGTATGCTATGCTTATTTATGACTTCAAATATGATGATTTGTCTAAGCCAGCTTATAATTGGATGCTTTCCAACATGAATAAATATGATAAGCCACCCTCCTTTTACTCACTCAATTTTGATAATCTATCCGGCACACATCGTTGTAATCCATTAGATCCTCAGAATATGCTGGATATCACAGATGCAACAGAATCTGCCAGAACGATCCTATTAGGGCTGAATCGCGAATGGATCAAAAGACAGGGTGATTTCTTTGTGGAATCCCCTATCAATTTCGTAACAGCAGTGATTTGGTACTTGCGCAAATATGGTAATGGCTGTTTTTGCACCTTACCGCATGTAATTGAAATGATGCAAGTAGGTTATGAAGAATTATTTGCTGTGCTGAATACAGAACCCGAAATACAAGTATTGATAAATCCGTTTATAACTGCCTATGAAAACGATGCAATGGAACAGTTAGAAGGTCAGGTTGCATCAGCTAAGATCTGTATGGCACGGTTAGCTTCTCCGCAATTGTATTGGGTATTATCTGGCAATGATTTTACACTTGATATTAACGACCCGGAGCATCCTAAAATTGTTTGTATTGGAAATAACCCCGAAAAGCAGGCGATCTATGGAGCTGTGTTGTCGCTTTACATTTCGCGGTTAGTGAAATTGGTAAACAGAAAGGGTAAGCAAAAATGTGCACTGGTATTTGACGAGTTTCCTACGATTTATTTTAACAACATGGATTCGCTAATAGCCACCGCCAGAAGCAACAAAGTAGCGCCCGTTTTGGGGATGCAAGATTTTAGCCAGTTACGTAAAGATTATGGAAAAGAGCAGGCTGATGTGATTGTGAATATATGCGGCAATATCATAAGTGGCCAAGTGATGGGTGATAGTGCGAAATTGCTATCTGAACGTTTCGGAAAAATTATGCAGGACAGGCAGAGCCTATCTATCAACAGAACCGATACATCTTTGAGCAAATCTAGGCAGCTTGATTTTGCCATACCTGCTTCAAAAATATCCGCCTTGTCTTCGGGTGAATTTGTAGGCATGGTAGCCGATAATCCTAACGAAAAAATAAAACTGAAAATGTTCCATGCAGAATTGATGAATAATAGTAATGCGATTAACGAAGAAATAAAAGGATTTAAAAAAATACCTATGGTAACGGAATTGGATACCCAACAAGTGACAGATAATTTTTATCAAATCAAGCATGATATTCTTATGCTCATCGACCAAGAAATATACAAAATCAATAAAAGAAGCGAAGATTATAATGATGATGAATAGGCATGGTATATTAATTACTGAGCTTAATAATTATTGTTGAAGGTCAAATACAAAAATTGTAAGCATACTCACCTGAACAGAATTTCTTGGATTTTCATATTGAATCTGAATGGTTCTGGAATCGTCAGCAAGTGTACCGGTTTGAGTAATTGTAATACCACTCTTATTTACTCTTTCATAAACCAGTTGTAATGTCTTTGCAAGATCTGCCTTTTTCCTACTTAAAATAACAAGTCCATTATGATTGTCTTCCTGAGTAGGGTATTGGAAAATTATCTGTTGCAATCCATTATTGATATCACTTGTTTCCTTATAAATTTTAAACTCATAAATATACCTATAATTAATACGCTTGTCAATAACGAGCATATCCGTCCTTCCTATTCTGTTTTCAGATTCACCTGTTGCAAATAACTCGGAGTGTGTACTTAGTCCAGACAAAAAAACACTTCTACAGCCTGTTTCACTTAGACTATTAAGGTCATTTAAATGTCGAACAAACTCGTTTCCGACTAGTTTGATTTTTCGATTAATTTCCTCATAGACAAACTTTACATCAATCGTTTTATCCAGCGTGGTTTCCTGACGTTTAACATTTCCTAATAATTCATTTTTCCACTCTAAGAAATTCCTCTCAATGTATAAAATTCCGATATCGTTCTCAGCACAATATTCTCTCATTTCCAATACCCCTGTTGGTCCTGTTCCCAGATAGGTATTTGAACCAATACTTTCAGCAAAATACCAGATGCCACCGATTTTAGCTGCATAACTTATATCATTACTAGCCTGCATGTCAACATAACCAGGATTCATAAAAGCACGATAAAAAGACCTACTTCTATCTCTAAATTCCTTTAGGGATTCTCCTCCCATCTGCTTAGGATCATGCACCTCATAAATAAGTTTGTTATCAGGTGATTTTTTTCTCAATAACCCAAGTAGATCATACACAGAATATGTGATTCCAGGATCTCCGATTGTGATCGCATTTGGCAAAGTCAGTTTATCCTTTAAGAATTTTTCATACCTTAAATATGCCGCACCACGTTTTAACGAGACTATAATACTCGCATTAAATAGAGAATCTATGGCACGTCCTGTAATTGCTTCATAGGTATTCTTGGCGTTACCAAGTATATTCTTAATAGACCAATCTTCACCACTTTTTAACCACTCGTAGGCATATTGTTGGTAGGTCGTAAAATTGAAACCCTTACTCAAAATAAAATCACCACCAATCATTTTTACTTCAATTGGTTTGATGTAATCTTTTATTTTATTTAATTCCTCCTGCCAGAACTCAGCACTGGTCATGAAAGAAAGGGCATTTTCATGCTTTTGATTATAGCGAACTATAATAGCGTCATATTCTTCGTTATTTTTGAGCAAATCTCTTAGTGTTTCTTCATACATAGCACCAAAATACAAATAATCTATCCGGATACATAGGTGGCATAGTCACAAATTGGAACTATATCACTTTTTGAAGCCGATTCTTTCACGGTCTTCCCATTTCTTTTCTTCTGACTTACTGTCCAAGAGGTTTTCTATAGTGTCATATATCTGGCTTAATTGGATATCGTGCTCTTCGATTCTATGTTTTAATTCTTTTAGTTGGTCAATTATATCGCCATTTTCGATCACAAAACGCTTCAATGCAATGAACGCACGAACAATAGCTACACTCATTTTCCGCGCTTGAGGGCTTTTCAAAACTGTAGCTAGCATGGTTACTCCATGCTCAGTAAAAGCCATAGGCTTATATCTTGTACCACCATGTCGAAAACTTGAGATCACAATTTGTGATCTCAAGTTTTCGACTTCCGCTTGGGTAAGATTAAACATGAAATCCTATGGAAAGATGGATATATTTCGTCTTACAGCCTGATTCAGTGTCCTAGTTTCAACGCCGTATAATGCTGCCAAATCTCGGTCAAGTATTACTTTTTGACCCCTTATTTCAAATATCTTTTGTTGTATGATGGTTAAATTCATGACGCTTGAATTTTGGATTTTAAATGGTAAACTTTTGCTGTTTGAGGTTCGTCGGGATTAGTATCGTTAGGCTGTGAAAAATTTGTCAGCCTCCCTGCGTATTCTTTTTTTACTTCATTTTCAAAACTTCCCAAATAGTTTTCTGTAGTGGTAACATTGGTATGACCGAGTGCCTCTTTAATAAATTCTGTACTAGCTCCGGAGCGTTTCATGACTGTTGAAAATGTATGACGTGAAACGATGTTAGTCACGATTCTGTTTAGTTTAAGTTCTTTCGAAACCTTTTCCATGCCTTTATTGATAAATGTCCTAAAATGGTTGGCAATATCAAACCGCTCCAGCATATTGATGTTATCGCGCATAATTGGGAAAATATAATTGTTCAGCTGTTTATCCGGATTACCCCATTTGTCTATTACGGCCTGCATTTGAGGAGAAATATATGCGGTAATAAGTACAGGATTGCCGCGAGCTGATCTTTCAGTCTTGGCTCGTTCATAACTTAGATACTCTCCTTCAATGTCTTTGTATTTTAGGTAAAGCATATCCTTTGTATTCATTCCGTTAGCGAGATAGCAGAATATCCAGAAATCCCTGGCTTTTTCAACACGTACATCATCAGTTTTATAGTTGAATATCTTTTGAACATCAGCGAGTGTTAACGAGCGTTTATTGTTGCGAGAACTGGGTAGCATATATAGTCGTCTGCCAAATGGATAGCAGTCTTCCTTACGTATAATCTTCCTGAAAATAGCTTCATTGAATATAGCCCGAAGAGAGCGCAGTTTAATCCCGACAGTGGTTTTAGAAACACCTCTGTTTAAACTCCATTTTTCATAGCGGACTAGCCATGTTACTGTGATCTCCTCAAACTTTACATTGCCACCAAATCTTTTTAGGTTGTTATAAGCATCTTGATAATTGAGCGCACTACCAATACGTTCTTGTCGTAACAGTGTTTGGATATGCTCAGAAAAGACATAGGAAATATGATCTTTGCCTGGATGCAACTCGGTAAGAATACTAAAGCGCTTTTTAAAAGGCTCAAGATTAAACTCACTATCAAGAAGCGTAAAGGGTTTATCCTTTTTCTTTTTTGCTTTCAAACAGTGCTGCCCACCGTATAACTCGAATTCGAATTTTTCAAAGGTAAATCCATTCATCTCTTTACATAATGTATCTGCTTTAGCACGTAACAGATCCAATTGTTGGTTGATCTCACGAAGCGTCTTGCCGGGATGGGATGCGCCTAACTTGCGAAAACTCTCTTCTGTTAGATCGTAAATGGTTTGAAAATCGCGGGTCTTACCTTTGTAACTGATGCGAAGTTTAACGGGATAGGTTCCGTTCTTTTTTACCCTACGCCGATCTAGAGTAATGATGGATGAAGCTGCCATAATTTTTGTTTTTCATTTTCGTCCTTTCAAACACACATCAAAAATTTGCAGGTGATTTGCAGGTAATCGAGATCGGAAACTAGCAAAATCAACCAAAAACAAAAGTAATAGCTCTAAAGAAAATTCATTGCAAATCAAGCGCTAACAGTAAATAAGCGATATTAAGAGAAAGAGACGAAAGGTCTGGTTATTCGCTCAAAATCTGGTTATCGCAAGGTAGTGCAGGTTCGATTCCTGTTCTGGGCACAAAAATCACCAAGCAATTACACCCTGTGTAATTGCTTTTTTTATATCGGTTATTCAAGAAGCGTTTCTTAAAATAATAGCAAGGCTCATTCTACTCGAAATTTTTAGCTGTAAAAGTTCGGCTAAATAACCGAACTATTCAAAAGTTCGTATATTTTACCGAACTATGTAAAAGTTCGTATATTTAACCGAACTATTCAAAAAGGCCTTTTTTAACCAAACTTAATGATATGTCTAGTCGTGCCGTCATCACTGCGGATATTGTCAATTCAACCAGATTGAAATCAGCTGAAGCAAAAAATCTTCTGACCACCATTACAAAAATACTTGCACCACTGAAGTATGAGTTTTATAGAGGCGACAGCTTTCAGGTATACGTCAGAAATCCACAAGAGGCATTACAATGGATACTACTTTGCAGAGCAATAGCTATCAGTGTTAGCAAAACAGCTCAATGTGATATACGAGCAAGTATTGGATTGGGAAATGTGACCACTCCTGTTAGAAATCTGTCTACAGCCAAAGGAGAAGCATTTATATTATCCGGAAGAGCATTTGATATGATGAGTCAATTAGACAAAAGACTATTTATTGCAATCAATACTACTGAAGAAAAAAAGATTTATGAGATTGCGTTAGATTTGATTGCAACTTATACTGATAGCATTTTCAAAAAAATGACAGCAAAGCAGGCAGCAGTGATCGCAGAATTATTAAAAGGAAAAACGCAACAGGAAATAGCTGATCAATTCAGAAAATCAAAAAGTACTATTTCCCAACTTGTGAACACTGCCGGATGGTCTGAAATTGAGTCAGTGATTGCAAAATTTGGAAACATCATCAAACTGCTCAAATGATCATTGAAGAATTGTGGTTAATCAAACTATTGATCGCACATTTAATGACTGATTTTATACTTCAACCTAGATCCTGGATTGAAGAAAGAAAACTGAAACACTTCAATTCAGGTAAATTATACTTACATGGAGGTATTACAGCCTTAGTTGCCTGGCTATTGATAGGTTGGCAATACTATCTCGTAGCAATCATCATATTTGCAACACATACCATCATTGATGGATGGAAATCCTATCAAAAAGACAGCACCCCCTATTTTATTATTGATCAACTACTTCACCTGATCGTGATTTTTGCCTGTTGGTATTTTTCATTTATCGAATGGAAAGACACCCTTATGAGTTGGAAAGCGTTCACTAATAACCTCCCCCTTTGGAAACTGATAGCTGGATTTCTTTTCGTTACCTATCCTGCAGGTATTATCATTGGTCAGTTTACAAAACAGTGGAGCGATAAAATCAAACAAACAGACGATGCCGAAAAAACTGAAAGTCTGGTCAATGCAGGAAAATGGATAGGTATTGCTGAACGTGTTATTGTATTGATCCTAGTTATTCAAGGGCAATATGCTGCCATTGGATTACTGGTAACAGCTAAAGGCATTATTCGTTTTGCTGAGAAAGACCGGCAAGAATCGAAAACAGAATACCTCGTCATTGGAACATTACTTAGCATCGGATTAGCGATTGTTACGGGATTAATGATTCACTAATGGTGTATTTTTCTAGGGGAAGAATACTGCTTTAACAGTTTTGAAAAATCAATAGGATCGAATTCTACTTCCTCCATCCGATCCGTTACACAGTAATTAACAATTGTAGGGAATAAATGGGCTCGATTGGCATCTACCATGAGTTGTTGATGACCACCAGTATATCGAGACGAAGAAAAGTTAAGAATAGCGATCCCTCTTTTGGGATCAATCATATGAATGGTTACGGTATCTCCCCCATACAAACTACTCCTTTCAATGGTAAACATTCCTTTTCCATGATCTTTGATTTGTTTGATCCAAGAGGGTTCCGGTCCTTCCACACCATGATCCATAGTGGTGGTATCAGTGATACGAAATCGAAAAATGCAACACCAGTCTGAAGCATGATACGTATAATATTTCCCCTGGTATTGGAAAAGCAGTACCCAATTACGAGGCAAAGATTTTAAGCGTGGCAATTTTTGTATGTTTCTGGGTCGTTCTAGACATTGAAGTCCACCAAAATAAGTTGTGGAGTCATACTTTTCAAATTGATAATCGGTAATACGATTTCTAAATACAGAATTTTTCGAAGTATCAATGAAAATGGCGTGATAGAACGCGTAAGGGGTATCAGCTATTCTTCTTTTGATAAAGAGGGTATCCTGTGCATCGGCTGACAGTCCTATACAAACAAAAAAAATAGTCAATAACAGTCTCATAGTGTCCCTTTCTATATAGATGCTATCTTAAAGATATTACACATCGATCATTGTAAAACATACGCTAATATTCAATACCTTGGTACAAACAACACCCCATGCACAAACGCGACTTCCTGAAATCCCTTTCACTAGCAGGTATCTCTTTACCCTTTAGTGGACTCGCCATGGAGCAATGGGTCAGTAAATATGAAGATATGTCTGCACAAAAATTAGCCACCGAAGAAGATTTCTGGTCGGTCATCCGTTCGGGATATATATTGAAACCGGATTATATCAATCTTGAAAATGGTTACTATAATTTTCTGCCCCAAAATATTCTCGAAGCCTATATTCAGAATATCAGGGAAGTCAACAAGCAGGGCGCATTTTATATGCGTACCGTTCAGGGAGAGAACAAAAAGAAAAGTGTGGAACAACTCGCAGCGCTTGCGGGTTGTAGTGCGGAGGAATTGATCATCACCAGAAATACCACCGAATCATTAGATACTATCATTGGCGGCTTTCCATGGCAAGCCGGCGATGAAGCGGTAATGGCTTATCAGGATTATGGTGCCATGCTGGATATGTTTCGCTTAGTAGCAATACGGCATGGTGTGGTGAATAAAATGGTATCTGTTCCCAACAATCCGCAATCAGACGAAGAGATCGTTCAAGTGTATGCCAACGCCATTACGCCCAAGACCAAATTGTTGATGGTTTGTCATGTCATCAATATCACCGGACAAGTCATGCCTGTTCAAAAGATTTGCGATATGGCACATAGTAAAGGCGTGCAGGTATTGGTAGATGGTGCGCATGCTTTTGCTCAACTGAATTTTAAAATACCGGATCTACATTGTGATTATTATGGCGCCAGCTTACACAAATGGTTGAGTGTGCCCTTGGGTGCGGGCATTTTATATGTGAAAAAAGACCTGATACACCAGAATTGGCCATTACTCGGACCTTCAGAAGGGGAAGAAAAAAGTCTTGCGCGATTGAATCATACCGGTACACATCCGGTTGCAACAGATATCACGATTCCTTTTGCCATCCAACATTATCAGATGATTGGCGCAGAAAGAAAAGAAGCACGTTTAAAATACCTGCAACAATACTGGACCACACAAGTACGCAAATTTCCAAATGTGATCCTGAATACACCGGAAGACCCTAATCGTTGTTGCGCTATTGCGAATGTGGGGATCAAAGGGATGAAACCGGCTGAATTGGAAGCTGCATTGATGAGCAAATACAAAATATATACTGTTGGCATAGATAGACCTGCTGCACAGGTACAAGGATGTCGCATCACACCCAATGTGTATACTACTATACAGGAATTGGATGCATTGGTCAATGCTTTGAAGAATCTTTGATTTGTTGATTTAATTTGAAAATCAAAAATCAAAAGTCAAAAGTCAATTAATACAAATCAAAAAATCACAGATCAAAAAATCACAGATCAAAAAATCATAGATCAAAAATGCCCCTCTCTCCCTCTGAATGGATATCCAACTACGCTGATGCACTGTATGCTTATGCAAAACCAAGGGTGAATGATGCTCAGTTGGCAGAAGATTTGGTGCAGGAAACTTTTTTGAGTGCCTGGAAAGCCAGAGATGGCTTTAAGGGAGAAGCTTCTGAAAAAAGTTGGTTGTTTACGATCTTAAAAAATAAGATCATCGATCATTATCGGAAGAAAAGTAAAGACATCATTCAAACAGGAACCGGACAAGACGCTACAGATCATTTCTTTAATGATGCAGAACATTGGACAGAAAAAGACCAACCTTTGAATTGGGGATTGGAGGGAGCCGACAGATTACAACAAAAAGAGTTTTATCAAGTCCTGGAAAATTGTAAGAAGAAATTACAACAGCAGCAGCAAGCCGTTTTTGTAATGAAATACATGGAAGACATGGATGCGGATGAAATTTGTAAGGCATTGAACATTACATCGTCTAACTATTGGGTGTTGATACACAGAGCCAAACTCGGACTCAGAGCCTGTTTGGAGAAAAATTGGATCAACCTCAAATAATAACCTGATCAACATGGGATTATTTACTATCAGTTGTAAAAAAGCCACTTATCTGGTTTCAAAAAAGGAAGAAGGTAAGTTGAACTGGATTGAAAGTATTCAGCTGCGTTCGCATATGGCCATCTGTAGCTTGTGCAGGTTATTTGAACAGCAATCTAAATTCATCAGCAAGCAAGCCAAACATTTACATGGTGAGGCGTCGCTTTCGGAGGATCAAAAAAAGAAGATGGAGCAGGCTTTACATCAAGTCCAATAGGCCGCAGATGATCATGATTGATTATGATTGATAAAAAAAAATGTCGAACGTATTATTACATTCGACATTCAATATTCCTCTGTTGGATATTCATTATTTCTCCGAAGGATTCTTCTTCCCCGCCAGTAATTTCTCCAGCGCTGTTTCCAGTCTTCGTTGACGAGTCTCTTCTTTTTTAGCTCCCTGAATCCAGGTCACATATTCTTTTTGGTTGGTAAAAGACAAAGAAGTGAAAAATTCTTTGGCTTCTTCATGTTTGGTAAATAGCCTTTCCAGTTCAACCGGTGCCACCACCAAACGTTTTTCAAAATCTACACCCATTTCCTGACTTTTTACTTCAGAGAAAGCCCTGGAACGGTTAGGAATTTTATCAGTCTTTTTAAAACGAATCGCACTCCACACATGATCCAATGCCACCTGGCGTACAGATTCATATTCTTTTTTGGTCAAACAATCCCAACTGCAATCGCGGTTCAAATCGCTGACGATCTTGCTGGTTGTCTTAGGATAAGCCACCCATAATTTGCTGTCTTCATGCAGAGCCGGTATCACTTCACACAAAACCGCATTCAACTGCTGTTGGCTAATGGCAAAAACCAAGGCAAAGTCTACCTTTTTACTTCTCAGTAGCGGGGTGACATTTTTGGCGTAGGTTAATTTGGCAAACTGCTTTTCGATGGCTGAAGGAAGACCCTGGATTAACAGGTTCTTCTCATCCTTCAGCTGTAATTTTTCTAACATCGTCTGATTTGACATGCCTAAAGAGAAATTTACAAGGATGAACAAAAGAAGTGCAAAGTTAAAAAAATGTTACCGCTTTCCGCAAACAAATGGTGGGTATTTTGTGTTTAAGGTCACTTTTTAACAGAAGAAGGGCTGATTTTACTATCATATTATAATTAATGAAATGCTATTCAAGCAATTTCAGAAAAACTCTGTGACACTTCGCATTAACTCCGTGCAACTCCTATGTTTACAAAGTAATGAAAACAGGGGTATAAAAGTTCTTTGGAATAAGATAATAGTTTTGATGAATAAAGGTGAAAAAGGG
>Ga0208243_1000393_pt1 | contig 25602 bp, 20 predicted proteins | sample Subbio2Aug_QV12A_FD_184826 | JGI IMG/M metagenome (GOLD analysis project Ga0208243, IMG submission 184826) | Serpentinite rock and fluid subsurface biosphere microbial communities from McLaughlin Reserve, California, USA - CR12Aug_QV12A (SPAdes) | ecosystem: Environmental > Terrestrial > Deep... | reverse complement strand
GGAGCCGATACGCAAACCAAAACTTGGCAAAGAGTATGGCTTCCCAACAGTAACAGAATTGACCGACTATATAACGGACAAAAAAGAACAACGAAGGCACAACATCGGTTTTGCGTAATGGCGGGTTCAGTGCAAAATTGTAATTTTGTGCATCAAATTAGCATTTTGGTAGGCTGACAGTGAAGTGCATCTAAGTCCGCCACTACGCAAAGCCGAGAACCGTTATAGCCAATGGTAGGACGACCGAACCGTAACATAAAAACAAGCAGACAATGACAATAAAAGAAGCGATTTTAAAAAGCCTTGATGAAATCAACGACTTGACAACGTATATGGACATTTACAACCATATCGTTAAAAACAATTATTACGACTTCGGTACAGCTAAAACTCCGGCTTCAACAATTTCTGCATTGCTGGGCGACTTTATTCGTAACGGTGATACTAGAGTAAAACGAATAAAACAAGAAGGCGGGACTTACTCCTACTACTTGACAAAAAATGAACAAAATATTGGAATAGACATTTTAAGCGGTGCGACAGAAACTCAAACAACAAAAGTTACTAAGGTTGACAAAGCGAAAACATTTGATGAGAGAGACTTGCATAAACTGTTAAGCAGCTATTTAAAAAACACAGGAACTTACTCTAAGACAATTTTTCACGAGCAATCAAACGGCAAAGACAATAACCAAATTTGGACACACCCAGATATGGTTGGAATTAAGTTTTTGAACTTGCAGACCAAAGCCAGTCAAAACTTTTTAAAATCAATTAATCGTGTTGACACTTTCAAAATGAGTTCTTACGAATTGAAAAAGGAAATCAACAGCGACAGTGAACTTAAAAAAGCATTCTTTCAGGCAGTTTCAAATTCAAGTTGGGCAAACTACGGTTATTTAGTTGCCTTTGAGTTCAGCGACAGTTTAAACGAAGAAATGGCAAGACTTAACCAATCATTTGGAATAGGTATAATTGAATTGAACGCTAATCCTTATCAAAGCAAAATTCTTTTTCCTGCCGTGTATCGTGACTTGGACTTTAAGACCATTGACAAACTCTGCAAAATCAATAAGGAATTTGAAAAATTTATTGAGCAGACAGAAAAGCTAATGACAGCCAGTGAAAAATATGTTTCAGGTGCAGAAAAAGAGCTTGACGAATTTTGTGACGAGTATTTTGCAAACGACACAGAAGTAGAAAAATATTGTAAAGAAAAACATATACCGACAGAGCAAGAATGACAAGAACCACTGGCTATAACACGGGTTTTGCGTCAGGCGGGGTGACGTGCAAACTTGGGGCTTTGTGCTTCTATTCAAATTTAGTGCAGGTTGACAGTTTTGTGCTCCGAAACCCGCCCGAACGCAAAGCCCGAAAACGTTATGCCCAATGTTAAAAACGACAACAACCGAATAAATGGAACAACTAATTAGACCTGAAATAATTGAATTTCTTTTAAAACAACTTCCTTGGTGGCTTATTGGCTTTTGGACAGTTTACTCAATCCTAAGTGTATTTTTTAGACCAATACGCAAACACATTTCAAACTTCTACATTATAGAGTCAATTCCAAATGTTTTCGTGACACTTGGACTGTTTGGTACTTTTACCGGAATAGCTTACGGACTATTAAATTTTGATACAACTCCCGACCATATAAAGGACAGTATTAAATTATTGCTTGACGGTTTAAAGTCAGCAATGTTCACGTCAATAGTAGGCATATTGCTATCACTAATATTCTCGAAGATTATTAAAATTTTCATTAACACTAAATACATCGCTGAACCTGAAAGCCCAGAACTTATAGAACTTAGAAATCTAAATCAAAACTTTGAAGAATTTAAGAATGCAATTTCTACAACTCAATACAATGCAATAGTAGACGCATTCAGAGAAGTCATCACCAACTTTAATGATGTTTTCAAAATTTTTATAGAAGACTTAGTCCAAAGTAACTTTGAAGAATTAACTCAAACTATAAACGAACTTTCTACTTGGCAGAGAGAGCACAAAGAAGATGTTGAAGCATTAAAAACAGCATATAAAAGTCTTGTTACTCAACATCAAAAATTTGCAGACACTACTGTAGTCTGGGTATCGAAATTAGATGAAATATCAGGTCAATCAAGTAAGCTTCAAAAGGTGATTGACGAGTTTAATTCGGCATTTAATGAGAATGGAAATCTTTCAAAAGTTTTGAAAGATGTTCAAGGAGCAACTTCTGAACTTATGAAAGTCACTGAGAACTTTAATAAGCTTTCTACTAAAATGAATGAGACTACTGATTCTATAAAAATGACTGGAGAAAATGTCACTAAATGGACTACAAGTGTTGAATCAGTTTCAAATTCAGCTTCTAACATTGTTGAGAGCGTAAGAACATTAAGGTCAATAGATGTTGAAAGTTTAAACAAAATGTTAGCTAGTATGGATGCCCTATTCCTTGAATATATAAAGGACATCGAAAATCGTCTAAACAAAAAGTGATAGAAAAAAATGCTTGGGAGAAAAAAAGACGATTCTAATTGGATTTCAATTGCAGATATGATGACTGCATTAATGGTAATATTTATGTTTATTGCCATTAACTATATTATGCAGGTAATTGAACACACATTTGTTCAAGATGAGATATACAACAAACTTCAAGAAGTGTTTAATGAAGAAATTGAGAAACACGAAATTGAACTTGGACCTGATGGAACGATAAGATTTAACTCACCAAATTCAGACAATTTGTTTGAAACAAATGATGATAAACTAACACAAGGTTTTAAAATATCTTTGTCAAGTTTCATCCCAAAGTATTGGGATGTTTTGACTTCTGACACAACTTATTTCGACTACATCAAGGAAATTAGAATTGAAGGCCACGCAGACACAAAACCTCCCAAAAACGGTGGGGACAGTTATTTATACAACCTTGATTTATCATCAAGAAGGGCCGCTTCAGTGTTGAAGTATTTAAGGGAGCAACCTGTATATAAAGAAGCAAGTGAAAAAGAAAAAAGTAGAATGGACTTCCTCTTCACATCAATTGGATTCTCTTACTCAAGAGCATTAAATGAAGAAAAAAACTATGTACATCTTGACAGCAACAAAGTTGTAAATGATAATTTATCAAGACGAGTTGAATTTAGAATTGTAACCTCAAACGAAAAGTTAATTGAAGCAATTAATAAAGTGAACGAATGATTAAACTTCACGACTTTACAAAAGGTAAAACAGCACAGTTTCTTTCAAAAGTTAGAAAACTAACGTTTGAAATGTTTAGAAATGTTGAACTAATTCAAATTGATGGAATAAAATACGACCCATCAAAAATTGAAATTGATGAAAATGGTTTTGCTGTTTACAAAAACGGTGAAGAAAGAATGCTTCTTTTTTATTACAAACAATTTTTCTATACAAATTGGACAGGTAGCAGGAAACTACCCAAGTATCACATTGTTCATTGTGAAACTCGTCAAGAATATGGTGGCTTTGTATTTGCCAATAAAATGCCTGTAAAAGTTACATCAAGAGAAAATCATCAGACAACACTTGAAAAATTGGAACTCTGTAAGAACTGTAGTAAACAAGTTTTTAAATCTTGGTGGGGCACTAATCAACCTTGGTATGAAGCAGTTTTAAAATATCTCGAACACCAAGACAATTCCTTATTCAAATCAGACGGTTATCATTCGATGTGGAATCAAATAAGCGAAGCATATAGAGAAAGTGTAGGTTTTAAATGTGAATCTTGCCACATAGACTTATCAAATCAAGAAGATAAAAAATGGCTACACACACATCATAAGAACGGAAACACAAAAGACAATAGACAAGGAAACTTCCAAGCACTTTGCTTGCTTTGTCATTCTCTCAGTCATAAAGAAAAACTAATAAAAGGAACAGGCTTTTTAGAAGTTCAGGACTTTATTGACAATTATAAAAGCAAACTAAACTCAAGACAACTATCAGAATATGAACAGATTAAAAGAAACACTGGGCATAACAGCGGTTTGGCGTAATGGCGGGTGCAGTGCTTCGTATGACAGTTTTTTGGTAGGTTCAAGTGCAGTTCTTCGATTGAACTTTTGTGCTAAAAATCCGCCACTACGCCAAGCCGCAAAACGTTAACAAATAGCATATTTTATCAACATAACGTTTATTTTTTGTGGCTAAATAAATAGCTTGAATGACAAAAAAACTTAAAAGACAGCCTCCTACTCCATCAGACAAAGACGAGATAAACGTAACGTTGAATAAACCGCAAATGACTTTATGCTAAAGCCGACAAATTTGGACTCCAAAAGACAGTGACGAGCCGAACTTTACACAAAAAAAATTACATTAGAACCGAAGATTTAATGCCATTTGTTAACAACTATTTTGCATAATGCTGGCTAGTTTACGAACTTTAAACGCCTTACAAAAATTAACTCTGTAGCTAAACTGACAGTGACGGGCTCCAAACCCAGCACTATGCAAAGTAGCATACGTTATCGCTCAGTGTAAAAAGCCAACCGCACAAATGGCACATTTGGTTTTTGCCGACACTCAAGCCAACGCTCAAAAAACCAAAAGAGCCATTTTTTTGCCAACGCACAGACGAACAAAACGACAGACAACTAGACAATTATTCAAACATTTTTTATCTTGAAAAACGAGATATTGAAAAATAAAAACTAAATTTGTGACTTGACATCTTTAAACAACAATGAACAGAATTAAAGAAGTACTTGAAGAAAAAGGAATTAAGCAAACTTGGTTAGCCGAACAGCTAGGCAAAAGCTACAATATGGTAAACGGTTATGTGCAAAATCGACAACAACCAAGACTTGAAGTACTTTATGAAATAGCGAACATTCTTAATATTGATGTAAAAGAACTTTTAAAAACTAACGAAGAAGTATACAAGTGCAAGTAGTTATCGACATATTAGAAAATGAGTTAATCGAGAAGTACCCTGACGTTCTCGGAATACTACTGCGAGACCAAACCACTCAAAAAAATATTTTTTGGGCGACAGATAATTACGAACACTTCGGAGATACATACAAATTCAATTCTGAAATATTGCCTGAGTTAATCACAGGAGAAAAGGGCAATGTAATAATGCCTAGAGTTCACAAGGACAAAATTTTGCAATTATCACGTTCCAAAGAAATGGCAGAAGTTTTTACGCCTTCTTGGATATGCAACGCACAAAATAATTTGATTGACAATTCTTGGTTTGGAAAAGATGGTGTTTTCAATAAAGAAATCTTATTGAAGAATGGAACTAAATCTTGGGAAACAGCAAAAGAAAAAATAGTTTTTCCAAAAGGCAAGACTTGGCTAGACTATGTTCGTGATACACGACTAGAAATTTCTTGCGGAGAAGCACCGTATCTTGTTAGCAGATACGACACGACAACAGGAGAGTTTATTCAAATTGAAAACAGAATTGGAATTTTGGACAGAAAGTTAAGAGTTGTAAATGAGAATTTGGACTCAATTAATGAATGGTTAGAAGCGGTTGAAACTGCATATAAAAGCACTTACGGCTTTGAATGGCAAGGAGATAGTTTGCTCTTGGCTCGTGAAGCATTGCTGATAACATTCATTGAAAACTTTACACACAAATTTGAAACTGAACCTCCACTTGATTACATACAAAATATTGCAGAAATCATTTCTTGGAATATTTGGCAAATGGACGGTCTGAAAGGTGTTATTCCGAATAGTTGTAAAGATGAGATTATAGACATTTCGGATTTTTTTGAAACTAAAACAGAAATAAAAAAATGCAAAGGTTGTGAAAATCAAAATATAAAGTCACACAATGGCATTTATTGCAACATTATGGATTGGGATATAGAAAAACCGATAAAATTTATATCTCTTTTAGAAAAGTAAAATATGCCAGAAACGAATAATATAAATGTAGATATACTTGATGATTTAATCATTGGAAGAGTAGAACCTCAAATCTATGCTTTTACAACCGAAACAATACCGAATTATCTTAAAGTTGGCGATACCTACCGACCAATTGAAATGCGATTGAATGAATGGCGTAAATACTTCCCTAACCTTGAAAAGAAGTATGGAAATGTTGCAAAAGTTGATGACGAAACTTTTTTCAGAGATTATGCAGTTCATTTTTTTCTTGAAAACGAGTTAAAAAGAAGTCGATTAAAGCCTAACGCTTTGAAAGGAATCCCATATTACTCAAATGAGTTTTTTGAAAACGCAACCGAGGACGATCTAAAAGAAGCAATTGAAGATATAAAAAGCGGACATCAAAACAACCAATCAAAATATCAATATTATCGCTTTGAAGAAAGTCATATTCCTATTACTCATACCTACACAAGAACTGAAAAATATCCATTACGACCTAATCAACAAAAGACAGTAGACAATTTTCGGGAAGCCATAAAAAAAGGCAGAACAAATTTGCTGATGTATGCGGTAATGCGTTTTGGTAAATCATTTACCTCAATGTCTTGTGCAGTTGAAATGGGAGCTAATTTGGTGGTTGTGGTTTCTGCAAAAGCTGATGTAAAAGAGGAATGGAAAAGAACTGTTGAAAGCCATATTAAATTTGATGGCTATTGTTTTTTAGATAGTAACGCTCTATTATCAAGTGACACTATCATTACCGAAAAGCAGAATGCAAATGAAAAAATCGTTTTGTTTCTAACCTTACAAGACTTGCAAGGTGATGAAATCAAAACCAAACACAAAGAAGTTTTTGATAATCAAATTGACTTATTGCTTATTGATGAAACACATTTTGGAGCAAGAGCGGCTGAGTATGGAAAAGTCTTAAAAGAGGAAAATTTAAGTACCAAAGAAATAAAAAGTGAGTTAAAGCTGAATGACAATACTTTAGACGATTTAGAAATTACCAGTAAAGTTTTTAATGCGAAAATTCGCATTCATCTTTCTGGAACGCCTTATCGTATTTTGATGAATAGTGAGTTCACGAATGATGATATTATTGCATTCTATCAATTCACAAATATTGCAGAAGACCAAGAACAATGGGATTTAGAAAATCTAAATAAAGACGAAATCAAAGAATGGGATAATCCTTATTATGGCTTTCCTCAAATGATTCGTTTTGCATTTAATCCCAATGAATCTTCCCGTAAAAAAATGGAAGAAATGAAAAAGAAAGGTGTAACCTATGCTTTTTCAGAACTTTTCAGACCACAATCTATAACCATAGACAAGGAAAATAAACTCCACAAAAAATTCAAGTACGAACAAGAAATTCTTGACTTACTAAAAGTAATTGACGGCTCAGAAGATGATGCCAATTTATTGAGTTTCTTAGACTACGACAAAATAAAAGAGGGCAAAATGTGCCGTCATATCGTTTGTGTTTTGCCTTACAGAGCATCTTGTGACGCATTGGATGAATTAATCAAGAACAACAAATTTAAACATCTCAGTAATTACGAAATCATAAATATCTCTGGAGTTGAGAACGAAAAAAACTTTAAAGACACACAAGCAGTTCAAGCCAAAATAAAAAAATGTGAAAGTGAGAATGTAAAAACAATCACTTTGACAGTAAATAGAATGCTTACTGGTAGCACTGTTCCTGAATGGGATACTATGCTTTACCTAAAAGATACGGCTTCACCACAAGAATACGACCAAGCCATTTTTCGCTTACAAAATCAATACATCAAGGTTTTCAAAGAGCCTAGCGGTGATGTGGTTAAGTTCAATATGAAGCCACAAACATTGCTGGTTGATTTTAATCCAAACAGAATGTTCCAAATGCAGGAGCATAAATCACAGATTTACAATGTAAATACTGATAAAAACGGCAACAGTTTATTAGAAGAACGAATCCGAAAAGAACTTAAAATATCTCCCATTGTAGTTTTAAACAACAATAAAATTGTACAAATACAACCTGCTGATATTTTGGATGCAGTTCGCAAATATTCAAGTAGTAGAAGTGTATTTGATGAAGCTACAACTATTTCCATTGATTATTCTTTGTTGGATATTGAAGCCATCAAAGCTGAAATTGAAAGACAAGGAAAAATTGGTTCTCGTCAAGGATTAGAAATTCCACCATCAAAAGGCGAAGGAGACGAAATTGATATAGATGATTCAACAGATGATAATGAGGACGAAAATGAGGGAAATGCAAAATCCAAAACCAAAGATGATGAAGCAGTAAATGACTATAAAGGTCAGTTTGCTATGTATTATGCAAGAATTTTATTCTTTGCATTTTTGACAGATTCGAGACTTAAATCCCTACAAGAGATAATTAATCACATCAAGAATAATACCGATAACTTGCGAATAGCTTCAAATTTAAGTCTTGAAATCACAATACTTGATTTGTTTCAAAATCACATCAACCCATTTATTTTAAGCGAATTAGATTATAAAATTCAGAACATTAATTCACTGGCAAATGATACAGCAATTTCTGCAATAGAAAGAGCAAGTAATGCAATGAAAAAATTCAGCCGACTATCAGATTCCGAAATTGTAACACCAGAATTTGTAGCCGACAAAATCATTAACGGCTTGCCAGCAAAAGCCATTGATAAGAATGCAATGCTTTTAGATATTGCCTCAAAGCAAGGCGAGTTTGTATATGCCGTATATAAAAAGTTTGGCAAGGAAGTAGCCAACAAATTCTACTCAATACCAACATCAAAAATTGCGTATGAGTTTACTAGAAAAGTGTACAAGTTGCTTGAATTAGATGTAAAACTAATTGAAACGAACTACACCTCTTACGATTTAATCAGTGAAAACAAATTCATTGAAAAAGAAACCATCAAAATAAACAACAAGAAAATGAAGTTCAATGTAATAGTAGGCAATCCGCCTTATCAGCAAAGTGACGGTGGTGCTCAAGCAAGTGCCAAACCAATTTATAATTTATTTGTGGACGTAGCAAAGCAATTAAGCCCAAGTAACATTGCTATGATTATGCCTACAAGATGGTTTGCAGGAGGAAAAGGTTTAGATACATTTAGGTCACAAATGCTAAACGATATTCATATTTCTGAATTACACGATTTCCTGAAACCTGATTTAATTTTTCAAAACATCAATTTAAGAGGTGGAATTTGCTATTTTCATTGGGATAAGGGCTATGATAATTCAATTGATTTAACCAAAGTTTTTACTTACAAAGACGATTTAATTCCAAAAATTAATGAAAGAAGTCTTAAAACAGAAGATTCAGACATTCTTATTCGCCATAGTGTGGCAATAGAAATAATAAAAAAAATTAACTCTACTCCAGGATTTACCTCATTTGAAAACCATATCTCACCGAGAAGACCTTTTGATATAGATGCAAACATTGTTAAAAACACCAAAAAATATAGAAGTGATAAAAAAGGATTGAAAAATCCTGTTATTTGTTTCGGAAAAGGAAAACAAACTGGTTTTTTAGAAAGAGAAGATATTACCAAAAATGACAATTGGATTGACAAAATTAAAGTCTTTACTCCAAGAGCAAACAATATTGGAACAGAACTAAATGATGACAACCTTAACTCATTTTTAGGAAATCCAAATACAATATGTACTGAATCATATTTAGTAATTGGTGTTGACTTGAATTTAAACGAGCAATCAGCAAAAAACCTGATGAAATATTTAACTACCAAGTTTGCGAGATTTCAACATAGTTTGGGTAAAGCAAGTCAAGATGCGACTTCAAAAACATTTCGATTTGTACCTGTTCAAAACTTCACTTCAAAATCAGACATAAACTGGAATAAATCGACAGTTGAAATTGACAAACAATTGTATGCAAAGTATAAACTGACACAAGAGGAAATTGATTTTATAGAAAGTATGATAAAACCAATGGCAGAGTAAATTAAGGGATAATGAATAATAATTTTAAAGCGTTTTAGAAGAATGGCAAATGAAGTAACCATATATTTTGATAGTCCAAAATTGTTTGAATCAAACAACATAAAGCCCTTAAATGGTATTGCAGGTTTATACTTCATTTTTAGCCAATCTATTGAAATTCAATATCCTTTTCAAAAGTCTAAGCTTTTGTATATCGGTATGAGTGAAAGAAGAACCAATAGCATTGGAAATCGTTTGTTGGGTCATTTTGATGGTAAATCAAAAAATCTTGGTTTAGTTAATTACAGAAAAGTTGAACCTTTATTTTTTACATACATCAATTTTGAGATGCTTAAAAGTTTATGGCAATTCAGAATTGAAGATTTAGAAAGTTATTTCATTTTAGATTTTGTTGAACAATTTGGTGTTTACCCTATTTGCAATAACAAATCGGGATTTGAAATTCAAAATCAAACATTAACATCTAGTTTTAAAATTGACTGGAAATATTTTAAATAATGGCACTATGAAAGATAAAGTAAAATCCGGTAAAGAAATATTAGATGATTTTTTTGATGGCATTGAGGAAATCGAAAATGTTGATAAAGACATTGCAAAGATGTTGTCGAAACTGTATCAAGAGGATAAATTGACGGACACCAATGTTAAAAATGAACTTCAAAAGCTAAGAGATGGAAACAAAAATTAATACAATTTCCATCAAAGGAATAAGAGGTGCTAAAAACGTTTTAGAATTACCCCTAAATGGTAGGTCAATCGTTTTATATGGAGATAATGGAACAGGAAAAAGCAGTATATCTGATGCGATTGAATGGTTTTATACTAATCGTGTAGAACATTTATCAAGCAATAGCGAAATTGATTTAAAAGATGCTTTACGAAACTCATCTCTTAAAATTGATGATGTTTCGGAAGTAGCCGTATCGTTTGTAAAGGAAACTGCCTTAGATTGTTCTAAATCACTTTTCATCAAACGAGATAAATTGATAACTGAATTTTCAAATGTTAGTGATGATTTTAAAAATTACTTAGAGGAATCAAAAGAAGAGAATCTTTTATTACGCTATCAATACCTTACCAATTTTATTGACAACACTAAAAGCGACAAGCTAAAATATTTATCTGATATTATTGGTTTTGGAGAAGTAACAAAGAAAAAAGAGGTTCTGAAAAAAAGTTGGAATTCGATAAAAACGGAAATTAAAAACCAAAATTTTGAAGCTCAAATAAATACTCAAAAAGGAGTTTTAATTGAAAAATTAGGAGCAGCAATTAGCCAAGAAGAAAACTTAATTGAGGTTATCAATGAAAAAATAAAGCCTTTAAAAACAGGCATTGAGGTTAAAGAAATAAAGGACATTGATAAAGTTTTAACTCACTTAAAAAATGCTACAAATAATAAACTGAATAAAGAGTTGGCGTTTTTAGAAAAGTCAAATTCAGTTATCAGTACGCTCAAAGCTGAAATAGAATTTATAAATACAGAATACGAAAAATACTATAATGAGTTTGAGATAATTGCCAATGATGTTGAAAGCATTATGCAAACATTTTTAGGCGAATTACTGAAAACTGGAGATGCAGTTTTATCTAAAAAATATCATAAAGACGAAAGTTGCCCGCTTTGTTTACAACCGAAAAGCATTGATGAACTTCGCTTAGAAATAGCTGAAAGGTTAAAAGAAATTGAAGAATCGACAAAGAAGAAAGCATCTTTTGATAAAGCGAAGCAATTAATCCAATCTATAACTGTTGAACGCATAAAAAGATTAGATGCCATTTTTTCAGAGACACTAATCGAATCGGAAGATTATAAATACATCAAAACAGGGTTTGAAGACTTAAAGAAAAAAGTAAATGAGTTTCAAAAATCAAGTTTAGAAAAAGTTACTTCGGGAAACAAAATACCTAAAATCGATACCATCAAATTAGAATTAACTGATTTTGACTTTCAAGAAAAAATAACCATAAGAATCAAGCAAATACAAGACATTTTCAAAAAGGACAATTCAGCAGTTCTTTATTCAAATATTTCTGCTTCTAAGGATGCTTTTTTGAGAATTCAGCAATTTAATAAGCAGAAAATAATACTTGAAAAACAACAAAAATCGTTAGAGATTATTTATAATGAATTTGTAAAAAAGCAAAAAGAAGGACTTGAAAATTTCATTTCAACTTTTTCTGGCAAAATAAATGAGTACTACCAATATATGAATCCTGGCGAACCTTTTCAGGACATTGCAATTGAAACTATTGGAGAAGAAGACGAATTAATAGGAATAACGATTAAATACAAATACAACGGAAATTGGGTTTTCCCTCCACAAAAATACTTTAGTGAATCTCATTTGAATTGCTTTGGAATTTCATTCTTTTTAGCTTCTGTAGATGCTTTTAATACCAAAAATAAGTTCATTGTTTTAGATGATGTAATTTCAAGTTTTGACTCCAACCATAGAAAGAAATTTGCAGAATTAATATTTGAAAAGTTTTCCAAATATCAAATTATATTGCTTACTCACGAGGAAGATTGGTTTACAAACTTTGTAAGCCCGTTAGCAAAAACTAAAAATTGGATTATAAATGAAATTAAATGGTCTGAGGATAAGGGAACTCATTTTGACGAAGAGCCAAATGACCTCAAAGAGAGGATTGAAAAATGTATTGCAGAAAGCAAAATAGATGATTTAGGAAATCCAATCCGCAGGTATTTAGAGTTTTCCTTAAAGGAAATTGCGTTTAATATTGAAGCTAAAGTGGCATTTAACTATAACAGCACAAATGAACACAGAATGCCACACGAATTAATTACTCGCATAAAATCAGAAATTAAAATTTGCAGTCCAGAGTTAAAAGACAAGTTTACGCTAATAGATAATATTCTTGCATCACCCATTTTAAATAACTTATCTCACGCAAGTACATTCAATCCTAAAATTGGGGATTTAAGAGCATTTTGGAAAGACATTAAAGAACTAGAAGGAATATTTATCTGTGAAGATATTGAATGTAAAAGACCAATGGTTTCACTTAAGAATTATGACACAGTTGCAAAGAAAATTAGATGTGGTTGTGACAAAACAAAATACGAATGGAGCAAGAAATAATACCCACGCTAAAAGCCACACACATTTGCAATTCGCACCAGCCACCGCACCGCCAAAAATTGCAAAAGAGTATGTCTTTGCCAACGCTGACCGACAAACAAGCGGATGAAAAAGAACACCGAAGCGATAACATCACCTATACGCAAGCAGGGGGTTCGTGCTTTGTAGGACAGGAAAGTGGTAAATTTAAAGTTCAGTTCTTCGTAGGAAAGTTTAGTTGTAAAAATCCCTGCCTGCGTATAGCTGAGAACCGTTATGCCTCATTGTAAAAAGACAGCCAACCGCACAAATGGCACATTTGGTTTTTGCCGACACTCAACCTAACGCTAAAAACCAAAAGACCCATTTTTCGCCAACGCACCAAGACTGTGAATAATTAAACTACAACAAAGTGACATCAGAACAAATAACTTTAATAAATTTGACACAACTTGACAAATCAAAATTTGTACAATGAACTCACTTGGAGAAAAAATAAGAACATTACGTGAATCTAAAGGCATACTGCTTAGACAGGTTGCTGCATATTTAGAAATCGACACCGCTTTGATTAGCAAAATAGAAAGAGGCGAAAGACGATTAACAAGAGAACAAGTAATCAAGCTAGCGAACTATTACAAGGTAACAGAAGAAGAGTTGTTGACTCTTTGGCTTAGCGACAAAGTTCTGGACACAATAGACAGCGACCCTTTCGCAATGCAAGGACTAAATAAAGCAAAAACCATTTTAAAGACTTTAATATGACGGATAAAACAGCAAAGCCATTTTTAAAATGGGCAGGCGGAAAAACACAACTCATAACAGAGATTGAAAAGTCATTGCCTTATGAAATCACAAATAAAAAGTTTACATACATTGAACCCTTTGTTGGAAGTGGTGCCGTTTTATTTTGGATGCTTAACAACTTTCCAAAACTGGAAAAAGCTGTCATAAACGACATTAACGAGGACTTAATAAATACTTACAAAACCATAGCTTCAAGACCAAAAGAACTTATTTCGATTCTTCAAGTTTTACAAAACGAATTCCACGGACTTGAGGGGAAAGACGAACTAAAAAAAGAATACTACTACCAAAAAAGAAAATTATACAATACAAGAAAAGAAGAACAAAGCGGACAAGCCGCTTTGTTTATTTTTCTTAATCGTACTTGTTTTAATGGTTTGTATCGTGTCAATAAAAACAACGGATTTAATGTTCCAATGGGGAGTTATAAAAAACCAACCATTTGTGATGATAAAAACATCTTAGCAGTAAGCAATGCTTTGCAAAAAGTTGAAATTCTGTGTGGCGACTACGAAAAGACATTAAATGAGGCGACTATAAATTCATTCTTCTATTTCGATCCGCCTTATAAACCATTAAGTAATACATCTAGTTTTAACTCATATGCAAAAGATGAATTTAATGATGAAGAACAAATTCGATTACGAAATTTTTGCTCAAAACTTGAAAAGCAGGGTTACAAATGGATGTTGAGCAATTCAGACGTAAAAGGCAAAGACACAAACGATAACTTCTTTGACGAGATATATTCAGAGTTTTCAATTTCGAGAGTAAAAGCAAGAAGAAGTATCAATGCAAACCCTGAAAAAAGAGGTGAATTAAACGAACTATTAATTACAAATTATAACTATGAACAAGCTTTGCAACCTGCTTAATCTGCAAAATGAAGATTTGCTTTTCGATAAAATAACGCAAAGCTTTAAAGAGAAAATTACAAAATGGGATTACTTCGTTAATTGGGCTAAAGTATTTAGTAATATAGAACCGATTGAAAAGGAATTGAACTTATTAAATTTCCTTGTTGGCAAAGAAAATATTGAAACTGAAGCGTATAATTTGATAAAACAATATCCTCAAGTAATAAAAGCCTTTCCTACCCTTATTGCTGTTCGTGAAAAATCAATAGATATTTTGATTGACACCAAGAATTTTATTTACAAAAAGTATTCATTTTCGAAGGGAAAACTTACGGATGAAGAATGCAAAGAATTAGCATATTTTGTAGTTAATTCTGGAATTGGAGAAATACTTAAAGATAAGAAAGTGAAAAATCTTGTTGATTATGCAACAGGCGTTGAAGTTGGGTTAGACAGTAACGGCAGAAAAAACAGAGGCGGTACATTAATGGAAAGTTTGGTTGAAGAATTTGTTTCTGACACTTGCCAAAACTTAGGGTTACAATATTTGCCACAAGCAACTGCGAAAAAAATAAAAGAACATTGGAACTTAGATGTTATAGTTGATAAATCCTCGAGACAGCTTGATTTTGCAATTAATAAAAACGGAAAACTTTTTTTCATTGAATGTAATTTTTATGGTGGTGGTGGTTCAAAACTAAAATCCACCGCAACCGAATACATAGAAATGAATCGCTATTGGAATAAACAGGGAATTGAATTCATTTGGATAACGGATGGTGCTGGTTGGAAATCAACATTAAAACCGTTAAGAGAATATTTTGACAAGGCAGATTACTTATTAAACTTAGAATTATTAAAAAATGGAATACTTAAAACAATCATTGAGTAATATAAAATTCTGGCTGAGAATATTTCTTCAAATATTCCCAGATATATTATACAAAGTCCTTGGAAATCTTTTCCCACTGTACATTGGTGCATTGGTACTCTTAATAGTAGACAAAACCTCAATCCCAAAAATATTTGATGCTCAGGCTTTTTTCATATATAGTTCAACATTTTTATTTAGTTCAATGTATTTATGGTTTAACAATACAAACGGCAACAACAGAAATAAAACAGAATTGTTATTCCTCTTATTCTTCTTTTTACTTGGTATAATTCTTTCAATTCTTTATGCATTTACTTTTGTAAAAACAAGAGATGAATTCGATTTTCAAACTTGGGCTTTTGGTCTTTTTGCCATATCAGTTTTAACTTATATAATTTTTGAATGTCACAATTATTACAAAACTGACAATTCAGATTTTGCAAAATCTAGCAGAGAGGCATTTCAATTACTAAGAGAACAATTTAAGAATCGATAATATGGAAAACGTTATAAAAATAAATTGTTTAGAAGTAAAACAACCAATAGGTGTATTTTATGTCGGAGTTATTAAATGCCAAGACCTATTAGAAATTTCAAGAAATGATATTGAAAGAATAAGAAGTCAGGAAAAAGATGGCAGCTACTTTGGTATTCAACGCGGTTTGTCTAAAACAAGATTAGAAGAAATTTCCCAATATGTATCTTTTGAAGACGCAACTTTTCCTTCAAGCATAGTTCTTAGTATTAATACCATAAACTATAATGAGGAAAAAGAAAGAATAGACACAAACGTATTAAATTATCACAATAATATTCTAGAACTCAGAAAGGATAGTAAAATAGCAAAAATAATTGATGGGCAACATCGGGTATTTGGCATAGAAAAATACATTAAGGAGAAAGGGGTTTTTAGCCAAGAGTTTAATTTCGACCTAATTGTTACAGTATTTATTGATATAGATGAAGAATATGAATCAAATATTTTTGCAACAATTAATAAAGCACAAACTCGTGTCAATAATTCATTGGTATATGATTTATATGAACTTGCAAAGTCAAAAAGTCCACAAAGAACTGCCCATAATATTGTAAAACTATTAAACGAAGAAAATGACAGCCCACTTTATCGTCAAATTAAAAGATTGGGAATTTCGGAAACTGGTAATGAAACGATAGCTCAAGCAACTATTGCTGAAAACATTATCAAATACATAAGTACGAATCCAAGTTTAGATAGAGATTTATTAATTAAAGGTAAAAAACTAAAACGAGCAGAAGGTAAAGATTTAAACAAGCTATTTTTTAGAAATTGGTTTATTGAAAATAAAGACAATGAAATTGCTAATGTATTGTGGTCATACTTTTCTGCTACTAAAGAACGATGGCCAATTGCTTGGCAGGATAAAACCAAAATTCTTTCCAAATCAACAGGTGTAATAGCCTTAATGAGATATCTAAAGGACTTAATCAATTATATTGGTATAGAAAATAACATTTCAAAGGAAGTATTTTATTCTCACTTACTTAAGGTTAAATTGAGTGATGATGAATTTACAAATGAAAATTTTAAATCTGGTGGCGTAGGTCAATCTGATTTATATAAGAAATTTAAAAGTGATATTGGTATTTAGTGCAAAATGTTGAGACCCTATTTCAAATCTGATGATAAAAATTTCTATCTCCTCAAAGGAGATACAATGGATATTTTGCCTCAATTTGAACATAAGTTCGATATGGTATTTGCCGACCCTCCTTATTTTTTATCTAACAACGGTCTGTCAATTCAAAACGGACAAATAGTAAGTGTAAACAAAGGAAAGTGGGATAAATCAGAAGGATTTGAGTTTGTAAATGACTTTAATAGAAAATGGCTTTCGTTAGTTCGTGACAAAATGAAAGATGATGCAACCATTTGGATCAGTGGTACAATGCATAATATTTTTTCTGTGGGTCAAATTCTAACAGAATTAGGCTTCAAAATTTTAAATGTTATTACTTGGGAGAAAACAAATCCACCTCCAAATTTTTCTTGTCGTTATTTCACTTATTCAACTGAACAAATCATTTGGGCAAGAAAAAGCGAAAAAGTTCCTCATTATTACAATTACGAATTAATGAAGCAATTGAATGACGACAAGCAGATGAAAGATGTTTGGAAACTTCCGGCAATTGCTCCTTGGGAAAAATCTTGTGGTAAACACCCGACACAAAAACCACTTTCAGTTTTAACAAGACTTATTTTGGCTTCGACAAAACCAAATGCTTGGATTTTAGACCCATTTACGGGTAGCTCAACAACAGGAATCGCAGCTAATTTGGCAAATAGACGATTTTTAGGAATAGACCAAGAAGAAGAATTTTTGAATATTAGCAAAAGGCGTAAATTAGAAATAGAAAACCCATCAACAGCAGAAATATTCAGAAACAAAATTGCAGGTTTCATCGACAGAAAACAGTTTTCGTTATTCATTGAAAACGAAGCCCCAACAACAGACATTAAAGTTGCACTTGGTTTTTGCCGTTCTAAAGACCTTAAAACATTAAAGACAAGTAAGACTTTTTATTTTCACGCAATTGAAAGCAACAATTCTGTTAAGGACTTCCCTTCAGGTATTCTTGACGCAACAAGACTTTTAATTTATTCTGGTGGCAGAAGTAAACCAATTAATTTGACAGGACACTACTCTGAAATAAAATCTATTGAATTAAAACACAAATCAAAAATTAAGGGCAAAGAAAAATCAGAGACTGAATTTTATTATGAAATTGTATTAGAGGACTGTTTCAAAGAATCGGATGACTTGAAATTTTCTATAAATACAAAAAAGCTTTTTGACAAATCAGACGACAAAAACAGCAAGTTATTACAACAATTTTTACCTGCATTGACAACGTGGGACAGAGTAATTAAATCAATCGACAAGTCCAATGCCAACGCTTCGTAGTCATACACATTTGCAAGCCACACAAAGCCAAGCTCAAGCCAAAGCTTGCAAAAGAGTATGCCTACCCAAACGCACCGCAGACAGACCAACAGTCGACCGAGAAGAACAACGAAGGCATAACATGGGTTTGGCGTCATGCGGGGTGAAGTGCTTAAATTCAAGTTCAGTTTTTCAAATCAAATTTAGTGCAGGGTTGACAGTTTTGTGCCCTGAAATCCCGCACGAACGCCAAGCCCAAAACCGTTAGCTGCAACCCTAAAGAACAGACGACAGTGCAAAAATTAACGAACAGACAGACAAAAAAAAGCCAACCCGCAAAATGGCACATTTGGTTTTTTCCGACACACGAGCCAACGCTCAAAAAACCAAAAGAGCCATTTTTTTGCCAACGCTCTGACACCGTTCCGACCGAAAAACTTATCTTAACCGACTGAAATAGAAAATATAATTTGTAGATGATTTTAAAAGAATTGAAACCGCGAAAGGCACTAAACAAAGCCTTTTTAAAAGTAAAACCAAACAGGACTGAAATTGAAGGTTTCAAGACCAATCTCATTACTTTACTCGACAGGACAAATGACACGGAAAGCGAAGAGTTTCATAAAAACTTAGTTTCTGACTTTCTTAAAGACACCTATTACAAGCAAAATCATTTTATAAATACCAAAGGTCGAAACGACCTTGTTATTCATAACGGACAAAATGCAAACTCGACAGTTGGCGTAATTCTCGAAGCTAAAAAGCCGACCAACAAATCGGAAATGATTACAACCAAAAAACTGAATGCAAAAGCGTTTCAGGAATTGGTTTTGTATTACTTACGAGAGAGAATTACTCACAAAAATCTTGAAGTAAAACATTTGGTAGCGACCAACATTAACGAATGGTTCATTTTTGACGCTACCCTATTCGACAGACTTTTTGCCCAAAACAAAAATCTTGTAAAACAATTCAACGACTTTGAAGCAGGACGTTTGGCAGACACTAAAACGGACTTTTTCTACAAACAAATTGCCGAGCCGTTTATTGCCGACATAACCGCAGAGATTGAATTTACTTATTTCAACATTCAGGACTTTCAAAAACCGTTACGCAATACTGACAAGGCAGACGATAATTCGCTGATTGCTTTATTCAAATTGTTGTCGCCAGAGCATCTTTTAAAACTTCCGTTTACCAACGACAGCAACAGCCTTGACAAAAGATTTTACAGCGAGTTGTTGCACATTATCGGTTTGACTGAAACCAAAGAAGGAAGCAAAAAACTGATTGAACGAAACAAAGCAGGTGAAAGACACACAGGAACAATCCTTGAAGATGCGATTATTCAACTTGACAGTTTGGATAAACTTAGCCGACTTGAAAAACCAAACCAATTCGGCAACACCCAACAAGAACGACTTTTTAATGTTGCTCTTGAACTTTCGATTACTTGGATAAACCGCATTTTGTTTTTGAAGTTGTTGGAAGCCCAACTCATTACTTATCACAAAGGCGACAAATCATTTTCGTTTCTCAATCTTGACAAAATCAAGAACTATGACGACCTGAACAGCTTGTTTTTTCAGGTGTTGGCACGCAAGTATGATGAACGAAACGAAGATGTAAAAAAGGCATTTGAAAAAACTCCTTATCTCAATTCTTCGCTATTCGAGCCTACCGACATTGAGCAGGTTACTTTGTTTATCAGCAACCTGAAAGACGATAAAACCATTCCGATTTTTTCGCAAACTGTGCTGAAAGACCAGCAAGGCAAAAAACGAACTGGAAATATTTCCACGCTACAATATTTATTTGAGTTTTTAGATGCTTACGACTTTGGAGCGGAAGGCGGAGAAGAAATTCAGGAAGACAACAAAACGCTGATTAACGCTTCGGTTCTCGGTTTGATTTTCGAGAAAATAAACGGTTACAAAGACGGTTCGTTTTTCACTCCCGGTTTCATCACAATGTATATGTGCCGTGAAACTATTCGCAAAGCGGTTGTGCAGAAATTCAACGAAACAAAAAAATGGAACTGCACAAGCATTGAAGAACTTTACGACAAAATTGACGACCGAAAAGAAGCCAACAAAATTGTAAACAGCATCAAAATTTGCGACCCTGCCGTTGGTTCAGGACACTTTTTGGTTTCGGCACTAAATGAAATGATTGCCGTAAAAAACGACTTGAAAATCCTGCAAGACCTTGACGAAAAACGCCTGAAAGAATATCAGGTGGAAGTGTTGAATGATGAACTGATTGTAACAGACGAAGAAGGAGAACTTTTTGAATACAATCCAAGTAACAAAGAAAGCCAACGCATACAAGAAACGCTATTCCACGAAAAGCAAACCATTATTGAAAACTGCCTTTTCGGTGTGGACATCAATTCCAATTCGGTAAAAATTTGCCGTTTGCGTTTGTGGATTGAGCTTTTGAAAAATGCTTACTACAAAAACAGCACTGAACTTGAAACGCTTCCGAATATTGACATCAACATAAAATGCGGAAACTCTTTAGTAAGCCGTTTTGCCATTGATGCAGACTTGAAACAAGCATTAAAAAAAAGCAAATGGACAATTGATAGCTACCGAATAGCCGTTGACACTTACCGAAACGCTGAAAGCAAGGAACAGAAACGAGAAATGGAACGCCTGATTGCCGATATAAAAACGGATTTCAGAAGTGAGATTTCGTTGAACGACCCGAAAGTAAAGAAGCTACGGAAACTATCAGGCGACTTGTATCAAATGACCAATCAGGGGCAACTTTTTGAAATGAGCAAAAAGGAAAAAGCCGATTGGAACAAAAAAGTGCAACAACTCACCGAAGAAACCAAAAAACTTGAAGCCGAAATTGAAGAAATAAAAGCCAACAAGGTTTTTGAAAATGCTTTTGAATGGCGTTTTGAATTTCCCGAAGTGCTGAATGATGATGGGGATTTTGTGGGCTTTGATGTGGTTATGGGAAATCCGCCTTGGGGAGCAAGTTTGTCTGAAAAAGAGCTGAAATTCATCAAGGAATGGAACAGTGATATTGTAGTTCGAATGATTGATACCTTTATGTTTTTCATCAATCTAAGTTTTATAATAAAATCAAATCAAGGGCTGATTTGTCAAATTATACCTGATGTTATACTATATCAAGTTGACAATATTAAATTGCGTGAAAAAATCTTAGCGAACTATCAATTATTGATAGTTGCCAATCTTGGAGATAACATATTCGAAGATGTTGCGAGGCCTTCGTGTATTCTTCAAATCGGAAACAAGTCATATAAGCCAATAACAAAAGTTTTTGAATACAGTGCAAAAGACAATGTCCACATTGATGACATAATTCCATTTGAAATTGAAACGACTGTTTTTAGCGAACTTCCAAATACTGTTTTTGCAACTCGTAACATAACAGGGTATAAAATTTTAAGCCGATTTAAACAATCTGTTATATCTGATTTAATTGACAATGATGGTATTCAAAGGGGAATTAGCCCAGATTTAAAAGAAGCATTTATTATTGACGAAACAATAATAAATGAAAATTCACTTGAAAGAGATTATATATTTCCTACAATAACAGGCGGTAGAGATGTTACCAAATATTTAGCAACTGATATTGGAAAGAGAGTTATTTACACTAAAAAGTCAGACCCTGAAAGTAACATTATCAACATCATTAATTACGTTTCAAATTTCAAAAGCCGTATCACTTGCACTGAAGTAAAGCAAGGTAAACATCCATTTTGGTCTTTGCATAGAGCAAGGGAAAAAGAAATATTTGAAAAGGACGAAAAAATTGTAGGTGTAATTACGGGTGATAAAATTTCTGTTTCCATAGACAAAAACAGGTTATATCCGACTGATGGTATGTATATTTTTGCGTCAAATGGTGTTTATTCTAACCATTTTTTAGTCGGCTTACTAAACTCAAAATTAATTACCTACTTCTACCGTCTAATCTCAATGGAAGAGAACAGGACACTTGCTCAAATAAAGCCGAGTGTTTTACAAAATATACCTGCGAGCAATAATTTTAATGACGAAAAGGCAATAAAAGTTGAAAAACTTACTGTTGAAATAATTGAGAACATCAAGTCTAATAACCCGATTGATGAATTAATTTCGGAAATAGACCAGTTAGTTTACCAACTATACGAGTTGACCGAAGAAGAAATAAAAATTGTTGAAGGAAATTAGGTTTATGGCATTAACTCAAACAGGAAATTATAGAGAAGAAATTGACAAACTTTTGGGTCAATACGTGGATGCTATAAAAAGGCAAACAGCAAATAATTTAAACAGCGAAGCTGTTACAGCAGAAGGCTTTTTTCGCAACTTTCTAAATTTACTTTTTGGAATAAACCTTTCAAAAGACAAAATCGAAAGTCCAACTTATGAAACGATTGACTTACACGATACGGAAAGAAAAATTTGTTTTCAAGTAACAGCAAACAATACAAGCACAAAAGTTAATAGCACATTAAAAACCTTTGTAGAAACAAAAAAATATGAAAATTATAATGAGTTACACTTTTTAATTATTGATAGGAAAAAAGATTTCAACTTCGATGAAAACAAATTAAATGAACACGGTGTAAAAATTAAATTTCACGACTGCACAACGATTTTACAAGAGCTGATAAATAATTTTGATTCAGCCACAAAAATAAAACCTGTTTGGGACTTTGTTGTTTCAGAATTTGACACCGACAAAGCAAAAAAGGGAACATCAGAAATTGCGGTAATAACACCAGCAAGAAAGAATTCGTTTATGCCGAATGCAGAACTTCATCTTGTTGACCAAATTTTAGAATATTTAAAGCTATTTGAAGGGTTCAATTTTATCCACCCAAGAACAATTTCCAGACTTCCAATTTTCAACAGTAAAGAAAGTTTTCACGATTCATATTCGCACTTCTGCCTCAAAACAAGCAATAAAGCAATTCACGAACTTTTGCAAAAAGTAAAAGTTGAAAACACGGTTGTAACAATTAGCGATGAATCGTTAAAACCATATGAAGAAAAATTAAAAGAAATTTTCCTTATTCTCAACAACTGTTTAATTCAATGTATATGTTACAGAGAAAAATACACGGAAATAGAGCATCATAAAATCAAAGTCAAGCATTACGATAGTAATTGCAATTGCTTGTCTTGTCAATTCCACAAGTTTAGAATAAAAACGCTTATCACAGACCTAAAAGGCAAAGCGATCGCACATTCGGAAAATCTTAACGAAGCATTAGCCGAAGGCTATTATTTATGTAAACTTGGCGAACACGTAAAGGGTTGGCAAATTTTAAATAGTGTTTCTGAAAAAAGTAAAAATCAAAATAATTCTGCCATTCATTTTTTGTCGCTTTACAACATAAAACAGATTCGCAATTTTATTGATTCTCCTTGGTGGGAAAGTGAGAACAAGCAAATACTTCCGAAAATAGATGATATTGACTTGCATAATACAATCAATGATTTTTCAATTCCTGTTGAATTAAGAGACGAATTTATTAAGGTAAAAGAAAAACATTATTTGCATTGGAGTCGTGAAATCATTGATGAACAATTTGAAAGTATTTTAAGCACAAATAAACTCTATGCAAATGGCGGGACAAGTTGGGGGACAAATGCAATTAATTTGTTATTGGAAGAACTTCGTATTCTATATGCTTTTTATTCCGCTAATCATATTGTTACAGATGATTTTTACACGTTTAGACAAGCGATAACAAAAGGGATTGAAGGTGTTTTAATCAGTTTTACCACTGATAAAAGTTATGAATACAGATTTAAAGAATTTGATAGCTTGCTTTTATCATTTATGTTCTTCTTTGTTGAAGAAAAGAAGTTGGAAACACTTTTCAAGGAGTATAAAATTCAAAATATTCCGATTATTGAAAGTGAAAAGCAAAGTTTTATTAGCACAATTACAAATTTCTTTACATTTCAATATACAACAGGTATTTGGGATAGCATTAATTTTAATGATGATATTTTAAAACAAGATTACTTTTCATCTTATCGCCAGTCGCTTCGTTTTACTTTCAATAAGATAATGCTGTTACTTTCAAAAGCTGAACTATCAGATGAAGAATTAAAACCGATAACAGAACCATTTGTAAATTATTTACGAGTTGCAGAAGACTTTAATCACAATAATTGGACTTATGCTATTAAATTTTTTAAAGCAAAGATTCAGATATTTTCATCGAAGCAAATCAAAACAATTATTGAACTGACATTTGACGATAAACATCACAATTCGGGTGATGATGTTCTTGAATCAATTAGTGATATAGCATTTAAGAAGGCTAATTTTGTTTTAACTGAAGATGACAAAGCATTTTTTGTAAAATTGTTCAACAATGTTACAACAGCTTGTAAAAAATGTAACAGAGTGCACGACACAAAGCAAATATTTGCTTCGTGGAATATTGCTAATGAAACAGGAAAACAAGTAATCAAACAAAAAGCCGTTGAATATTTAGAAAGTAAATTTGATGCTGACTTTTATATGAACGCAGCATTTAAAGGCGTTTTCACTAAAGACGAAAACTTAAACCTTTTAAAAAGTTTCATTGAAAGTGTGGTTGAAAGTTGTTCACCTTACGACATTAAACAAGATAACGGAAAATGGAAGTTTCAGAATTTTACAGGTTTCAATTTCATTAATTGCCTTGCTTACTTAAATGTGGACTTTAAACAAGAAAGCATTCAAGAAATTTCAAAAAAATCAGACTACTATAATTGGTTAATCAATTACGAAACATACGACTATACAGCCTTTGACTTAAAATGGCTAACTGAATTGTTTATTCCGTATCACATCAAAGAGAAACTACAACATATAGAACCGCTAAAAGAAAAAGTAATAAAAGAGCTAAAAGACAACTATGAAACTAAACTTGCAGAATTTTACACTAAAAACTTAATCAAGTAATGCCAACGCTTCACAGCCACACACATTGCCAAGTCGCACAAGCCAACGCACAGACCAAAACTTGGCAAAGAGTGTGTCTGTCCCACCGCACAACTGACAGACAATCAGGACGAAAGACAGAAGGGCAGCAGCTAACAGCGGTTTGGCGTAATGGCGGGTTCAGTGCTTCGTATGACAGTTTTGTGGTAGGTTCAAGTGCAGTTCTTCGATTGAACTCTTGTGGTAAAATTCCGCCACTACGCCAAGCCGCAAACCGTTAG
>Ga0208243_1000392_pt1 | contig 25620 bp, 24 predicted proteins | sample Subbio2Aug_QV12A_FD_184826 | JGI IMG/M metagenome (GOLD analysis project Ga0208243, IMG submission 184826) | Serpentinite rock and fluid subsurface biosphere microbial communities from McLaughlin Reserve, California, USA - CR12Aug_QV12A (SPAdes) | ecosystem: Environmental > Terrestrial > Deep... | reverse complement strand
ATCGCATGCCTACTTTGATATGCCCTAAATGTAATGGAACACTTAAAAGTAAGAAAGCGGTAGAATAGTATACTACCGCTCTGGTTTTAAAAAATTGCCTGAAAGGCAACTTTGTTCCGGCATATTTTATACTGAGGAAGGTGGCTGTAATAAAAAAACCTGTTGAACAATATATTATACTAAATCCAAACTTAAGGAGTGAGTATAATGATCAACAATAAAGGAAAAAATCAGTCTTTTGGAAGTACCCTTAATCTAGCTAGAAGAGGCAATACCTCCTTCTTTGAATTCGATATTAAGAAATGGACAAAAAAGACCCTCATAAGATTGGCTTGCTGTGGGCTGATTTTTTTAGTGCTATTTACATTGAAGTTAATCGATAGCAGCTCTACAAATAGAATGGTTGAGGCAATTCATTATCGTTTAAATCAGGAAATTACTTTAAAAGGTAGCTATCAACAGGCATTGAAAATCAAAGATGCCATTGTCGCAAGAGGAAGCAGAGCCTTGGCGGTGTTAAATCTCGATACAAGATTTTCCAGACAGTTAATATTACCAATGGATGGAACGATATCAGTGTTTTTTAATGAGACAATTCCTTCCTCCGGAAAGGTTTCAAAGGGAATCATAATTGAGGGGGAGGCAGGTCAAAGTATAGTAGCAGCTGATGATGGTGTAATTATAGAAAAGGTGTCAAATATGAATGCTGGGCATTCACTAATAATAAAGCATAAGGGGGATATTCTTACAGTGTATAAGAATATGGCTATAAGTAATGTTGAAGTAAATCAAAAAGTTAATAAGGGTGATGTGATAGGAGAAAACAATGACAGGCTATTATTTGAAATTTGGAATAAAAAGGAACCAATAGACCCACTTGAGCTTTTAGATGTAAACCAGTCGAAGCTGTAGAATTAGGTAGCTTAAAATGACATTATTTAAAATATATGGCGTAAAAGTTAAGCTTAACTACTTTCTTATTCCATTATTGATATTGAGCTATTTTGCCAATTATCATCTTGAGCTAATGGCTATATTGATAATAGTTTTATTACATGAGGGAGTCCATTGTCTAGTATCCTATTCATATCATATCCAGATTTCTGAAATCCAGCTTTTTCCCTTCGGAGGAGTTGTAAAGGCTGAGGACGAGCTGGGTATTGAACCTATGAAGGAGGTCATGATAGCAATAGCAGGACCCCTTTTCAATTTTGCGCTTTTTTTAGTGCTATTCTTAGTAAAAACTATCTTTAAATATGATTTTGAGGGATTAGATTTTATTATGAGGGTTAATATTGTAATAGGAAGCTTTAATCTTTTACCCATAATACCATTGGATGGTGGGAGAGTTATGAGGGCAACATTGGCCCACTGGCTAGGCTTAAAAAAGGCAACTATGACAGCGATTCAAATCGGAAAAGCCTTTTGCTATAGCATTTGTGTTTTGGGGGTGCTTCTTACGATTAAGGATTATCAATATATCTACATTGTTTTGCTTTCAGGCTTTTTATATTATTGTATACTGCAGGAAAAAAGGATGGCCTATTTTTTGCTTATGAAGGAGATATTGAGGAAAAAACGTACCCTACAGGATAAGGGAATAATGAATACTAAATATTTGACGGTATTGGAGTCGGTGGATATAAAATATCTACTACAGGAGTTTTCCTACGGTAAGTATCACTTCGTAACTGTTGTAAGCGAGGCTGGTAGGGTATTGGGTACTGTTTCAGAGAGTGAAATTCTCGATGCTATGTCTATTTATGGTAGTAAAATAACCTTAGGACGTTTAGTGAAAATAATTAAATACAAAGAAAAGCTATAAACATATTTTCAAAGGTTTTATGTTATCATATACTTATAAAGTGGCAAATTTTACTTTTGAGGAAAATAATGCTAATTGATATATGAAATGGAGGACTACAAAGGATGAAGCTAGAAATAAACGATATTCTATTTAAGGTTGAAAAGCCTGCTAGATATCTAGGGAATGAGTTAAATAGTGTACATAAAGAGATACATGAAAAAACGATAAGATATGCATTTTCCTTTCCTGATATTTATGAAATAGGAATGAGTCATTTAGGAATGCAAATTTTATATCATTTACTTAATAAAGAAGAAAATGTGTATTGTGAAAGGGTTTTTGCTCCGGCAGTAGATATGGAGGAGGAAATGAGAAAGAACAATATTCCTCTATTTGCTCTAGAGAGTAGACATCCAGTTAAAAGCTTTGATTTCTTAGGCTTTACCCTACAATACGAGCTGAGCTATACCAATATATTAAATATGCTTCAATTGGCAGGAATACCAGTGTTAAGTGAAGGAAGAAGTGAAGAGGACCCTATAATTATGGTAGGAGGACCCTGTTCCTATAACCCAGAGCCGATAGCTGATTTTGTGGACATGGTTATCCTTGGTGAGGCTGAAGAGGTTATACTAGAGGTTATTAACCTTTATAAAGAAATGAAGGCTGCTGACTTTACAAAAAAAGACTTCTTTGAAAGAGCAGCTTCTATAAATGGAGTCTACATACCTTCATTATATCAGGTAAGCTACAAAGAGGATGGAACTATTGAAGAAATCAAGCCTATAAGTGATAAGGCACCAAGGTCAGTTACAAAGAGGATAATTCATGATCTTAATGAGGTATTCTATCCAGAGGAAATAATAGTACCTTATCTACAGGTGGTTCATGATAGAGTTATGCTGGAGATATTTAGAGGCTGTACAAGAGGCTGCCGTTTTTGTCAGGCGGGAATGATATATAGACCAATTAGAGAAAAGAGCGTAGATCGTCTTGCTGAGCTTACTAATAAGCTTTTGGCATCGACGGGCTACGAAGAGATATCCTTGGCCTCCCTAAGCACCAGTGACTACTCAAGGCTTCAAGAGATAGTGAGACATCTTATCGACGAGTATGAAAAGGACAGAGTAGGGGTTTCTTTACCATCCCTAAGACTAGATAACTTTACCTTTGAGCTAATAGAAGAGATTCAGAAGGTCAGAAAGACGGGTCTAACCTTTGCCCCAGAGGCTGGTAGTCAACGGCTAAGGGATGTAATAAATAAAGGCTTAACAGAGGCGGACTTAATAAATGCTGTTGAAAAGGCCTTTGGTTTAGGCTGGAGCACCGTAAAGCTATACTTCATGATCAGCCTTCCAACAGAAACCTTTGAGGATTTAGATGGTATACAGGATTTAGCTAATAAGGTTGTGGACGAGTATTACAAGGCTGATAAGGAAAAGAGAGGTAAAGGTCTCACAGTAACAGTAAGTGCATCTACCTTTGTGCCTAAGCCCTTTACACCCTTTCAATGGGAACCGCAGAACACATTAGAAGCTATATACGAGAAGCAAAAGTATTTAGTGAGCAAATTAAAGCGTAAGGGTATTACCTTCAACTACCATGATGCAAAAACCAGCTATTTAGAAGCGGTATTTGCTAGAGGAGATAGAAGACTATCTAAAGCCTTGGTGCAGGCCTTAGAGGAGGGCTGTAAATTTGATGGCTGGCAGGAGCATTTTAACTTTGAAAGGTGGATGGCTATATTTGAGGCCACTGGCATAAATCCAGATTTCTATACCAGCAGACAGAGAAGCTACGAAGAGGTTCTCCCTTGGGATCATATAGATGTTGGAGTAAATAAGCAATTTTTAATAAGAGAAAATGAAAAGGCAAAAAATGCAGAGCTTACACAGGATTGTAGGACAAATTGTAGCGGCTGCGGAATTAATCAAGGGTTCTTAGGAGGTATATGCTAATGTATCGTATGCGTTCAAGATTTTACAAAAAGGATGATTTAGTATTTATATCTCATTTAGACCTAGTTAGGGTTTTTGAAAGAGCTATGAGGAGAGGAAGTATTCCTATATCCTACTCCCAAGGCTTTAATCCTCACCCAATAATGGCCTTTGCAACAGCTCTTGGTATAGGTGTTTCAAGTGAGGGTGAGTATATCGATGTACAGCTAGACAAGCAAATTGAGCCGGAGGAGTTTATGAATAGGCTAAACTCTGTGCTTCCTGATGGATTAAGACTTATTCAATGTGCTTATATAGCATCCTCGGAGGATTCGCTTATGTCAGTGATTAGGCGCTCTGTATATTTAGTTAAGGCTAAAATGAAAGGGACAGTGACAAAGGAGGAGCTGGAGGAAAAGCTTAAGTATTTCCTGAATCTCTCAGAAATAATTGATACTAAAGAGAAAAAGAAAAAGCATAAAAATGATAAGCCGAAGCTTCAGGAAACAAATATCAGAGAAGGTATTTATCAGTTAGATATACTGTCCTTTAAAAACAATGAGATAATTTTTAAAATGAATTTAGCAGCGGGTAGCGAAAAGAATCTAAAGCCAGAAATAGTTATAAAAAAGCTAGTAGAGATTACAGAGCTACCTATAAACCTAGAAAGCATTAGAGTACATCGATTAGAATTGATGAAGGAGCAAAAGGGAGGCTTTGTATCGATAATGGAAGCGTAAAAGCACATAATTAGGTTGGGAGCTGGTTAAATGAATCGTATAGTTGTTGATGTGGGTATAAATGAAACCCGCCTTGCATTTTTAGAGCATGAAGAGCTTGTAGAGCTATACATAGAGAGAAAAAATAATAAAAGAATTGTTGGAAATATATATAAGGGTCGGGTAACGAATGTATTGCCGGGGATGCAGGCGGCCTTTGTGGATATAGGTCTGGAAAAAAACAGCTTTTTATATGTGAAGGATGCATTACCTCAGGAGCTCTCAAGTGAGGATGCAGAAGTCTTTAAGGACCTATCAATAAGGGATGTCTTAAAAACTGGACAGGAGGTAGTGGTACAGGTTATTAAGGAGCCGATAGGTACCAAAGGGGCCAGGGTTACTACCCACATTACCTTACCAGGCAGATATCTAGTTTTGATGCCCTATACTGATTATGTAGGGGTCTCAAGACGTATTGGTGACGAGGCAGAAAGAGAAAGATTAAAGACAGAGATAGAAGAAATCAAACCCAATAATATGGGGGTTATAGTGCGTACTGTAGCGGAAGGGCAGACAAAAGAGGATTTTAAGGATGATATAAAATTCCTCTTAAAGCTTTGGCAAAAGATTGAGAAGGAAAAGAAGCTGGGCTTTGCTCCAAGGCTGGTCTATAAGGATTTTGATTTAGTTAATAGAACAATAAGAGACATATTTAATCAGGACATACAGAGATTTGTCATCAACGATGAAGCAGAATATAGGAATGCTAAGGAGTTATTGGAGCTTATTTCTCCAGGTCTTAAGGATAGACTAGAATTCTTTAATGACGATATGGAGGAGGTTTTTCAGCACTATAACATAGAGTCACAGGTATATAAGGGAATATCCAGGAAGGTATGGCTGAAAAGCGGGGGCTATATTGTAATAGATACAACGGAGGCTCTTACGGTAATAGACGTAAATACCGGCAAATATGTGGGAACCACGGATCTTGAGGATACTGTTTATCAAACCAATCTTGAGGCGACTACAGAAATTGCCAAGCAGTTGAGATTGAGGGATATAGGTGGTATTATAATTGTAGACTTTATAGATATGACAAATGAAAAATATGAGCAGGATGTCTTAAATAAGCTGGAAAAGGCCTTAGGGAAGGATAGAACAAAAACAAAGATATTAGGTATCACCCAGCTGGGGTTAGTAGAAATCACCAGAAAAAAGGTTAGACAGCGTTTAGACTTCTTGCTTCAAAAGAAGTGTAGCTGCTGCGATGGAAGTGGTAAGGTGCTTTCGGAATATACTCTGCTTCATAAGATAGAGAAGCAGATGAAGAGAATAAGACTCCATACTAATAGCCAGGCTGTTATATTTGATATAAACCCTGCTGCTTTAGCGTCGATTTTAGACGAAATAGAGCTTGTAGATGAGATAGAAAATGCTACTAAGCTTAAGGTTTTCTTCAAAACAAATGAAGCTCTGGCCTATGGTGAGTTAAAAATGAATACGATGGGAAGCCTAGAAATGATAGAAAACTTAATGAAGGAAAAAGCAACATCAAGGGGTTGACATGAATTGTCGACTGTGATAGTATATATTGATGTAGGAAGCCGCACGGATCGGGTTTTAAACGAAAGTACCTAGCATTCGGCGAGACTGGGTTGAGGAGGTGTAAGTATGTACGCAATCGTTGAAACTGGTGGAAAGCAGTACAGAGTTCAAGAAGGTGATACAGTATACGTAGAAAAGCTAGAAGCTACTGCGGGTGATGTAGTTACTCTTGATACTGTATTAGCTGTATCTAAGGATGGTAAGTTAACTTTAGGTGCTCCTGTAGTTGCAGGTGCTAAGGTTGAAGCTAAAGTAGTTGAACAAGGCAAAGGCAAGAAGATCATTGTTTTCAAGTACAAGCCAAAGAAGGATTACAGAAGAAAGCAAGGTCACAGACAGCCATACACTAAGCTAGTAATCGAAAAGATTAATGCATAGGAATTAATTATGATTATCATAAAGGTTTATAGAAACGAAGATAATCTGATTCATCAATTTGATATAAGCGGTCATGCACATGCGGAGGAGCCTGGAAAGGATATAGTCTGCGCTGCAGTTTCAGCCCTAAGTCAAACAACCCTTTTGGGCCTGCGAGAGGTGGCTAGAATAGACATAGCATATGAAATTGAGCACGGGTACTTAAGCTGTAGGTTACCTGATGCGCTTGGCGGTACAGAAGGTAGAGAGGCCCAGCTGCTGCTTGAAACCATGGTTATTGGACTGAAAAGCATGCAAAAAGGCTATTCAAAGTATATAGAGCTTCATGACAAGGAGGTGTAAGTCATGTTATTTGTAATGAATCTTCAATTATTTGCAAGTAAAAAAGGGGTAGGTTCTTCTAAAAACGGTCGTGAAAGTATTTCAAAGAGACTAGGTGTTAAGAGAGCTGACGGTCAATTCGTAAGCGCTGGTAACATCCTTGTTAGACAAAGAGGAACTAAGGTTCACCCAGGAAACAACGTAGGTAGAGGCTCAGACGACACACTTTTCGCTATGATCGACGGTGTAGTTAAGTTTGAGAGAAAAGATAAAGACAGAAAACAGGTTAGCGTATACGCTAAGGAAACTGTTGCTGCAAACTAATAATCAAAACCACCAATTTTAATTGGTGGTTTTTTATTGGGACAGGGGGATAGGTTCGTTGTCTCAAAATATTACAGCTATTAAAACAAAAATGTCAAATATTGTTGCTTAATTGAATTATTGATTAAAAAACCGCTATATAGAATAGCGGTTTTTTAATGTTTTATTAAATTTAGAACATTTCTGCTAAACATTTTGTGTCATACTATTGTATAAAATGTAAAATAATGATAGTATTTCAATAATAATACAAAAATAAACTAAAATTAGTAACAAAACAAGCAGTTCTAGGATAATACAATATATAAAACTTGAAAATTCATCAAATTGCATTAAAAATGTAACTTTATAAAGAAATTGTTATTAGACAAATTACTCACCCGCTGCTAAAAATCAGAATAATTTTAAAAAAGAGAGGTGATACCCATTAAGCATTATTTGATAGCAGTTGCTGTTGCATTACTAATATTTATTTTTATTCTAAAAAGGTTCAAACGTATCCAAAGAATTGAGAAGGATATACCCAAAGCTGAAGCATCTGGAAATATAGCTTATGTTCTTAAAGGGGGACACGAGACTTTACTAATCAATTCATCGCATTTAGATAAATTTTCACTAGGGGAAATCATAGCAGAAAAATACATTATTCTAGAAAAGCTAGGCAAGGGGGGGATGGGGCAGGTGTATCTATGTAGATCTACAGCCTTGGGAACTCTTTGGGCTATAAAATATATCCCTCAAAGCAATATCCTAGAAAAAGCTCATCTTATAGAGGAAGGTATCTTAAAAAAGCTCAATCACATATATTTACCTAAAATAATAGATGTAATACATGAGGACAAGGGTGTCTACATTGTAGAAAGCTATATAGAGGGGACTCCTTTAAATGAAATGATGGATAATGAAGGGCCTTTTGATGAAGAGATAGTTATAGGGTGGGGGATTCAGCTTCTAGACGCATTAGATTATCTACATTCAATAAAGCCAAATCCAATTATATATTGTGATATGAAGCCATCAAATGTAATAATAACTAAGAATAATATAGCTACACTTATAGATTTTGGTGTGTCAAGAGAATATTCTCCTGCTGAAGGGGATTGCCCCAATAAATATATTGGTTACACTGCTGCCTATGCAGCACCAGAGCAGGTACTGGGCTTTTCAGATCAACGGACGGATTTATATAATCTTGGTCTGATGCTATTATACCTATTAACCAAAGAAGAAGCTGATATGCTTAAACGTCGTAATTTCAAGATCAACACAATATCTGAGACATTATTACAGGTATTATATAAAGCTATACATGTAAAACCGGAAGAAAGGTATCAAAGAGCCAGAGATTTTAAAGAAGCTATAAGCAATTTAAATAGAGATTTGAATAAGAAAATTAAATTTATAAGAGAGCTTCCAGCAGATTACAAAAAGATTATTGGAATTTATAGTCCTTATTCTACTGGCAAAACGACTTTGGCCTGTAACCTAGCAAGCTGTTATATAAAAAAGGGTTTGAAGGTTGCACTTATAGATACAGACTGTAATAAAAAGGATGCTCAGTATCACTTTGATATAGATTTTTCAGAGCACCATCAGTTGTTAAGGAAGCTATATAAGGACATACAACAAAAAAAGCAAATACTGTGTATTGAGGATTATTGCATCAAGATAAAGGATTTAGAAATATACACTGAACATCGTGATAGCATCTACAACTTTGATTATGAAATGCTGGAGGCGATAATAAGAAATACCAACTCTAACATAATTATTGTTGATATTTCAAGTAATCTACAGGGGGATACGATAAAAAAAATATGGTCAGCTTGTAATGATCAGCTACTTGTGGTAGACAGAACAATCTCAAATATACTAGGCCTGCCCTCAAGGATGAAGTTTATGGACCCTTCAAATTATAAAAATCTGAGTCTCGTAATAAATAAGGATATAGCAGTCAGAGGCTTGACAGATAAAGAGCTATTGGATTTTTTATGTGATATAGAGGTATTTGGTGTAGACTCCCTTTGCCTTCAATTTAAGAATGTATTTAAGATTCCTAATAAGTATAGGGAGCTAATAGAGCAAATGCTAATAAAGTCACCTACACCACTATATGGCAAGGATAAGGATTTTGATAAGTCAATAGACAATATTGCAGAAGGGCTGTATCAATTAAGCAGTAAAGATAAAGGTAATGTATTATATGCACTAAAGAAGGTATTAAATACTTAGCGACTTGGGGTGAAAAAATTGAAAAAGAGATTATTTGATTTGTTGCTAGTTGCGATTTGCATATTTATAGCAGTATTCGTTGGTTTTTATATAGTTCCGCGAGATAATCAGAATACTAGAGAAACTAGTATGGTACTACAGTTAAGAAATAACATAGGGAAAAACCAAATGATTAAGGACAATGATATAGAGATTGTTGAGAAGGGAAGCTATGGTCTTTCTAAGGACACGATATTTGATAAGTCACAAATAGTTGGTAAATATGCTAAAACTGAGCTGCCAAAGGGGATTGTTGTACAGAGCTCCTTTTTCCAGGACGATAAGGAGCCACTTAATGCATTTTTATATGAAAATCCAGAATTAGATGGTATTTCCTTTGATACAAACTTGACCCGTTCAGTGGCAGGTATTGCTGAAAAGGGTGATTATGTTAGAGCTATTATCTATATAAGGCCAGAGGACAGAGGGGTTGAAAGTAAGGTACTGATGCTGGAGGAGCTATCAAATTTAGAAATAATAAGCATTAGTAACAGTAGGGGAAAAAACCTAGACGAATTAGATGAAAAATTAAATAACGATAACTCTATACCAGCAGTGGTGACGGTCAAGGCCAATAAGCATCAACAGGCTTTGCTGGTAAAGTATATGAACGATGGAATTATTCATTTATCATTGCGCCCAAGAATATTAGCTGATGCAAAGCTTCAGGATAGTATAGTTGTTGAAACTGAAGAGAAAAGCTTGCCACCATTCCCGACAGAAGAAAAAGTGAATAAGGATAACAATAGAAAGGGGTTCGGAATAAATTAATGGAAGCTATTGATAATAAGGTTTTTGCTGTATGGTCACCAAAGGGTGGTGTGGGAAAAACATTTATTGCAGCTCATTTAGCTAAATATTCAGCTTCGAAAAGGCTGTTAACAGGTGTAATTGATTTTAATAGGCAGACTCCTTCTATTACTACCTCATTAGAGATCAAGCTACCAAGAGAAAAAAGCTTGAAGGAGGCCTTATTTACTGAAAGGGACACAGATGTAATAGTAAACTTTCAAAATCATCATAGGGATCACAATTTATTCTGTTTGGCCTTAAATATGATTAATAAGGTAGATGATCTGCTGGAGGTTACTGATCTGCAGGTGCTAAGGCTTCTGCAAATAGCAAAAAACAAATTCAATATACTATTCTTAGATTTACCTACCTCTTATTTTGAACTAACCAGCTATGAGGGCTTAAAGTTTGCCGACAAAATAATCGTTGTGATTGATAATGATTATAATAGTATCCTAGCACTGAAGCAATATTTAAGGCTTTTTACAGAAATAAACATAGCTCATAGCAATATAATACTTGTCGTAAATAAGAATATGAACCTAATCTCAGAGGAAGAAATTTTGAAGCTTTGTAGCATTCCTATAAGGGCCATCTTCCCTTTTAATAAGCATTTGATTAGAGATATGAATGAAGGAAAAACTGTTTTTGAAAATGGAGGTGGACTTAAGGATAGAAGACTTATAAAAGGCATAGAGGATATATTTTCATTGCTAATTACAGATAACCATAGTACCAGCAAAAGACATCCGCCAGTTTTAACTAGGACTATGAGTATACTTAATAAATATAAGAAATTAGAGGTATGGAAAAATGAGTAACATTATACCTAACATACATAAGGATAAATATGAAGCTAATCTGCAAAAGCGTACTCAAAGTAATTCCCTGATTCAAGGCTCACGTTCCTTAGAAAATTCGGTTGATGAGGTAAGAAGCTATCTAACAGAGACCTATCCCTATGTTTTTGAAAATACATTAAATGATGTAAATGCTAGAACAAAAATCAAGGAGTACATCGCTAAATATGTTCAAGAGAAGGGTATAAAGGTGGAGGGTTATGAGGGACTGGATAAGACAGTGGCAATTATTACAGAAGATATCCTTGATTTTGGACCGATAACAGAATATATAGTAGAAGAAAATATAGAAGAAATAAGGGTAAATAGTGATACCGATATAAGAATTGTAGTTAAGGGTGTGGAGTATAGAACGGATAAAAGATTTTCATCTTTAAAGCAGGCTTTATCAATTGCTAAGAAAATTGTACGGACTGTCGGTAAGAATATTACTCCTACTGAACCAATTGTGGATGCTAGATTAAAAAATGGACAAAGGGTAGCGGTAGTCATAGCTCCTGTCTGCTTGACTGGTATAAATCTTACCATAAGAAAGCAGAAAAATGAGGTTTATACTGCAGAAAAACTCATCAAATACGGTACTGCAACAGAGGAGATGTTTGACTTTATAGATATGCTTGGGGAGGCTGATATAAGTATAGAGGTAGTAGGACCAACCAATAGTGGAAAAACAGCTACCCTTCAAACAATTCTATCGAGGCTAGAAAATAAAAGAAGAATAATAACGATGGAGGATACGGCGGAATTAAATCTACGTCGATTTGATGAAAATGCTTCAGTACTGAATAATGTACTTATGTGGGAGACAAAAGAAGGGGTTACAAATTTATTAGATCTACTCAAGCAGTCCCTTCGCCAATCTCCAGAAACTATGGTGCTGGGGGAAATGCGGGGTGAAGAAGCCCAGACTGTAATAGCTGCCGCCAATACTGGTCATCAGATTTATAATAGCTTTCATGCTAATGGACCAAAGGATGCCCCCACAAGGGTGCTACAGATGTATATGATGGGACAAACAACGCTTACCCAGGATATGATATTAGATATGATAATAACAGCCTTTCCTATTTGTATCTTTCAAAAAAAGCTTAAGGATGGAAGTAGAAAGATAATGAGTATTTCTGAGCTAGAGGGCTATGAGGCTGGAAAACTAAAATATCGTGAAATATATAAGTATAAAGCTACAGGCTACACTACAATAACAGAAATTCACCCAATCACTGGAGAAAAATATACAAGAAAATGTATATTAGGTCAGCATATATTCGTATCTCCTATTAGCGAGGAATTATATGAAGGGCTTATAGAGGCTGGCATTGAAAGGGAGAGGGTTAATAAGTACTATACCAGTGGGCTGAGTAAGGAAAGAGGAGAGCTATAGTGTGCTAAATTTATATAGAGTGATTATAGTTTTGAGTTCTCTGATTCTACTATTAGTTTTATGTAGGCTTCTTTTGAATGTAGATTACATAGGGATTGTAAGTAGAAGGAGCCATAGTAGAAAGAGACTAAGAAACTATAGTAATATACTCAGGGAACAACGACGGAAAGAAATAATTAAGGCCAAGCCTACATTGAAGGAAAGACTATTAAAGAGAGTAGCTTTAACAATTGAGTTATCAGAGTCTAAAGTAAAGCTGCAACGGTTTATCAGCTATAGCATCCTCTGTAGTAGTCTTGGTGCTATTATAGGTATGCTATTGAGAAATCCTTTGTTGATGATAATTTTAGGTGCATTAACCAGTTCAATACCCTTTCTATACATGTATAACAGAGCAAGAGCTAAGTTTTTATTGATCGAATCTATGCTTCCTTCTGTGATGGGAATTATTATAGCTCAATATCTTCATGAAAGCGATATTATAATAGCTATAGAAAAAAAGCTTGATCAGATTCCTCAGCCGCTAAACAAGTATTTTATGATATGTGTTAACGAGGTGCAAGCTTTAAATAAGGATACTGTGACGGCCTTGAGAAATCTAGGAGATAGGGTGGATAATTATTATTTTAAGGAGTTTATTAAGCTGGCCATTCAAGCAGAGGAACAGGGTCAGGATTTAAAGTATACTATGGTAACTATTCCGGAGGATATGAGGGATGTTCAACAGGAACAGGAAAAATTTGATCTTATCAGAAGGAAATACAATAGAGAATTTATAGCTACTTTGATATTTATGCCTTTAAATTTAATGATTCTGCGTTTTGGCTACAAGGATTACTACGATTTACTTATATTTGATGTGAGAGGTAAGCTTTCATTAGGTCTGATTGTGTTAATCTTGATTTTTATGAGCTATAAGCAATATCTGGACAATAAGCCGATCAAAATTGAATTAGATTAGAGGTGAGAAATTGGATATCAGTCGACTCTATTCCTTGATAATGACCATATTAGTATTTATAGCCTTGATAAAATTGAAGGGGATATATATCTTTGTACCTAAAAACACTATCCTTCAAAGATATAAGAAATCCATGGGATTTATTGAAGTAAATAAAATGCCCTTTATGGAGGAGATATTTAGACCGTTTTTAGGTATTATAAATAACACATTTAGGCTTAATGATTATAATAGAAAAAAGCTAGAGAGAGATTTGTTAAGAGTTGGTGATAAAGCTACTCCTGAACAGCATCAAGCTAAGAAGATCATATATCCTTTGTTGATGATGATAGTTGGTGTTGTTGCCAGTATACCAATAGGCGTATTCATTATAGCTGTATGCATTATGTTTTCAGTGTTTATGTATTTTCAACCTGATGTGGAGCTGGAAAGAAGGCTTAAGGTGTTAAATTCTAATATTATCAAAGAATTTCCCCGTTTTGCCAGAACTCTCAGATATTCTCCATATAAGAATATAATTCATACAATTGAAGACTACATAAAGATATGTAAAGGACCATTATACTATGATCTGAAGATTTTACATGCAAAATTAGAAGCAGGAGTTTCAGAAAAGGTCGCTTTACAGGAGTTTTCTGACACTATAGGAATTACAGCTATACAAAATTACGTTATGGCTCTTATTACTGGAATCGAAACCTCTAAGGAAAATGTAGATACATTGTACGCCTTGCAGGAAGAAAAAATCCGACAGATGAATTTAGACATTATAAAGGAAGAAATGCTGAAGAGGCCAGAAAGACTGGAACGTAATAATGCTATAGCCCTGTATGCAGTATTTGCCATGAATGCTGTAGCAGTAGGATTATCATTTATTATTGATTTTGCTGCTCAGTTTAAATAATGTTTTTTAAGATAAAGAAACGAAAATATACAGAGAGGAAGGATATTATGAATAAAATTTTTGGTCTAGGTATAGCTGTTGTTGTAACTATCGCAGTGCTGGTAATATTTAGAGAACAGGTTACTTCTATAGCAACAGGCTTGTTCAATATGTTCAGAACAGCAGTAGGCTTGTAATTCTGGGGGGGAGGATATGTCTAATTTGTTTAAAAGTATAAATAGCCACATGAAAAATAATAGGGGTCATTCTACTTTAGGAGGGCTTATCCTTATTCTGGCCTTTCTGATGTTTATTCCCGTTTTTACTTCTATAACAGGTCTTTATACAACCTGGAGAAATTTGAATGAGGTTGCGACGGCTACAATCGGAATGGCAAAGAAAAGTGGAGGCTTTAATGATGAGGTTTTGAATCTTTATAATAGCTTATTGTCAGAACATAATATTGATAGATCCAAGTTAAATACAATCTTTTACCCCGGAGAGGGAATGAAAATTAATAAGCGAGAGCCTATGGCTATTGAGTTGAGACATCAGATGTGCTTTAAAATAATCCAGATGGACAAAAGCGTTTTAGAAATTAACTTCCTTCTTCCAGTCAAGCAAAGCTCTTATTCTCAACGATATTTTAGACCTAGTGAATTGTGATTAGTTTTAAGCATTATAGATGAATTGAAGGAGATATGATGATGTATAGAAGGCTGAAGGGTATTATAAATAGTAGCTCAGGTGAGTCAAGCCTAGAATTGCTTGTATTGATGTTTAAAATTCTAGTTATTACTTTATTAATATTTCAGCTTTCTATATTTCTAGTCGATACCACCAAGTATTACTTTGCAGTGAATGAAACCATCAGAAAAGCACAGTCTGAAGGGGTGATAAGTAGAGCTTATTTTGATTCACAGCTTCTACGGTTCAAAATACAACCTAGCTCAGTGAGAGCTTCAGCATCGCCTGATTTTGACACCTATGTAAGGAAGCTAGGAGATAAATTGACTTTGAGGCTACAATACAATTTTTCTATAAGCTTCTCTGAATTTTGGAGTGTTGAATTACCTATTACAATAAGGGCTAGTAAATCTAATCAGGGTTATTATGGTGAGGGTTACGGAGGTGGCTGGTAGTGGAGATCAGGAAAGGAATAACCTTCATAATATCACAACAGAGGGGCGAAGCTGCTTTAATAGGCTTGATAAAATTTATAATCCTATTTACTATCTTAGGATTTGGAGTGGAGTTCTATCGGCTTCAGACCTACCACTCAACACTTGAAACAAAGCTGGAGATAATTCTTCAGGACGCATTAGAATTAAGTGTCAGAGATGACTACAGAAGGGAAAAAATCAGTAAAATTACCGCATCAGAGGCAGAGGATAATATATATGAGATATTGAAGCTGGAATTAAACCTTGATTATAACTTATGCCCCTTAGCCCCCAGCCTATTGCAATACCCTTTAGTTATCACAGATTTAAATATAATAGAAGGCTCCTTTTCCTATAACGGTTCACGCTATTACAACACTCAATTTCCCTCTATAAGAATTAGGGGCTACACTCATCAAAGAATTATTCTTATTCCATTTATATCCGAAGAATTGAAGCTGGTGGAGATTCCCTTTAATATTCATATTGATAATAGAAGGTACGATTAGAGCTAACGAGTGACAATTAAGACTATACATAAGAATCTATTTAAATGCCCTCTACGTAAGTGATAGAAGGGTTAGCTAAATAAAGGGGGAGATAGGCTTATATGAGAAAGGAAATAAGAATAAAGGCTCTTCAGCTTGATAAAACAAATAGTTCTCTTACCAGGCTTGTGGTATTTTTAGTTCTGATAATGCTTCTTTTAAATAATCTTGTTAGCATATTTTTGGTGCAGTCAAGTGGCTAAAGCTATGACAGCACTGTCTGAAAAAAGGGTGAAAAATATACTCAAAGCCATCAAGACATATAGTGAAGAGCTAAAGTCAAAAACCCATGAAGAATTAATTGCAGACTATAGACGTATAACTTGGGAGGTTGATGATGGCATAAAGCCAATTGAGAAGGCATTGCCTTTTATATACGCTTTGGTGAAGGAGGCATTTTATAGGATTCAAGGGATAGTTGTTTATGAAGGTCAACTATTGGGTGCTATTTCTATGTATTTTGGTTGTGCAGCAGAAATTGCTACCGGTGAAGGAAAAACAGTTTCTGCAGTTTTTGTAGCTATTTTATCCTCTTTATCGGGTAAGGTTCATGTTGTAACTGTGAATGACTACTTAGCAGAAAGAGACTTTAAAAAAATGTCAGCAATATATGAGTTTTTTGATATAAGCTGCTGTGCTAATATTAATAAATTTGGTAAACAGCAGAATTACAGCCCTCAGATTATCTATACCTCCAGTTCTAAGGTAATATTTGATTATTTAACAGAGGAAATAAAGGGTAGAAGAGATGAGGATTACAGTAATAGGGTAAGATTAGATACCGCAATTATTGATGAAATTGATTTCATATTATTGGACAATGCTATCACAAGCTTTACAGTCTCTGAAGGTAAGGCTGAGGGCTTTAAGGAGGTTGCTCTTTACAAGGCTATGAAGCAAATAATAGGTAGCTTTGTAGGCGGTGAAATAAATAATCGTTTAAGCTATGCATTAGCAACCGATTACCTCCAGGACTATGACTTTATATATTCAAAAGGTAATGCTTATGTTGAGCTAACAGAAGGCGGGTTAAAGAAGCTGGAAAAAATATTTGGACTTGGGATATTGAATACAAATCCTGCAATATATAGAGCTGCTATTTATACAATTGAAGCTGAGGTATTTTATAAAAGGGGTATAAGCTATATCATACAAGGTAAAGGGCTATGCTTGATTAATGAAGCTAATGGAAGAATAATGCACAATAGTCATAAGGAAACTGGTCTCCAGCAGGCTATTGAAATTAAGGAAGGCTTAGAGGTTACTGGTGAGACAAATATAGCTCACAGTATGACCTATCAAATGTTCTTTAATATGTACAAGAGGCTTACCGGAATGAGCGGAACTCTTCAGGGGACTGATAAGGAGTTTGCAGATATATATAATTTAAGGATTTTTAAGGTTCCTTTAAATAAGAAATTGAATCGTAGTGATGCTCCCTACATAGTGTTCAAGACAAAAGCAGATAAGTATCAGAAGCTTTTAGCTGAAATAAACATGTATCATAATAATAGACAGCCTATACTAATCGTCACTGAATCAGAGTTAGAGGTACAAAGCTTAGCTGAAGTACTGAAAGGTTATGGTTATTTTCCTCAAATCCTAGTAAATGACAATGGGCAGGAGGAGGCTGAGATAATTAGGGGGGCCGGTAGTCATGGAACAATTACTATTAGCACCAATATGGTTGGTAGGGGCACGGATATTATATTAGATGAGATATCAGAAGCTATGGGGGGCTTAGTTGTAATAATAGTTAATGGCTTTAAGAGTACGAGGGTCGATTGGCAGGTAAGGGGTAGAACAGGCAGACAGGGACAAAGGGGAATAAGCCTTAGCTTTTCCTCATTGGAGGATAAAATTTGGACAAACTTAGAAGCCATATGCTTTGAGGGTCTAAGGGAAATGGATGAGAAGCTTTTTTATTCTTCAAGAATGCAAAAAAAATTGCGTAACACCTTATCACAATTACAAAAACAGCAAAACCATGATGAATGGAGGAGTAGAAAAGAAAATTATTCCTACGACAAGGCTTTGTATTACATGAAGGAGTATATTTACAGTTATCCAAGTCTTTTTATTGGTGACATTAAAACGAAAGCAGTAGACTTTATAAAAGCTGAATTCAGCTGCTATTGTAGGATAAATGAGAATATAAGAATTACCTTTATGAATCGTCCCCATGATGAAAAATTCAATGAAGAAGAGCTCCTTATGAGGATTATAGATGCTTTTATTATTAAATACAATACTCTTGGTCCCATAGCTGATGCCCTTTTTAGGGAATTAATAAAGCAGCAAATACTAAAGGAGATAGGCTGTGTTGCTATAGAGCTATTGAATCTAAAAAATGATATGTCAGCTAGTTGTAGAGGTCATAAAAGCAGCTTGATTGATTTTCAAATAAAATCAAAGGAGATAGTAGATCAATTCTTAACCTTTGTTACAATGAGGGCATTAGAAGATTTTATGACGGCTGAACTGAAAATTAACTAGAGGTTATTTCAGAACCAGTGAGGATTATTTTAAAGTGAGGGGGCTGGAGATGGGAAGGCAAAAAAATTGGTCAATTTTAGTTAAACCTACCTGTGATTGCAATATAAACTGTGATTATTGCTTTGCTTCAGAGGAGAGAAGGAGGAATAGCAATAAGGTTATGTCCTATGAAATAGTAGAGCACATTGCTAAGCTGTCTAATAATCATGCAGAAGTCCTTCAATGGATTTGGCATGGTGGTGAGCCTACTTTAGTTGGACCTAAATGGTACAGAGACCTTCAATATATTTTCTTCAGCTTTTATGAAACCAGATTTCATCAGAAAATGCAAAGTAATGGTACCCTAATAGATGATGAGTGGATTAGTCTTTTGAAGGATTATGACATTGCTATGGGGATCTCCTTTGATGCCTTTTGCCAGGAGTCCAGGACTAGCAAGGTGGATGTTTTAGATAATATTCAAAGGATTGAGTCATCAGGTGAGGGTGTTGGGGTTATTACGGTAATAACAAACAAGAATTACAATAGATTGATTGAGCTATATGAATATTTTAAAAACAAGCTGCACTGTCATCCCTCCTTTAATCAGGCTTTTAATATTAATAAGAATAAAGATGGGCTTGGATATACTATACAGGACTATGAAGCTGCCTTCCGAAGCTATTATAGGTATTGGCTATTTGATAGCTCAGAAAACGCAAGGGCTGAACGTTCGGCCTTGACCTTCACTAAACATGTAATTGGGGATAGAGAGCATATTTGTACTAATACTGATTGTAGGTTAGCATGGCTAGGCATTTCTCCAACAGGGGAGGTTTTTCCTTGTGATAGGCAGTTCAATGAAAACTATATGTTGGGAAAAATAACTGATTATGCTTCAATCCAAGAGGTTTATGAAGGTGATAAATTTCGAAGCTATTATTACGAGGTTGAAGAAAGATTTAAAAAATATTGCAGGAGCTGTGGCTATGGTGATTATTGTCAGGGTGGCTGTAATGCCAATGCTGTAGAAGCAAGCGGTAGTGCCAGTGGTATTGATGAAGTCTATTGTGAGCTATTTAAATTGAAATTTAATGTTGTCTATGATGAGCTGAGAAGGGTAGACCTCTATAAGGATAAATTGAATATAAATCTTTTTCAACAACTGGCGGGGCACCCCTTTTTTCCTGTGAAGGAAATAAAACAGTTCCTCAGTTCTCAAGGCTACAGGACAAACTGGGATTATAATAGGGAAGGAAGGTCATTGTTAGATTCAACAGAGTTTAAGGTTTTTAGGATTTTCAATGTATTTAAAGGGGATGGACTAGACAAAGCCATTGATTATACCAATTATAATGTTGAAATTAAGGATAAAACCTTTATCTCCCTTAAAAAAAGAAGATTAGAAATTCTATTTGATATATTTATTAAAGAAAAGGCTGAAATTGTTGGACTAATTGGTAATCCAGAAGGGATAGGTGAGTGAAGGTGAAAATTACACGAGAGCAAGAGCTGGAGTTGTTTAGAAGAGTATGCAGCAGTAAAAGGATAATAACCAGTCAGCATGAAAATATTAGCTATGGAAACAGAAAAAAGGACGCAATATATAATCAACAAATCAGCCTTGCAAAATTAAGGGACTTCGTCAATAGGGAAGGGATTGATTTTAATGGCTGGCAGGATATATGATATTAAACTGGGCTACAGCTGTAACAATAGCTGCTTCCATTGTGTAGTTGAGGCAAATGCTATGAAAATTAAGGACCAGAATTCAAGCTGCTTTGATCTAAAATATTCAGATATAGTCACAATAATAAAATCTGAGGATTTTTATAATTCAGATACAATAGTTTTAACTGGTGGTGAAGCTACCCTTAGAAGAGATTTAGTAAGGATTATCACATATATTCATGAAGGCTTTCCAAGGAAAAAGGTAATATTGCAGACAAACGGGCGGTATCTTAAAGAAATTTTAAAGTCCATAAAGGATACAGCTGTAAATATACAGTATGTTATTGCGCTGCATTCTATGAGGGCTGAGCTGCATAACAAAATATGTGGGTATGGTGAAAGGACTGAAGAACCATCCCCCTTTCATGAAACATGGAATTCGATAGAGGAGATTAAGAGGCTTTATGGCTCCTTTGACAATATTGCAAGAATTGAAATTGTATTATCCAGCTTAAACCTATTTGATATTGAAGCCTCTGTCAAAGCTTTATATAAAAACAGCATTAGGACTATTGGGGTATCCTACCCTCATCTAGATGGTCATTATAATACCGATGCAGCATGGGCCAAAAAGGTAGGCTTCTCATATGCAGAACTAAAGGCAATTTTACCCTCCCTTTATAGGTTTGCTGAGGAAAATCCAGATCTAAAGCTTTTATTTGAAGAAGTTCCGAAATGTATGTGGCGTGATGAGGAGGGTAATATTCTTAAGCCAATAGAAAATATTGAGAGTATGGATCATATCCATTTAAGAAGTAATATTACAGTTAACTACCCAAATTACTTAAATAAGGATTTTTTGAAAAGCTATGAGGAGCTTCATGTAAAGGTAGAGGCCTGTAATGAATGCTTCAATAAACAATGCTGTAGGGGTGTATGGTTTGAAGCTGCAGAAATGTTTGGTGAGGATGGTTTTATTCCAATAAGCAAGGAAGAGCTAATGATAATTAGGAGGTAACAGATCAATGTATTATATTACTGTGAAGGGTGTTACTGATTTAGTTATATTAAATAATATTAATGAAACTCTAGATGTTTTTAAATTAAGAAATAGATCCTTTTTATTATATGAAATCATAGATATAAAGCAAAAAATCAGAGGATTTAAGGCTCACGCAATTCTACTGGATATTTCATTATTTATATTTGAAGAGGAGTTAATTGAAGAACGTATTTTTGATTTTATTGAAGAGGACACTAATATTTTAATAAAGGAAAGCAATAAACATGAGTTAAACAATAGCTTTAAAGCCTTGGCTAAGAAGCATGGATTAAGCTATAGGCCTATGGAATCCCATTATTTTGATAGAGAGATAAACCTAGAAGCAATCGGATATAATGAGTTACAAATTATTAGAGAGATTTTTAAGCTCCCAGTGTCAACATTACAATTTTCGGAAGCAGATTTCTTGCTGAGAGTTACTGTTGATAAAAATGGGCTGGTAATGGATGAAAATATGAGGGTTTTGGGAGATTTAAGAAGGGATAAATTGGTGGAGTTAATTCATTATAGTCCTGTGGATTTTAAGGAGAGAGTTAATGCTTGCTTGAGCTATTATTCACATGAAAGGGGCTTCACACCACATATGTATGAGCCTTGGCCCTTCTTACATAGGATTGATAATATTTCAAAGAAGATTATTGATTATAAATACAGGGTATTTGATTTTGTTAAAGGAATAGAGCCTGAGGATTACCCAAGGCTTCCACTGGAAATTGTGCAGCTTCTAAATGATAACTGCTATATTATGATGAAGGATATTATGGCAGCTGTCCTTGAGGGGTGTAAGTAGAACATATTTCGAAATTGATATTGAAATACTTAGAAGGCAGGTGTAAATAAATGTATAATGTTATTGTAAGCTTTAATACTGCAATCTTTAATGATTGGATAGATATTAGGCTTATGGAGGAAAATAATAAAGAAAATAACGAATTTCAACATCTTTTAGACGTAACAGCACATACAAATACTAGCCCTCATTTAAATAATCATGATGATGGCAGCTATCATAATAATGGTTATTATCATTCAAATAGTGGTGGCAGCCACACTAATTCAGGTAGCCCCCATTCTAATTCAGGAGGAGGACATTCTAATTTATCACATGATGACTTTCCTCCTCTACACCTTAATTCTTCCTATGGAATACCTGTAGCCCACACAAATCATAGTACACCCCATGAAAACTATCCCCATATTAATAATACTACTCCCCATTCTAATTCAGTTGGCAATCACAATAACAATACAAGTCCACATTCCAATAGTAATCCCCATTCTAACAGTAACCCTCATTCTAATAGCGGTCATAGCAATACCACTCACAACAATTTAGGCTTTAATCACGAAAATTATATTCCAACACAACCAGAAATATTTAATATAAGGGATGGAGAACGTGTAAAGGAGGACGTAGTTATAGGTCTATTTAGCTATGATAGGAATAGCAAGACAACAGGCTCCAATGATCCCCATAGCAGCACTATCAAATATAATCTTAGAATTAGAAGGCTAAGGGGACTGGATGGTACCCCTGACGTTTCTTCATGGAAGGATCTTTTGATAAATACCACTTCAAATAGCTATCAGCTTGACACTAAAAATCCTATTGGTAATGGTATTAATGATGGTATTTATGAATTGGAGGTATGGGCCCATAATGATCCTCAATCTCAAAATGGTATTACAAAGCAATATGTAGGACAGTCCAGAAGTATTGAATTAATAATCTCACAAAATTTAAGACCTGAGCTAACTATAAAAAATGGTGATGAGTTCATTAATTTTGTATTTGGACCAGAAGGAGTCATTGATTCTGATGAAGGGTTTATTCCATACTCTGATACCCTGTATCAGGAGGCTCCAGAGAATCATCAGGCGGGAATATTTGTTTTGATGGAAATGCTGGATGAGGATATTGATAATTGGCAGAGGGGTTGGGTTTATTTAGCTGATGAAGCTAAAGGTGAAATTGCTGATACCAGAGTTGAGATAGTTTGGGACAGTGGAGCTACTGCACAATCTAAAGGAAATAAAATTAATGGATATGCCTTTATAGCTAAGCACAGGTTTATTAATGAAGGTATAAATTTGCAAGGAGCTATGCTGATAATTGAGGTAAAGGAATTTAAGGATGAAGCCTGTACAATAGCTGTAGGGGATTCAATTATTCAGCACACGATTTCTGAAGATGATTTAACCAATCTTTCCTTTCAGATTGATATAGTTAAACCTACAGTGGAAACTGATAATCAGCAGTATGATTGGCAAACCAATGATATTTCTGTTTCGCTATTATTTTCTGATGAGAAATCAGGACTAAGGGTAACAGAATATGCAGTAACTGATAGTGCAGATACACCGCCACTCCATGGGTATATGGGCTATTCAGGAAAAATCCTAATTCAAGAGGATGGAGAATTTTACCTGCATTATAGGGCTATTGATAGACTGGGCAATGAAGCAATGGGCTACTATGGACCATATAAAAGAGATACTGAGAATCCAGTGATATTTATACCTGAAGCAGAAAATGGAACGGGTTCAAATTTATTTAAATATGTAAATGCCATAAGGCTAAAGCCTGAAATTCATGACAATTCAAGGGCTGCTTCCTACTATGGGATAGTAACAAAGGCTGATGAAATTCCAGACAGCTTAAAACCCTTTGATTGTGAAGAGGGAATTTATTATGTGGGTGATTCTGAAGGACTAAATAGCTACTACGTATATATAAAGGCAATTGATGAAGCAGGGAATGAGGCTGAGGCATGGAGCCGAGTATTCAGCTTCAACAATGTCAAGCCTTTAATTGAAGAGGTTGATATCAGCTTGACTGATGGATATTTACAGGGAGTTGTGGCCTTTAATTTTTCTAGCAGCTGTCTAATTAGCAATGAGCTTGGAATTGATACCTTAAACTATCGTATTTATCATAAAAAAGCAGATAGTGCAGATGATTTTGCAATATTAGAAGAAATTAAGTTTGACCCAGACAATCGAAAAGCTGATAGGCATATACTATTTATTGATTTCTATACTGCAGCATATCAGCATAAGGACGAATACTTATTCTATTTTGAAATTGAGGATTTAGCAGGTAATAAGACTGTATATCCTGTGGATGGCAGCGATGTACTGCAGCCTTTTGAGTTGCAGGTAAGAAAAGAAGTAGTAGGTCTAGAAATGAACTCTGTTGGAGATATAATGAGCTTCAATGATAGCCCTGTAATAGGGTACAATAACACAATTGAATTAAATGTAACTGCTCTGTTTGCAGACGATACTAACATGGCTATATATCCCGATATAACCTGGGAGCTTTCAGATAATTCCATAGCTTCAATAGCACCGATTGGAGGGACTGGAAGGGCTACTTTATTAGCTACTGATGTAGGTAGGCTAACTATTACTGCTAGGGATAATCTTACAGGTATAGAGATAACTAAGGAATTAGAAATAACTAAGACAGTTGCTTCCTTCTCTCCATTAAGTGATTTAGAGGTAATTTATGGTGATACTATTACAATTAACATAAATGCCACATTAGAGGATGCTAGTGTATATAATAATTATCCATATCTTATTATTACTTCATCCCAGCCGTTCTTCGTAAACTTTAATGGAAATCGGATTATTGCAGTAGAAGTAGGTACAACTACTATAACAGTGACAGATGCCTTTGACCCTACAAAGTTCGTGTCCTTTGATATGTTAATTAAGAAATCACCACAACAAAGGCTAGAGGATATTGCTATACCAACAGATAATCCTGTTCCAAGCCTTCAGCTGCCAGAGCTTGAATCAGGACAGAGCTATGTTATAACAGCCACTCATGTGCCCTCAGGAGGAGTGGTCTTTACCGAAAGAGAAGAAGGCGGCTGGCTTACTCTTGAAGGATTTCAGGAAGGCAATAACTACGATATTAGGTTTGTAATACTTGATGGAAGTGGTACTGAACTTGCTGAAAGAACAATTAACTATACTGCAATAGATGTTACCCCTCCTTCAATAACAGGTGTATATATGTTAAATGGCAAGCTGTATGTTCTGGCTTCAGATAACTATAAACTACATAGCACGCCCTTTGGCTTTCAAGTAATAACAACAGGTGCTACCACCGTACTAAGTGTACAAGAGGATGCTTATGGAAGTGTAATTCTAGTTTCTGACAGTGGAGGAGGCATATCAAGCATTAATTTTACAGCCAGTAACAATATCAATGTAGCACCACCAAAGTCTGTGTATATTAAAGTTATTGATAGCTACTTGAATGATACTGAAGCGGAGGTTCATATTACTCAAGCTAACCAAGTGCTTTATGGTTCTGTTCCACAGGATATAGTTAATGAGATCTATTCAGCTAATAAAACGCCTGAAGCAGCGACCTCATCAAATATAGAAGGTCAGCTACCAACCGAGGTTGTAAATATAATTGAAAATGTACTGGCTACTAAC